>Ga0164242_10007608_pt1 | contig 11830 bp, 13 predicted proteins | sample OricomgcompostMG_FD_108783 | JGI IMG/M metagenome (GOLD analysis project Ga0164242, IMG submission 108783) | Miracle-Growth compost microbial communities from Emeryville, California, USA - Original compost - Miracle growth compost (MG) ... | reverse complement strand
CGTGACCGCGCTGGTGCCCGAGGTCGACCCGGCCGCCGGACGGATCGTGGTCGCCGACCGCCCGGGGCTGCTGGAGCCGGCCGATGAGGCTTGACTACCTGACCATCTTTCCCGACTACCTGGCCCCGCTGCGGCTCTCGCTGCCCGGCAAGGCGGTCGAGTCGGGGCTGCTCGAACTCCACGTCCACGACCTGCGGCGGTGGACCCACGATCGGCACCACACCGTGGACGACACGCCGTACGGCGGAGGTGCCGGGATGGTGATGAAGCCCGAGCCGTTCGGCGAGGCCTTCGACGAGCTGGCGATCGACGGGGCCACCGTGATCGTCACGACGCCCAGCGGTGAGCCGTTCAGCCAGGCGCTCGCCCGCGAGCTGTCGACCCGAGAGCGGCTGGTCTTCCTGATCGGCCGCTACGAGGGCATCGACCAGCGCGTGATCGAGGCGGCCGCCGAGCGGGCCGAGGTGCGTGAGGTCAGCCTCGGCGACTACGTGCTCAACGGAGGAGAGGTGGCGGCCCTGGCGATCACCGAGGCGGTGGTGCGGCTGCTGCCTGGCTTCATGGGCAACGCCGCCTCGCTGGTGGAGGAGTCGCACGAGGACGGCCTGCTGGAGTACCCGGTCTACACCAAGCCCGCCTCCTGGCGCGGCCGCGACGTCCCGCCGGTGCTGCTCTCCGGCGACCACGGCCGGATCGGCGCCTGGCGGCACCAGCAGCGCCTGGAGCGTACGGCGGCCCGCCGGCCCGACCTGCTCCACGCCAGCGCCGCCGCCACCTCGTGGTCGATCGAGCGCGCCGTGCGTGGCGACGCCGCCGAGCTGCTCACCCTGCAGCGGGCCTGCTGGATGCAGGAGGCGCTCGCCAACGACACCCTCGCCATCCCGCCGCTGCACGAGACGTTGGCCGACGTCGAGGCCTCGATCGCGTCGTGGGACACCTATGTGGTGCGCTCGGCGGGCCGGCTGGTCGGCTCGGTGCGCGGCCGGCTGGACGGCGACCGGTGGGAGATCGGTCGGATCATGGTGGTGCCCGACCTGCAGGGACGCGGGCTCGGCCGGACGCTGCTGGAGCACATCCAGGAGGTGGCGCCGCCGCAGGCCTCGTCGTACCGGTTGCTCACCGGAGCGCGCAGCGAGCGCAACATCAGGCTCTACAAGAAGGCCGGCTTCCGGCTCCGGCCGGAACTGGCACCCGAGCCGGGCGTCGTGGTGCTGACCAAGCGACGTGATTTCCGCAGGTGAGCCGGCCTGTGGCAGACTCTTCCCCTGGTCATCGTCGGCCGAAGGATCGCCCCGAGGAACGCACGGGGGATCTGCGACGGGCCCCTGCCACAGGGGGAGCCTGACGCCGCCGGCCAGCAGACGAGGACCGTCCAGCTGAAGAGACGAACACCCGCGGCCGACCTGTGGCAGTCGTGAGGAGCAACCATGAGCAACCTGCTTGCCGAGGTCGGCAACGCCGCCAAGCGCACCGACGTTCCCGAGTTCCGCGCCGGCGACACCGTCAAGGTGCACGTCAAGGTCGTCGAGGGCAACCGCTCGCGTGTCCAGGTCTTCCAGGGCGTCGTGATCGCGATCCAGGGCGCCGGCATCTCCCGCAGCTTCACCGTCCGCAAGGTCTCCTTCGGCGTCGGTGTGGAGCGCACCTTCCCGCTGCACTCCCCGATCTTCGAGCAGATCGAGGTCGTGACCCGCGGTGACGTCCGTCGCGCCAAGCTCTACTACCTGCGCAACCTGCGCGGCAAGAAGGCGAAGATCAAGGAGCGCCGCGAGGCGTGAGCCACCGTGGGGACGATCGGCGGAGCGAAGCGACGCCCGATCCGACCCACCGGCGAGGCGTGAGCCTGGCTCTCAGGGTCGTTTCCTAGACTCTGCGCGTGACTTCCGAAGACCGCGATCTCTCCATCTTCCTCGACGAGGATCAGGAGGGGTCGCGGTCTTCTGTATCCCCGCCCAAGCGCGGGCTGCCGGTGTGGCAGGAGTCGATCCTGCTGCTGGTGCTGGCGGTGGTGATCGCGCTGATCATCAAGTCGTTCTTCGTCCAGGCGTTCTACATCCCCTCGGCGTCGATGGAGCCGGGCCTCCAGGGCGGTCCGGGCACCAAGACCGATGACCGGGTGCTGGTGGAGAAGCCGTCGTACTGGGGCAGCGGCACGCCGCAGCGTGGCGACATCGTGGTCTTCAAGGACCCGGGCGGCTGGCTCAGCGCCGAGGAGGACGCCCAGGCGACCAACCCGGTGAGCAAGGCGCTGGCCAAGATCGGGCTGTTCCCGACCGGCGGCCACCTGGTCAAGCGGGTGATCGGGGTCGCGGGCGACACCATCTCGATCGACGACCAGGGTCGGATCACCGTCAACGGCAAGGCCCTGGACGAGTCGTCGTACGCCAAGCCGGCGCCGCACGCGTGCGGCAGCACCAAGCCCGGCACCTGCTACGGCCCGATGCCGCAGGAGGCGCACTGGACCGCCGGCCCGGTGCCGAAGGGCTACCTGTTCGTGATGGGCGACAACCGCAACGACTCGGCCGACTCCAGCTACCACCTGTGCACCAAGCGAGAGACCGACTGCTCGGACTCGCCGTGGGTGCCGGTCTCCGACGTCGTGGGTAAGGTCTCGGCGCTGGTCTGGCCGCTGAGCCGGGCCAAGGTGGAGCACCGGCCGGCCGACTTCGCGGGGATCCCGAAGCCATGAGTACGGCGCCGTCGCTGCGCGTCGAGCGGACCCTGCTGCGCGGCGGGGTGGCCCACCTGGCGTGCGCCGACGAGGTCGGGCGTGGTGCCCTCTCGGGGCCGGTCACCGTCGGGATGGTGGTGATCTCCGCCGCCACCCGGACGGCGCCGCAGGGCGTGCGGGACTCCAAGCTGCTCGCACCCGAGGTCCGCGAGCGGCTGGCGCCACGGATCCGGCGCTGGGGGGTCTGTCATGCGGTCGGGCACGCCAGCCCGGCCGAGATCGACGAGTTCGGCATCATGGTCGCACTGCGGCTCGCCGGCCACCGGGCGCTGGCGCAGCTGTCGGTGGTCCCTGACGCGATCCTGCTGGACGGGAACCACGACTACCTGACCCCACCGGAGCAGGAGGGGCTGTTCGGCGTGCCGACCGGCCTGGTCGAGGCCGTACCGCCGGTGTCCACCATGATCAAGGCGGACATGAAGTGCGCCGGCGTCGCGGCCGCCTCCATCCTGGCCAAGACGGCGCGGGACGCGCTGATGGTGCAGTTGCACGAGGAGTTCCCGGCGTACCTGTGGGCGGAGAACAAGGGCTACTCCGCCCCCGCGCACATCGACGCGCTCGCCCTGCACGGCCCGTCGGTGCACCACCGGCGCTCGTGGAGCCTGCCGGGCGTGGCGGCGCCTGCTTCCTGATCAGGCTGGCTCGGGTAGGCGGCGGAGGATCTCCTGGAGGAGACCGGAGTGCTCGTTGAGCTGTCCGTCGACGGTGTCGAGGCGGGCGTCGATGCTGCCGAGGCGGGTGTCGATGGTGTCGAGGCGGGTGTCGATGGTGTCCAGCCTGCCCTCGACAGCGTCGAGCCGTTTCTCGACTCGGCCCAGCCGGCGGCCCTGGGCGCGCTGCTCGACGGTGATCGTCTCCAGGTGGTCCTGGACATAGCCGAGCGTCTCCGTCAGCTTGTTGACCTTGCGGGTCAGCTCCGGATTGCTCAGCGTCATGTCATGGCTCCTTGTCCGAGGTCGTGGGTTCAGCGTAGGTGGCGGGGGAGCGGCGTACCACCGGGTCCTCCGGCTCTGTGGATAACCGGGCGCCATGCCGGCGCCGTACCACCGGGGCTCTAGGATCCGTCTCATGAGCGCGGAGGATCTCGAGAAGTACGAGACCGAGATGGAGCTGACCCTCTACCGCGAGTACCGCGATGTGGTCGGCATCTTCAAGTACGTCGTCGAGACCGACCGACGGTTCTACCTGTGCAACCAGGTGGACGTGAAGGCGCGGACCGAGGCTGGCGACGTCTTCTTCGAGGTGTCGATGAGCGACGCGTGGGTGTGGGACATGTACCGGCCCGCGCGGTTCGCGAAGAACGTCAAGGTGCTCACGTTCAAGGACGTCAACGTGGAGGAGCTCAACCCGAGCGAGCTCGACCTGCCCAAGGAGTAGCCCCTTCGGGCCATCCGGCTCGGCACGAGAGTCCTAAGACAGGCGGCTGATTCGCCTCTACGATCGTCGTGGCAGGCGTGGGGGCCTGCCAGGGGGACGCAGGAGTCGAGACATGGGGAACCTACGGCGCTGCGATCGTGGTGCCGCCGCGGTCGAGTTCGCGATCGTCGTCCCGCTGCTGTGCCTGCTCATCTTCGGGATCGTCGCCTACGGGATGATGTTGAGCTTCCGGCAGAACCTCAGCCAGGCCGCGGCCGAGGGCGCGAGGGCGGCGGCGGTGGCGCCGAAGAGCCCGCCGAATCCCAGCTACGGTCCGACGGCCCAGGCGGCGGCCGCGATCGCGAACGCCCTGGGCAGCGACTACTCATGCTCGAACGGCAACCTGTTCAAGGGCACCACCCAGGTCGGTGGGTGCACGATCAGCCCCTCGAGCGCCTGTACGGCGGCGTCCACGCCGGATCCGCCGACGTCCGCGGCTCCGTGCACCTACACCGTCACGTTGTCGTATGACTACAAGAGCCATCCAGCGATCCCGAACCCACCGCTGGTCCCGATCCCCGGAGTCATCACCTACGTCAGCGCGGCCCAGGGCAACTCGTGAGCACCCGCCCGTCGGAGGAGCGCGGCGCGGTTGCCATCGTGGTGGCGATCGTCGCCGTACTGATCCTCGGCGCCGCGGCCTTCACCGTCGATCTCGGCATGCAGCGGGTCGTCCGCACCGACATGCAGTCGACCGCGGACACGGCGTCACTCGACATGGCGCGGGCCCTGGCGAACGGCGTGGTTCCGGGCAGTTCCGGATGGACCCAAGCGCTCAGCTCGAGCATCTCGGGTGACTCGACCACCCTCGGCCACGCCGATGCCCTCCCGGCGGGATGGGACTCGTCGACGTCGGTGTGCAACGCCAAGCTCTGCGCCCAGGCGACTCCCGGGTATCTCGACGCCGATTCGCAGTTCACCACGACACCGCCGGCGGGCGCGTCGTCGTACAACGCGGTGCGGGTGACGGCGGCCGCGGCGGTCGACCGCGAACTGGGCAGCGTCTTCGGCTCGGGGAGCCTGCCCGCGACACGCACCGCAGTCGCCGCCACCCAAAGTGGTGCGTGTTACCAGGTGGGCTCCTTTGCCCTCGGCGTCGCCACCAATCCGTCGATCCTGGCCGCCATTGTCGGAGATACCGCGGCGGCCCGTGTGCTTGACTCGAACGGGCTAGCCACTGCGAGTGTCTCACTGCTCGGACTGGCCGCCCAGCTGGGCGCCGTCACCCCGGAGCAGCTGCTGGCGATCCCAAACCTCACCATCGGCAGCGTGCTCACCGCGTCGGCCGCCGTGTTGACGAGGGCTGGCGACACCTCGTCAGTCAATGCTGCCGACCAGCTGTTGCAGCTAAAGACGGATCTGGGTTCGCTTGCCAGCACGCCGACCCACCTTGGGCAACTGCTCGCGCTCGGTCAGGGCGACACGTCGGCTTTGGACGCCGACATCGATGTTCTCGATCTCGTGACGGGCAGCGTGATCGCCGCAAACGGTGTCAATGGGGTCAGTGTCCCCGGTCTGACTCTCGTTGTCCCAACACTCGGCACCTTGACGGCCAAGCTCTATCTGACGGCGCCTCCAGTCATCGGCTGCAATGGCGGCGATGCGACGTCGGCGGAGGGCTACATCGAACTCACGGGAAGCCTCGGTGTGCCACTCCTGGCCAGTCTCAAGAACGTGTCTCTCACGGTGAGCTTGGCCAATGCGTCGGAAACTCTTGACTTGTCTCGGCAATGCGATCCGCACATCATGTGGGTCAGCGTCTTCGACCAGACACTTGCCAGCGTCAGGCTGAAGGCAAACGTCTACGCTCTTGCCGGTCTTCTCAAGCTTGCCACGATCGATACCGGCGCCCCCTCGACCGCAGTGGCGCCTGTCTCGTACCCGCTTGCTGTACCAGCGACCTACGCCACCCCGGTGACGACGAGCGATGGCCACATCGGGCTGAGTGTCTCCAATGCCGACGTGACGGTGCTGGGCATGCTGGACGTCGGGGCGCTGGTGGCTGGTCTCGATCCTCTCGTACAGTCGCTGGGCGAACTGCTGACCGACGCACTCCTTCCTGCTCTTGGGATCACAACGGCCGGCGCCGACCTCTGGGCGGTGCCGCCGACGCCTGAATGCGGCGTCCCGCATCTTGCGGGTTGAGTCACGTTCGCTAGTGCAACAGGTCCACTTTCCGTCCACAGGCCGCCTCCTCAACAAGGTTGTCCACAGGCCGCCCTGTGGACGGTCGCCGATGTCGGCGTGCGTCGTGATGCTGGGTCGTGAAGAAGATCCGCATCTCGGACGGAGGCAGCATGACCGCGACAGCAGCCAGCAGGCAGGCGATGGGGCGTTATGGCGAGGACGTCGCCGAGCGACATCTGGTCGGCCAGGGCATGGCGGTGCTCGACCGCAACTGGCGCTGTCCCGACGGCGAGATCGACCTGGTCCTGCGAGACGGCCCGGCACTCGTCGTGGCCGAGGTCAAGACGAGATACGACGACACGTTCGGCAGCCCTCATGAGGCCATCACCGTGGCCAAGTCGAACCGGCTGCAACGGCTGGCCACCCGGTGGCTCGCCGAGCACGACGTCAGGCCGGCCGAGCTGCGCTTCGATCTCGTCGCGGTCCGCCAGCCCGGGCACGGTGCCGCCCAGGTCGAGCACGTCAGGGGCATCCTCTGATGGCGGTCGCGGCAACCCATTCGGTGGCTCTACGCGGCGCCGTCGGGCACTTGATCGACATCCAGGCGGACGTGTCGACGGGCATGGTCGGCACCACCTTGGTCGGGCGCGTCGACTCCGCTCTTGCGGAGGCCAAGGACCGGGTGCGGATGGCGATCAGCAACTCCGAGCTGGACTGGCCCAGCACCCGCCGGGTGACCGTGCTGCTCTCGCCCGCCGACCTGCCGAAGTCCGGGGCACATTTCGACCTTGCGATCGCCGTCGCCATCATGGCGGCCGCCGGAAGCCTCGATCCACGCGCCCTGGCGGCCACCGCGTTCGTCGGTGAGCTCTCCCTCGACGGCGCGTTGCGCTCGGTCGCCGGGGTGCTGCCGATGGCGCTCGCCGCCAGACAGCGTGGCGTCGAGCGCATCTTCGTTCCCGAGCCGCAGGTCCGTGAGGCGTCGATGGTGCCGGATCTGGTCGTCTTCGGTGTCCGATCGCTGCCCCAGGTCGTCGCGGTGCTCAACGGCGACGAGCTGCCGGAGGCGCCGCCGGTTCCACCGCTGTCGGGCGGGCGCTACCTGTCCTGGCGCGGTGCGGAGCGGCTCGACGAGCTCGACATGGCAGATCTAGTGGGGCTCGACGACGTGAAGTACGCCGTCGAGGTCGCCGCCGCCGGCGGGCACCACCTCCTGCTGGACGGTCCCAAGGGCTGCGGCAAGACCTCCATCGCGGAGCGCATCCCCACGATCCTGCCCGACCTGAGCCGCACCGAGTCGATCGAGCTCACCGCGATCAGATCGCTGGCCGGCGTGCTTGATCCCGAAGCGGGCCTGGAGCGAAGACCGCCGTTCTCGGCGCCGCACCATGACGCGAGCAAGACCAGTCTGGTGGGCGGCGGATCCGGCCGAGTGCGACCGGGGGAGCTGAGCCTGGCCCACGGCGGTGTGCTGTTCCTCGACGAGTTCCCGCTCTTCCGCACCGACGTGATCGAGGCGCTGCGAGAGCCGCTGGAGAGTGGCGACATCACCGTCGCGCGCGTCGACGAGACGATCACCATGCCGGCACGCAGCCTCGTGGTCCTGGCGGCCAACCCATGCCCCTGCGGAAACTATGGCGGCCGGGCGACGACCTGCAACTGCACCTCGGCCCAGCGGCGCGACTACGAGAACAGGATCCGCGGGCCGATCGCCGACCGGATCGACATCACGCGGCACCTGCGCTCGGCGCCACTGACCACCGATCGGCTCGATCGACGCGAGTCGAGTGCCGCGATCCGGGAGCGGGTGGCCGCGGCGCGAGAGCGGCAGGCCGAGAGATACGCCGATCAGAGCTGGCGGCTCAACGCCCACGCACCCGGTGCCGTCCTCCGGCGGCACTGGCCGCTGCCGGATTCGGCTCAGCGTCTGGTCGATGGCAGCCTGCTGGATGGGCGGCTCAGCAGGCGGGGCGCCGTGAAGGTGCACCGACTGGCCTGGACGATCGCCGACCTGCGCGGTCTCGATCGGCCCGGGTACGACGAGGTACAAACCGCGCTGTGGCTGCGCCAGGGCACCGCGCTGGCCATGCACGACGTCGCGCGCAGGGCCGCCGGATGAACATCGACGACCGTCTCGCCCGGATCGCCTTGAGTCACATCTTCGAGCCCGGCGACATGCATCTTGCGCGACTCGCGTCCCAGCTCGGGGCAGTGCGGCTCTACGACGAGCTGCTCACCGGACAGCACAACACCGCCCGGGTCGATGTCGATGCCCGTCTCAAGCGGATCGACCCCGAGCGCATCCTGGAGACCGGCCGGCGACGTGGATTGCGCTACGTGATCCCGAGTGACTCCGAGTGGCCCGAGCAGCTGGAACCTCTCGACCACGTGGTGGCCCTCTACGATCGCACCGGCGTGCCGATGGGGCTATGGGTGCGAGGCCCGCTGCGGCTGAACGTCCTGGCCAAGTCCGTCGCCATCGTCGGGTCGCGGACCGCCACGACCTACGGCAACGATGCGGCCGCCCACATCGCCGCCGAGGTCGGTCGCGCCGGGTACGCGGTGGTCTCGGGTGCGGCCTACGGCATCGACGTCGCCGCCCACCGCGGCGCGCTCGCAGTCGGCGCGCCCACCGCGGCGGTGCTCGCCTGCGGCGCCGACCGTGTCTATCCGCCTCGTCACGATCGCCTCTTCGAGATCTTGGCGAGCGAGGGCGCGATCATCTCCGAGGTCGGGCCGGGCCTGCCGCCGACGCGACTGCGCTTCCTGACCCGCAATCGGATCATCGCCGGGCTCGGCCGGGGCACGGTCATCGTCGAGGCCGCGCGGCGCAGTGGCGCCCTCAACACCGCCAACTGGACTGCCCGGCTCAGCCGACCGGTGATGGGGGTCCCGGGGGCGGTGACGAGCGCCTCCTCCGAGGGTGTGCATCGTCTGCTCCGTGATGGCAGCGCAACGCTCGTCACCTCGGGCGTGGAGGTGCTGGAGATGGTGGCGCCGGCGGGGGAGTACCTCCCGCTCGACGAGCCGGCACCGGAGCGACCGCGGGACCGGCTCACGCTGCGTGAGCAACGGGTCCTTGACGCCGTCCCTGTCGGAGCGGCCGTGCCTGTCGACTCGATCGCACACAGTGCCGGGATGGGGCTGCTGGCGGTGCAGTCGGCGCTCACCGCGCTACGTGATCGAGGCCTGGTGACGTTTGCCGGCAGTGGATGGCGCCTGACGCCCGCAGCGCTGCGCTCCGCCTGAGCAGAGCCGGCGCGACCTACACTCGCCGTGTGGCCGATGGGGCTGATGCGACGCCGGCGGAGCTGCCGAGGGGCTTCGCCGAGGTGGTGTGCGCCTACGAGCGGCATCTGCGCTCCGAGCGCGACCTGACCGAGCACTCGGTCCGCGCCTACCTCGGCGACATCGGCAGTCTGCTCGAGCACGCGTCCCGACTCGGCATGTCCGATCCGGCGCAGCTGGACCTGCGCACCCTGCGCAGCTGGCTGGCCAAGCAGCAGACGCTGGGCCGCAGTCGCACCACCATCGCCCGACGGGCCACCGCGGCCCGGGTCTTCACTGCATGGCTGGTCCGTACGGGCCGCGCGGACACCGACGCCGGGGCGAGCCTGCGTTCGCCGAAGGCGCACCGCATCCTGCCACCGGTGCTCCGCGCCGACGAGGCCGCGACATTGTTGGCCGCTACCTCCGCAGCCGCAGCGGAAACGGGCGGTCCGCTCGGGTGCCGCGACGTGGCGATCCTGGAGCTGCTCTACGCCACCGGGATCCGCGTCGGGGAGCTCGTCGGGCTCGACGTCGACGACCTCGACCGGCAGCGCAATGTCGTCCGCGTCCTGGGCAAGGGCCGCAAGGAACGCACCGTGCCCTTCGGCGCGCCGGCAGCCGCCGCGCTCGACGCATGGTTGCGCGAGGGGCGGCCAGAACTGGCCAAGGAAGGGACCGGCGACGCGCTGTTCCTGGGTGCCCGCGGTCGGCGGATCGATCAGCGCGCCGTTCGCACGCTGGTGCACAAGAGCATCGCTGCGGTCCCCGGTGCCCCCGACCTGGGCCCCCACGGGCTGCGTCACACGGCCGCCACCCATCTCCTGGAGGGCGGCGCCGACCTGCGCTCGGTCCAAGAGCTGCTCGGCCACGCCTCGCTGGCGACCACCCAGCTCTACACCCACGTGAGCACCGATCGGCTCCGGCGGGCCTACCAGCAGGCTCACCCGCGGGCTTGAACGGCTGACGGGACGGACAGCGTCCGGCAAGAGCCGCGGTAGCGCCCGGCGTGAGACGGACAGCGTCCGGCAGCGCAGCGTCCGGCAGAGCCTCGTCGTCGAGATCGGCACGGGCCACGGAGGCCGAGGACCGTTCAGAGCGCCGGCGCCTCAGCGAGTGGCCTGCGAGGGACGGTGTCCCACCCGGGTGGGTGCCAGGCCGTGTAGGGCAGCACCGGTGGGGCGGTGGCAGGTGCCTGCGACCACACCGGCCACGCCGGCCCCGCGCGCTTGACCCGGGACCGCGCCGGCCCTGCGCGCTCGGCCCGATGTCGCAGTGACAGCACCGGTCGCGCCACGGGAGTCTCCTGCCACAGCGGCAGCAGTCGGATCGGCGCACCGAGTCCGACCAGCCGGAGCGGGTCCAAGTAGACGTCGTCGGTGTTGCGGATCCAGCCCCAGTGCAGGCAGGCGGCGGGGAGGCAATGAGACTGGATCGCCGTCAAGGTCCCGAGCGGGGCGCCGGCAGCGACAACGTCGCCGACCCTCACCGACGCGGCCACCGGCTCGTAGGTTGTGCGCGTCGGCCCGTGGTCGACCACGACCACGCCGCGGCCGGCCAAGGGGCCCGCGAACGTGACGGTCCCGGCAAGCGCCGCTCGCACCGTCTCTCCGACCGTCCCGGCCAGGTCCACGCCGCGATGACCGGAGCCCCACGGATCCGAGGGTGGATCGAAGCCGTGGACCACGGCGTGCTGCGGCTGCAGCGGCCACACGCCGACCGGATCCGTCGCCCCGGCGCCGCCGGCGGCCGCATGTGCGCTCCCGGAGGAAGACAGGAGCAGCAACGCGGCCGACGCGAGGACGGCGAGAAGCAGGCGGATGCCGGGGCGACGGGTCGAGTCGGCGGTGGTCGTGTGGTGCATGCCGACCAGCGTGCCCGGCGTGGATCGCGTGGGCAGCCGGCGGCGTACGACCTGGGGAGAACGGCGCGAGAAGGGCCGCCTGTGGACGGAAGGTGGCCGGCTGGGACAGCGATTGGCTCGCACCCCGCGCCAGCGACTAGGCTGGAGCACAGCAACCCACCCGGGTTGACTTCGCGCGTCCGCAGACCGTGACGGGGCCCAGCCAGGCCCCGACCGCCCGCGGGCGCGGCCCCCAGTCCCTCAGCCGAGGGTCGGGCCGCGTGCAGACGCCAGGGACAACTGGAAACAACAAAAGGAACCACCATGGCAGTCGTGACCATGCGCCAGCTCCTCGAGAGCGGCGTCCACTTCGGGCACCAGACCCGTCGCTGGAACCCGAAGATGAAGCGCTTCATCATGACCGAGCGCAACGGCATCTACATCAT
>Ga0164242_10007607_pt1 | contig 11830 bp, 8 predicted proteins | sample OricomgcompostMG_FD_108783 | JGI IMG/M metagenome (GOLD analysis project Ga0164242, IMG submission 108783) | Miracle-Growth compost microbial communities from Emeryville, California, USA - Original compost - Miracle growth compost (MG) ... | reverse complement strand
GCGGAACAGGTAACGCGCGACCTCGTCCGGGCTCAGCCTGCGCTGGCCACGGAACGTGCACGTGACGCCGTACTCGTTCTCGATGCCGAAGATCCGCCGGTCCATGTTGAAACACTAGTCCGCCGCTCCGAGGAAGCGGCGGACATCGTGTTACAAGTTCGGATCGATCGGCGTCCGCGGTCAGCGGCCGGCGGGCACGCCGTTGTCCTAGCAGAGTGGACGCACCTATGCCCCGCTCAGTTGGTGGCTGGCGGGGTCAGGGGCGGGGTGTATGTCGGGGTGGGCCGAGTGATGTCGTGCCCGTGGGGTCGACGTGGAAGGTGTGGCCGTGGGGGCTTCGCCAGAGGAACTCACCGGGCGCGAGGTGGGTGTAGGTCCACAGGTCGTGGGTCTTGGCGCGGTGGTGGAGCCGGCACAGGGGTGCAAGATTCTCACTCGACGTCCGGCCTCCACGCTCGTAGGCCTGGATGTGGTCGAGGTCTGCTGATCTCACCGATCTGGTGCAGTGCGGGAAGACGCAGGTCCGGTTGCGCAGGATGACTTGTTCGCGCAGTGTCGGCGAGGGGTGATAGCCCCTCGCCTCCAGGCTGGCCGCGAGGTCGATGACCGGCCTGATCGTGACGGTGGTGCCGGGGCGGGTGAGCCATTGCTTGAGGTGGTCGATCCCGATCGGATAGTCCCGGGCGGCACCGGTCTGCTCGATCAGGGCGGTGGGCTGGTCGGCTCCGGTCTGGTCATCGAGGAGGTCGAGGTCATCGGCGTGCACATGCACGTAGAGGGTCGCGTCCTTGCCGCAACCGGACGCGGTCTGGCTGGGTTCGCTGGTGGTGATGTCCAACGTCAACTCGTGGCGGGCGATCTCCCCCAACGCGAGCGCGCGTCGCACATCGAGGGACTCGGCGCAGCCGGCAACCAGCAGAGAATGCGCGGCTTGGCCGACGGCGACATCCAGATCCCGGGCGTCGATGGCATCGAGCGTGGCGGTGACCTCGACGAGCCCGTCGACGGTGTGGCGGTCGTGGATGGTGACGTGACGGGACTCGGCGTTGGCGAGCTCGTTCTCGTAGGCCTGTTCGGGATCGAAGCGGCGGACCGCGTCCGCGACGACCCGCTCGAGCTGTGCGGGGCCGATCTTGTGCGCGATCGGTGCGACCTGCTGGTCGACCCACCCGGCAGCGTCCCAGCACAAGCCGAGGGTGGCGTTGGCGATCTGTCGGGCCCGCCACGGCTCGAGGGGCCCGTGCACCACCCGCGACCACACCCGCGGGAGGCGGTGGCGGATCTCCAGGACGGTCCCGAGCCACAGCTTCGCCGAGTCCGCAGAGCGGCCGAGCGCGGCGGCGAGCTCGACGACGGCGAACTCCGCCACCAGGGGTGCGCCCTGCCCGGCGATCGCCAGCGTGCGGTCGGTCCCCGGCACGGTCATCGCCTGGTCCAGGGAGTCGGCCGAGTGCATCGCAGCCCACTCCAGAGCAGCCTGCATCATCTCGATCTCACCGCGCCGAATGACCTCGCGCGTCCGTGCGAGCGCACCCAGCACTCCGGCCGGGGTGTCCCGGTCGAGAGTGGTGGTGGGTGCGGGGGCCATGCCTCACATCATATCGAACACCAGTTCGAAACGGAACCCTTTGGCCGGGATCTGTGACAAACGAGGAGCGTGAGCGAGTCCCAGCGTGGCCCGGTGTCTTGCGAACCTATGGGTGCCTTCGCTCACCGGTCGTTGGGCCACCATGGCTCGGGCACAGTCGCAGACATTTCCGCCGTACTGGACCACACGCATGGTGGCCCGACGGAACGGAAACGAAGGCACCCAACCCAGCCAAGACACGCAACCCGGCACCCGCTGTGCCCCGTCTTTCGTCTGTCCACTCAACCCGCCAAAACCGACCACTCAACCCACCGAAAGTGACCTCTCAACCCATCAGAGCGGCGGTGCGATCGGCGGCTCGCCGCCAGGCGTCGTACCGGAGCCAGGGACCTCGCCGGGCGAGATCTCCGGTGAGGGCTGGTCGACAACCGCTGACGAGCCGCGCTCCCCCAGCAGCGCCGTCAACCTCGACGGACTGAGCCGAGAGAACTTCCGCGGCTGGGTCCGGGTGCGGTCGAGCACGGCGACCTCGAGGTCCTCGACCGGGATCACCCGGTCGCTGCTGTCGCCACCGTTGCCCCCGGGGCTGTGGCCCAGAGCGGCCGCCGCGAGCTGTACGGCCTGTTCGAGGCTGGCGCCTTCGCGATAGCGCTCCTTGAGGTAACCCGAGACCACCTCGGCGGCACCGCCCATGACGGCATAGCCGTGCTCATCGGCGACCTGGCCGTCGTAGGTGAGCCGGTAGAGCTGGTCGGACTCCGGCGTGTCGCCGATCTCGCCGACGAAGAGCTCGACCTCATAGGGCTTCTCACCGCCGCTGGAGAAGATCGTGCCCAGCGTCTGGGCGTACGCGTTGGCGAGGCCTCGGCCGGTCACGTCGCGACGGTCGTAGGAGTAACCGCGCATGTCGGCGAGGCGGACACCGGCGATGCGCAGATTCTCGAACTCGTTGTAGCGGCCGACCGCGGCGAACGCGATCCGGTCGTAGATCTCGCTCACCTTGTGCAGGGCGGCTGACGGGTTCTCGCTCACGAAGAGGATGCCGTCGGCGTACTGCAGACCGACCACCGACCGACCACGGGAGATCCCCTTGCGGGCGAAGTCCGCGCGGTCCTTCATCAACTGCTCGGGGCTGACGTAACCGCCGAATCCCATGCTCATCTCAGTTGCCTCCCTCGAGCGCCGCGACCGGACCGTCAGGCCGGCGCATCCGGCCTCCGACCACACGATCGGCGACCTCGGCGACGTCCGCGTCGGGGAGGCGACGCCCGCCGTCGGCCGTGATGACGTGCACCACCGGGAAGATCCGGCGGGTCAGGTCCGGTCCTCCGGTGGCGGAGTCGTCGTCAGCCGCGTCGTACAGCGCCTGCACGATCGCCGTCACGGCGCCAGCCTCGTCGAGATCCTCGCGGTAGAGCTTCTTGAGCGCGCCGCGGGCGAACATCGAGCCGGAGCCGACCGAGTGGAACGAGGTCTCCTCGTACCGTCCGCCAGTGACGTCGTAGGAGAAGATCCGGCCGGCGCTCGACTCGTGGTCGAAGCCGGCGAAGAGCGGTACGACGGCCAGGCCCTGCATCGCCATGCCCAGGTTCTGCCGGATGAGCGCAGCGAGCCGGTTGGCCTTGCCGTCCATCGAGAGCGTGGTGCCCTCGATCTTCTCGTAGTGCTCGAGCTCGGTCTGGAAGAGCCGCACCATCTCGACCGCGAGGCCCGCGGTGCCGGCGATGCCGACGCAGGAGAACTCGTCGGCCGGGAAGACCTTCTGGATGTCCCGCTGCGCGATGACATTACCCATCGTGGCGCGCCGGTCGCCGGCCATCACGACGCCACCGGGGAACGTGACGGCGACGATCGTGGTTCCGTGGGGCGCGATGTCACTGGCATTGGTCGCCGGTAGCGTCCGCCGCGCGGGCAGCAAGTCGGGAGCGTTGGTCGCCAGGAAGTCGGCGAAGGACGAGGACCCCGGCGCCATGAAGGACGCGGGGATGCGCGATTCGGTCACTCTCCACCCTTCTGGATGAACGACTTCACGAAGTCCTCGGCGTTGGTCTCGAGGACGTCGTCGATGTCGTCCAAGATGTCGTCGATGTCGTGGTCGAGGGCTTCCTTGCGCTCGGCGACGTCGCTGGTGTCCTCGGCCTCGACAACGTCCTCGTCGGCCTCAGACTTCCGCGGCTGCTTCTGTTCCTGTGCCATGTCTTCCAACCTAGCCCAACGACACGAAGCTTCCCCGGGCTCGACGCGCGCATTCGTTCGCCACATGGGACCGTCCCGGGACATCTAGACCACTGGTCCCGGGTATGACGAATGCCCTCAGCCCTGCCAGACCCGCGACCTATGGTCTGGCTGTCCTCGCCGCCACGGTGCCACCGTGCGCGCACGAGGGCCGGGCAGCAATGATCCGGAGGGCGAGTTGGTCGCCGATGCCCTCCGAGGAGCGAGTGGCGAAACCGGGCCCTGCGGTAGCCACATTCGATCGCGCGCCTGCGGGACTGCTCGACCTCGTCCTCCCGGCGCGTGGGCGCGGACGCAGTCCGCGCGCGACCCAGGAGGACAACCCATGCTGTTCCATCGCAGCATCCCTGCCCGCGCGGCTGCTGTCGCGCTGATCGCCGGCGGCGGGCTCGCCGCTCCCACGTTCTTCGCCAGCGCGGCGAGTGCCGCCGACGCGCCGTGCACCGCGACCGCTGCGGGCGGCACCGCGACCACCGCCTCCAGTTGCGACACCACCGGCACGTTGACGCTGCAGGGTGGCGCGCTGTCCGGAACCTTCCCGGCTGCCCTGGCCTGGACCGGCTCGATCACGGGCACCGACCAGCAGATCGTCGATGCCACCGACACGACCATCGGCGTCGACGACCTGACCGGCTCTGGCGCCGGCTGGCATCTGACGGCGTACGCGAGCACGTTCACGACAGGCGGCACCACCGTCCACAAGCTCGCCGACACCGGCACGCTGAAGGTCAACGGATCGCTCACCAACGACCAGTCGACCAGTGGCCCGGGCGCCGCGTGCGCCGGCAGCGATGCCTGCACGGTGCCGACGCCCAACCTCTCGTCGTACCCGGTCAAGATCACCACCGCGGCCAGTCCGACGGCGGAGAACGCCGTCTCGATCTATAGCGCCAAGAACGACACCGGGATCGGCAAGACCAAGATCACCAACCTGGGCTGGTGGATCCACGTACCTGCGAACGCCTACGCCGGTACTTACACCTCGACGATCACCGTCGCGGTGGTCTCCGCTCCCTAGAAGACGCCACCCATGCTGCGCCCGGTGCTTGCGGGGGCGGTGGTCGTGTTCCTCACGATCACCGCCCTCGTGGCGCTGACGCCGAGCACGGCAGCCGCAGCAAGCACTTTCCCAGCGATCGCGTTCGCACCGAGCTCGACCACGGTCGGTGTCGCCGGGGTGAGCTTCTCCTACTCGTTCGTCCCTGCGACATCGCAGAACATCTCCGCGATGACGTTCACGGTGCCGACCGGCACCAGCGGGAAGCCGCGCGTGTCCGCGGCGAGCGCGTGGAGCGGCTATGCCGTCGACATGGGCGCGCCGACCGCGAGCCTGTCTGGCACCACGCTGACGGTGACCTTCGGCAACAGCCCGCAGCTGCCCGCCGGAGCGCAGGTGGGCATCACCGTCGCCGGGCTGACCAATCCCCCGGCAGCGACCACAGCAGCATCGACGGTCAGGACGTTCAACGGGTCGACCGTCGTCGACCAGGGCACCGCCGCGGCCGTCGCCTGGACCGCCGGCGGCGCCACCGCCGCGTTCTGGTCGCCGTCCACCACGGATGCGGGTGCCACCGGCGTGGTGATGCAGTACGGCCTCACCACCGCGACGGCCGCAACGCTCACCTCGGTCAGTCTGGTGCTGCCCCCGGGATCGACCTCGACCGGGTCGCTGACGGTCACGGCGGTGAGTCCGGGAGCGATCGCCGGTGGCTCGGCGAGCCTCTCCGGCCAGGTGCTCACCTATACGTTCGCTGCGACGAGCGTCGCAGTGGGCACGCACCTGACGGTGACCGTCTCGGGTCTGACCAATCCGACCGAGGCAGGCTCGTACCAGAGTGTGATCGTGACGAGGGCCGGGCAGGTGTCCGTCGACTCGGCTTCCCTGCCGGCAGTCAGCTACGGCGCCACGCCGCTCGGCGCCGTGTCCTGGTCGACGGGCTCGACCACCACCGGCGCAACAGGTGTCGACTACACCGTCAGCATCACCGTCGGCAGCGCGGGGTTCCACCAGTTCTCCTCGATCGTGATGAACCTTCCCCCGGGCACCAGCGGTACGCCGGTCCTGCGTTCGCTCAGCGTCACGCCGTCGTACTTCTCCCCGGCCGTGCCCACGATCACGCGAGACGGCGCTCAGCTGACGCTGAGCTTCGACGACACCAACCTGGACAGCAGCGACGTGATCCTGATCGAGATCGCGGGTCTCACCAACACTCCTGTCGCGGGTGCCTACCCGATGCCCATCGCCCTGATGGACGGCTCGCGGGCGGTCAACGCTGCCGTGGCGCCCGCGGTGATCTTCACCAGCACCGCACTGACGTCGACGACCTGGTCGTTGACCTCGACGGTGGTGTCAGCGCCCGCGACGAGCTCATCGGTCGGCTTCGGCTTCAGCGGCAACGCCACGCTCACCGCGATCACGGTGAGCGTGCCGCCCTCCACCGGTGGGAAGCCGGTCGTCGGGGCTGTCACGCCGACGGGGCTCGCCGGAGGCAGCGTCTCGCTGAACGGCCAGACGCTGACCTACACCCTGCCCGCCGCCACGAGCGTGACCGCCGGCACTGTCGTGTCGTTGCGGATCGACGGGCTTACGAACACGCCCACGCCGCAGACCTACGCCGCCACCATCACGGCGTTCAACGGCAGCGTCGCGGTCGCCTCGGGAGGCACTCCTACGATCGCGTTCACGTCGGCAGCGCTGACCTCGCTGACCTGGGCGACGTCGTCTGCGGTCGCAGGGGCCGACACGGCGTACACCTTCGGCTTCACCACCGCCACGGCGACTACCCTGTCGGGATTCACGATGAGCGTGCCTTCGGGCACCACCGGCACCCCGGCCGTGGGCACGGTGACGATGTACTCGCCATCCCAGGGCACCCAGACCCTCGGGTCGGCGAGCGCGTCGCTGGCCGGGACCACGATCACGGTCACGTTCACCAGCATGTACGTCGCCGACGGCACCCAGGTATCGATCCAGCTCACCGGACTGACCAACACCCCGGCGGCGGGCAGCTACACCTCCGCTGTCGCCACCCGAGGCGTCATCGGCGGAAGCGCCGGAGCGATCAACTCCGGCACGACACCCGCCCTGACACTGGCCGCGGCCAGCCTGAACGCTCCGGACTGGTCGGTCTCCTCGACCGCCACCGGCCAGCAGGGCGTCGCCTACACGTTCACCGCGATCCCGTCGGGCCCGATGACGGTGGGCGCCTTCCGGATGAGCGTCCCCAGCGACACCACGGGTACGCCGAGCGTCGGCGCCGTACTGCCCGCCTCCATCGCCGGCGGGACGGTCAGCCTGGCGGGCGGCTTCCTGACCTACACCTTCCCCGCCACGACGCTCCCGGCCGGGACGGCCATCTCGATCACGATCGACAACGTCAAGAACACCACCACTGCTGGCAGCTACGTCTCGACCATCACAGCGATGGCCGCCGACGGCGCGCCGGTGGCGTCCGGGACCGCGGCCGCGCTCGGCTTCACCGACACCGTGCTGACCGCGCTGAGCTGGACCGCCTCGGCGACGGCAGCAGGTGCCTCGGGGGTGACGTACACCTTCGGGTTCACCACCGCCTCGGCGCAGGCGTTGACCGGTGTGCAGTTCGCCCTGCCGGCGGGCACCAGTGGCACCCCGGTGCTCCGCGCGGTCTCGGCGCAGCAGGCCCAACAGGGCACGATCGTGCTGAGCGGCACCACGGTCAGCCTGTCCGGATCGGTACTGACCCTGGGCTTCTCCAGCGTGAGCGTGCCGTCCGGAGCCGTCTTCTCCGTGCAGGTCGACGGCCTGACCAACGCCGACACCGCGGGTGCCTGGGCGACCACCATCGCGACCCGGTCGGGTGCGCACAGCGTGGACAGCGGGACCACGCCGACGCTGACGTTCAGCCCGTCGTACATCTCCCTGCGCCCTCCGGCGGCGTTGCGCTGGGCCGCCGCCGCGGTGGGCGGTAGCGCCATCGTCGACACCACCGCGGCGGACCAGGGCTACTCGGTGATCGACTCGACGGGAACCGGCGCCGGCTGGAACGTGAGCGTCTCGGCGACGAGCTTCACCGACGGGACCCACACCCTGCCGAGCACCGGGACGTTCACCGTCAACGGCAGCCTGACCTCCTCCACCGCCACCACCCCACCGGCGGTCGCCTGCACCACCGGCACGAGCGGCACCTGCGTCCTTCCGCAGAACGGCGTCTCCTACCCGGTCCCGATCACGACCGCAGAGACCGCACCCCCGGCGGTCCGAATCTTCTCCGCGGCGAAAAGCACCGGCAGCGGCGCCTTCACCGTCGGTGGCAGCACCAGCGTGGCGCCGATCGGGTGGTGGGTCCATCTACCCGCCACCGCGTACGCCGGCACCTACACCTCGACCATCACCTTCTCGATTTCGGCAGGACCATGACGAAGAACCCCGCTCCCCTTCCGTTGCTCACCGCGCTCGTCGCACTGTGCGCCGTACTCGGCCTCTCGGTCGTGGGCAGCGCCGCACCGGCCGCCGCCGTCGCCGGCGGTGGCTCGACGCCGTTCGCCGTTACCCCCGTGCCTGCGGCGGACGGCTCGTCCCGGTCCTACTTCACCCTCGACGGCGCCCCCGGTCAGACGCTCACCGACCAGGTGGTGATCAGCAACGCCGGCAAGCAGAGCGAGACGCTGAAGGTCTCGGCCGCCCGCGGCACCACGTCCCCGAACACCGGCAGTGCCTTCGCGGGCGCGTTCGCTGCGTGCTCCGGCACTGCCTGTTGGCTGGGCCGGTTGCCCTCGGAGGTGAGCCTCGAGCCGGGCGCGAGCCGCACGATCCCGTTCACGGTGCGCATCCCGGCCGGTACGGCGCCGAAGCAGTATCTGGCCGGTATCACGGTACGGCCGGCCGCGGACCCTTCGCCGGTGGCGGTCGGAGGCGGCAGCGGCTCCAAGGCACAGGCCGTGATCATCAACGAGATCACCGTCGGGGTCGCGGTGACGGTCGGCTCGCAGCTGCGGACCGACCTGCGCATCCAGGGGGTGACCGGCGCCGTCACGGGCAGCACCAGTCTCCTCGAGGTCAAGGTCCACGATCAGGGGCAGACGTTCGTGAACGGCACAGGTGCGGCCGACTGCACCGCCTCCGGGCACTCGCTGCACTTCCCCGTCGGTGTCAACACGGTGCTCCCGGGCGACAGCGGTACCGCCCAGGTCACTGCCGCCGGGCTTCCGGCGGGCTCGTCTGACTGCACCGTCTCGATCCCCTTCGGGAAGGGCACCGCACACTGGCGGGGCAGCGTCACCGTGCCCGTCGCGAAGGTGGTGAAGCGGGTCCAGGTCGCGCCGGGCGTCTATGCGGCGGTGCCGCCGAACCACGTCCCCAGGTGGGCGATCGCCCTCCTCGTCACCGGCGGCGTTGTCATCGTCGCCCTGATCGCCGCGCTCATCGTGTTGCTCCTGAGACGGCGGCGTCAGCGGACCGTCGCGGTCTAGCGGGTGAGGGCCTCGAACAGCTCCGCAGCGGTCGCACACGAGTCGATCAGCTCACCGACGCTCCGCTGCGTGCCCCGCATCGGGTCGATGGTCGGCACCCGCTGCAGCGATTCGTGGTCCGGTAGGTCGAAGATCACCGAGTCCCAGCTCGCCGCCGCGACGTTGGCGGAGTACTTCTCCAGGCACCGGCCCCGGAAGTAGGCGCGGGTGTCGGTCGGCGGCTCGTGCATCGCCTGCTCGACGGTGGCGTCATCGAGCAGCCGCTCGATCCGCCCGGCCCGCACCAGCCGGTGGTAGAGGCCCTTCTCGGGGCGGATGTCGGCGTACTGCAGGTCGACCAGGTGGAGCTTGGCGTCGTCCCAGTCGAGCCCGTCGCGGTCGCGATAGGACTGCAGCAGCTTGAGCTTGGCGACCCAGTCGAGCTCACGTGCGCACAGCATCGGGTCGCGCTCGAGCCGGTCCAGCACCGACTCCCAGCGCTCCAGCACGTCCTTGGTCTGGGCGTCCGCGTCGGCGCCGTAGCGGTCCTCGACGTACTTCTTGGCGAGGTCGAGGTACTCGAGCTGTAGCTGGATGCCGGTCAGGCTGCGACCGTCCTTGAGCGTGACGGTGCGTTGGAGCGTCGGGTCGTGACTCAGCGCCCGCAGAGCCGCGACCGGCTGCTCGATCGTCAGGTCGCGGCTCACGAACCGGTCCTCGATCATCGCGAGCACCAGGGACGTCGTCCCGACCTTGAGGTACGTCGAGATCTCCGCGAGGTTGGCGTCGCCGATGATGACATGGAGGCGTCGGTACTTCTCCGGATCCGCATGCGGTTCGTCGCGGGTGTTGATGATCGGCCGCTTCAGCGTGGTCTCCAAGCCGACCTCGACCTCGAAGAAGTCGGCACGCTGGCTCAGCTGGAAGCCATGCTCGCGGCCGTCCTGCCCCAGGCCGACCCGACCCGCGCCGGCGAAGACCTGGCGGCTGACGAAGAACGGCGTCAGGTGCTTGACGATGTCGGTGAACGGCGTGGAGCGCCGCATCAGGTAGTTCTCGTGGGCACCGTAGGAGGCGCCCTTGTTGTCGGTGTTGTTCTTGTAGAGCGTGATCTGCGGGTTCCCGGGCAGGCGCTGGGCGGCACGGGTGGCGTCGAGCATGATCTGCTCTCCTGCCTTGTCCCAGCGGACTGCGTCCAGCGGGGTGGTGACCTCGGGGGTCGAGAACTCCGGGTGGGCATGGTCGACGTACAGCCGCGCGCCGTTGGTCAGGATGACGTTGGCCAGCCCGAGGTCCTCGTCGGTGAGTTGGCTCGGATCCGCGGAGTGACGACTCATGTCGAACCCGCGGGCGTCACGCAGGGGTGACTCCTCCTCGAAGTCCCACCGAGCGCGGCGCGCCTTCAGCGTTGCCGACGCGTAGGCGTTCACGACCTGGGACGAGGCCACCATCGGGTTGGCCAGGGGCTGGCCCGCGACCGAGATGCCGTACTCGATCTCGGTCCCCATCACGCGTCGTACGCTCATGCGTCGAGCCTACGACCCCGCGTCGAGCCCAGGCCGGACGTCACGGCCCGAGGGCGGCCGCGCCGTCCCCTCCGCGTCTTGGACTGCTCGGTCCTCCTGCTGACGCAGACGGCGACTGCCGAGCGCCATGCCTGCCACCGCGGCGGCGGCGGTAGTGAGCGGCACCTCGCTGATCGCATGGTCGGAAAGGTCCCGGGCAGCGGCGTTCGGCTGCCGCAGCAGCGTCTGCGGATCACCGACGACGTGTACGCCGCTGGTCGTGACGGCGTGGTGCTGCTTCTCGCAACGCTCCTCGAGCAGCGGTCGGGCCCACACCGGGATGGGCGGGATCGGCGCTACGTCGGCGCGCGGCGCGGCCGCCAGGGCACGCAGGAGGCCGGACTGGACGAGTCTCCAGTACTCTTCGCCGGTCCACCCGTCTGCGACGGCGTGCTGGTTGACCGCGCGGACGAGCTCGACCTCCGGATAGCTCAGCGACTGGTTGGACCGTTGCGGGTCGGGCGCGAGCGTCCCCGCCGGCAGGTCCAGCAGCTGTTCGAAGGAACGCGGCAGCAGCGTCCGATCGTCTGGGTCGGCGCAGATGAGCGTGATCTGATCGGCACGCAGGTGACGCCGCCACCGAGCCAGAATCGTCTCGACGTCCTGAGGCTGCCACAGCCGCTGCGCGGCCGGATGCTGGCCGGCCGGATCGAGCACGTGGCGCAGCCACTCCTCGTATCCGAGCACTGCGCGGGCCTTGACTCCCTCCTGCCACTGTGAGGGTAGGAGCGCTGCCAGCGGGCGGACGACGTAGACGAGGTGGAGCCGCTCGACACCAAGGTCCCGCACCGCGCGGTCGACGCCGGCGTCGGTCAATCGGGCCAGGTCCTCGTTGCTCAGGCACACCCTGACGTCGTCGTGCTCAGCGCACTCCGCAGCCAGCCCCTCCCATGCCTTGATCGGCGGGACCTTCCGCCCCTGCGGCGCGTAGCCGAGCAGAGCCCAACCGGCCCGACGAGGCCGGTAACGGGCGCCCGCATAGTGCACGCCGTGAGCCGCCAACGTCGCTCGCGAG
>Ga0164242_10007606_pt1 | contig 11832 bp, 10 predicted proteins | sample OricomgcompostMG_FD_108783 | JGI IMG/M metagenome (GOLD analysis project Ga0164242, IMG submission 108783) | Miracle-Growth compost microbial communities from Emeryville, California, USA - Original compost - Miracle growth compost (MG) ... | reverse complement strand
TGTTCGAGCGGAAACGCCACGCGTTCGCGCAGGGCGACAGGCGCGGTGTGGTGATTGATTCCGATCGTTAGAAGCTGCATACCGTGGGGCTCAGATTTTGGCCGATATTATAACTTTTCCCCGATTCCGGCATGGGACCGGGCAACGGCCGTGCCCGAACGCGGGCGGATGCCCGCCCGCGCGGGACGCGGCGGCGTGCGGCGCAATGCCCGATGTTCCGGGCATTGCGCCGCAGCGCAGAGGGCGCGCTCGTCGCCTGCGCAAGGTTTTCTCCCGCTGTGCGGCGGAACGTCGCGTTCAGCGGCGGCGGCGCGGACGAGCACTCGCGGATCGGCGATTTTGGCCGGGATGGGCGAAATCGAACAGGCGACGAGGCAATACGCGCTGTCTGGCGCCGCACGTTCGGCCGGCGGTCTGCCCCCATTGTCGACCGTGCTTGCGCTGCGTTATCGCGCCCCCTACACTCGGGCGCTACGCGGGCCGCCCGCCGTTCCCCGTCTGTTTTCCACCCACGCTCGACGAGACCAGCATGCGAACCACCGGGTCGATACGCATTTGCCCGATTTGTCCCAAAATTGCCGGAATGCGCCGCTGATGGGCTGGACCGGCATCGTGATACTCGGCGCGGCCGTCGGCCTGTTCGGCTGGTGGCTGCATCCGCTGCGCCGCCGCGGCGGCGACGGCGGCGGTCGCGGACTGCTGCGCGGCATCATCGCCGGCGTCGCCGGCGCGGTGTTCGCGAACGCGGCGGGCCGGCTGAGCGGCGCGTTCTTCGACGGCGAACTGCTGCAATGGCCGATCTGTACCGCCGTCGCGCTGGTCGCGGTCGCGGTGATCACCGGCGTGTCGGTTCGGCATTGACGTCGCGCGGCCGCGCGGCGCGAGGTGCCGCTGCGGCGTTCCCCTTTCCTTTCTCGCAGGTGCAACCATGACCGCCCGACTCCCCGAAACGTCCACGATTCCCGAGCGGATCGCCGCGTTGCGCGCCGCGATGGCGCGCGAAGGCGTCGTCGCGACGCTCGTTCCGTCGGCGGATCCGCATCTGTCCGAATATCTGCCGGCGCGCTGGCAGGGACGGCAGTGGCTGTCGGGCTTCACCGGCTCGGTCGGCACGCTGGTCGTGACCGACGGTTTCGCGGGCGTCTGGGTCGACAGCCGTTACTGGGTGCAGGCTGAGCAGCAGCTTGCCGGCACCGGCGTGCAGTTGATGAAGATGAGCGCCGGCCAGCCGCAGCCGCACGTCGACTGGCTCGCGCAGCACCTGCCGGCGGGCGGCGTCGTCGCGGTGGACGGCGCGGTGCTCGGCGTCGCGTCCGCGCGGGCGCTGACCGACGCGCTCGGCGCGCGCGGCATCGCGCTGCGCACCGACCTCGATCTGCTCGACGACGTGTGGCCCGCGCGGCCGCCGCTGCCGGCCGCGCCGGTCTACGAGCACGAGGCGCCGCACGCGGACGCGAGCCGCGCGGCGAGGCTCGACCGGCTGCGTCGCGCGATGCAGGAAAAGGGCGCGCAGTGGCACTTCATCTCGACGCTCGACGATCTCGCGTGGCTTTTCAACCTGCGCGGCGCGGACGTCAGTTACAACCCGGTGTTCGTCGCGCACGCGCTGATCGGACTCGAAGCGGCGACGCTGTTCGTCGCCGAAGGCAAGGTGCCGCCGGCGCTCGCAGCCGCGCTGGCTCGCGACGGCGTGCAGGTCGCGCCGTACCCGCAGGCCGCGGCCGCACTCGCCGCACTGCCGGCCGGCGCGACGCTGCTCGTCGATCCGCGGCGCGTGACGTTCGGCCTTCTGCAGGCGGTGCGGCCCGAGGTGTCGCAGGTCGAAGCCGTCAACCCGACCACGTTCTTCAAATCGCGCAAGACCGCCGCCGAAGCCGAACACGTGCGCGCGACGATGGAGCAGGACGGCGCCGCGCTCGCCGAGTTCTTCGCGTGGTTCGAACAGGCGCTCGGCCGCGAGACGGTCACCGAACTGACGGTCGACGAAAGGCTCAGCGCCGCGCGCGAGCGCCGGCCGGGCTTCGTGTCGCTGAGCTTCGGCACGATCGCCGGCTTCAACGCGAACGGCGCGATGCCGCACTACCGCGCGACGCCCGAATCGCACGCGACGATCGCCGGCGACGGCCTGCTGCTGATCGACTCCGGCGGCCAGTATCTGGACGGCACGACCGACGTCACGCGCGTGGTGCCGATCGGCACGCCGAGTGCCGCGCAGCGGCGCGATTTCACCGTCGTGCTGAAGGGGATGATCGCGCTGTCGCGCGCGCATTTTCCGCGCGGCGTGCGCTCGCCGATGCTCGACGCGATCGCGCGCGCGCCGATCTGGGAGGCCGGCGCGGACTACGGGCACGGCACCGGCCACGGCGTCGGCTACTTCCTGAACGTGCACGAAGGCCCGCAGGTGATCTCGCACTACGCGGCCGCCGAGCCGTGGACCGCGATGGAGGACGGGATGATCACGTCGGTCGAGCCCGGCATCTACCGCCCGGGCGAATGGGGCGTGCGGATCGAAAATCTGGTGCTGAACCAGTCGGCCGCGCAAACCGGCTTCGGCGACTTCCTGAAATTCGAAACGCTGACGCTGTGCCCGATTGACACGCGTTGCATCGAACTGGCGCTGCTGCGCGCGGACGAGCGCGACTGGCTGAACGCGTATCACGACACCGTGCGCCGGCGGGTGTCGCCGCACGTGTCGGGCGACGCGAAGGCGTGGCTCGACACGCGCACGCAGGCGATCTGAGCAGCGAGGACGCGACGATGACGATCAAGGCGGTGGTGTTCGATTTCGGCGGCGTGCTGGTGGACTGGAGTCCCAACTATCTGTATCGCAAACTGATTCCGGATGCGCACGAGCGCCGCTGGTTTCTCACCCACGTGTGCGGGCTCGACTGGATCACGCGGCAGGACGGCGGCCAGACGCTCGCGGACGGGACGGACGAACTGGTTGCGAAGTTTCCCGCGCACGAAGCGCTGATCCGCGCGTTCTACGACCGCTGGCACGAGATGATCAACGGGCTGCTGCCGGGCGGCGTCGCGACGTTCGAGAAACTCGACGCGGCCGGCGTGCCGCTCTTCGGGCTCACGAACTGGTCCGCCGAAACGTTTCCATACGCGCAGGCCAACTTTCCGCTGCTTGCGCGCTGCCGTGACATCGTCGTGTCCGGTCACGTGAAGCTCGTCAAGCCGGACGCGGCGATCTTTCACGAAATGTTCCGGCGCGTCGAAGCGCAGTTGCCTGGCATCGCGCCGCAGGAACTCGTGTTCATCGACGACAACGCGAACAACGCCGCCGCCGCGGCGGCGCTCGGCTGGCACGCGATTCATCACACCGGCAACGCGTCGACCGACGCGCAACTGCGGGCGCTCGGGCTGCCGGTCTGAGCAGGCGTCGGCCGGCGGCGGCTGGTTGCGGGCGGCGAGGACGGGCTTGTGCGTCGCCGACAGAAGGGCCGGGCGCGCGGATCGCGACGAAACAGCAAGTACAAGAATGGAGTCGCGCGAAGCCTGACGCGGCGATCGGCCCTGCCGGCGGCGCGCGCCGCGAAGGCATTTCGCCGGCGGAAGCGGCCGCGGCGCCCGCGTTGCGGCGTCGCGCGTTGCCAAGCGGGCGCAACGACGCGCGGTTCGTCAGCGCTACTGACCGAGCAGATTGCGCAGCGCGTCGCCGATGCCCTTCGCGGTCTGGCCCGCGCTCTTCGCAACGCCTTCCGCGCTGACACCCAGCGCCTTCGCGAAATTGGTGCGAATTTCGGTCAACAGGCGCTCGTTCAGTTCGAACTTCGGATCGCGCAGGTTCCCTTCGAGCGTGAAATGCAGCGTCAGGTCGCCGTTGTGCGTCTTCAGCGCGGCGATTGCCGCGCGCGTCGGAATCGACATGAACGTGTCGAGCGGATTGTCGGTCGGCGCCAGTTGCAGACGGTGCAGCGTCAGCGTGCCGGGCGCGTGCAGATGGTAGTTGCGCACGGTCGAGTCGAGATCGAGGTCGACCGTTCCGCCGGTAATCCGCGCGTTCGTCGCGGCTTTTTTCAGTAGATACGGATCGAGCGTCGTCACGTCGACGTTGCGTAGGGTCGTCTTCGTCTGCGAATCGCGGTTCGCGATCCTGATCCAGCCGCCGAACGCGACGTGGCCGGTGTGCGACGGCCCGTGAAGCGAGCCGGTGACCGACAGCCGGGTCGGCTCGGTCAGCGCGGGCAGGCGCAGGTGGTCCACCGTCGCGTTCGCGTCGCGCACACTCACGTGGTACGGCGGGTTGCGGACCGAGCGGTCGTAGAAGTCGAACCTGCCGTGCTCGAACGCGACGTGATCAATCAGCTTTTCCGCAGGCGGCGCACCGGCGCCGGACGCCGACGCGTGGCCGCCGCTCGACACCGATTCGCGCAGGTTCGGCAGCAGCCGGATCGAACCGTTCGCGAGGCGCAGCACCGTCAGATCGAAGCCGCTGACCGTGATGTCGCGCACGTGGACGCGATGCGCGAGCAGCGCGCGCCGGTCGGGCGTGATCGTGATGCGGGCGGCGCGCAGTGCGTCACGGGTCGGCCAGTCGGGCGGCGCCTTCAGCCGCACGTTGACGAGTTCGATCGAGCGCAGCCCGACGTCGATGCGTTCCGCGCTGCCGAGCGGCCCGAGTACCGCGACGACCTGGTCCTTCACCTTGTGCTGCAGCGCGAGCACGCCGCCGAGCGCGGCGAGCACGAGCACCGCGACGACGCTCGCGACGCCGATGGCCATGCGGGAACGAAACGACCTCGCCATGCGTTTCTCCGTGCGGGCGCGCGGCGCGAACCGGCCGCGCGGCGTGAAGGTGCGTGCGCAACTGCTGTGCCGTGAGGGGCCGACCGCGCGGACCCGGCGCCGGATCGGCCAGGAACGGCCGGATCGGTCCGGGTCGGTCGGGTTCGTCCCGGGCGGCTCCGGCCGCGGCCGCGCGGACGACGCGCCTACCGGCTGATCGGCCGGTAGCGCAGACGTTTCGGCCGCGCCGCTTCCTCGCCGAGGCGCCGGATCTTGTCCGCCTCGTATTCCTGATAGTTGCCGTCGAAGAACGTCACCTGCGAGTCGCCCTCGAACGCGAGGATGTGCGTGGCGATCCGGTCGAGGAACCAGCGGTCGTGCGAGATCACCATCACCGAACCGGCGAATTCGAGCAGCGCGTCTTCGAGCGCGCGCAGCGTTTCGACGTCCAGATCGTTCGACGGCTCGTCGAGCAGCAGCACGTTGCCGCCCGCGATCAGCGTCTTCGCGAGATGCAGCCGGCCGCGCTCGCCGCCCGACAGGTTGCCGACGAGCTTCTGCTGATCCGCGCCCTTGAAGTTGAAGCGGCCGATGTACGCGCGCGACGGCGTTTCGTACTTGCCGACCGCGAGCACGTCCGCGCCGCCGGAGATTTCCTCGAACACGGTCTTGCTGCCGTCGAGCGCGTCGCGGCTCTGGTCGACGTACGCGAGCTTCACGGTCGGGCCCGTGACGATCTCGCCCGAATCGGGCTGCTCGTTGCCGGTCAGCATGCGAAACAGCGTCGACTTGCCGGCGCCGTTCGGCCCGATGATCCCGACGATCGCGCCGGCCGGAATCCTGAAGCTCAGATCGTCGATCAGCAGCCGGTCGCCATACGACTTGCTGACGTTCCTGAACTCGATCACTTCATTGCCGAGACGCTCGCCCGCCGGAATGAAGATTTCCTGCGTTTCGTTGCGTTTCTGGTATTCCTGACTCGACAGTTCCTCGAAACGGGCGATGCGCGCCTTCGATTTCGCCTGACGGCCCTTCGGGTTCTGGCGCACCCATTCGAGTTCCTTCTTGATCGCCTTCTGGCGCGCGGACTCGGACGCCTCTTCCTGCTTCAGCCGTTCTTCCTTCTGGTCGAGCCAGCTCGAATAGTTGCCCTTCCACGGAATGCCGTGGCCGCGGTCGAGTTCGAGTATCCATTCGGCCGCATTGTCGAGGAAGTAGCGGTCGTGCGTGACCGCGACGACGGTGCCCGGAAAGCGCGTCAGGAACTGTTCGAGCCATTCGACCGATTCCGCGTCGAGGTGGTTGGTCGGCTCGTCGAGCAGCAGCATGTCGGGCTTTTCGAGCAGCAGCTTGCATAGCGCGACGCGGCGTTTTTCGCCGCCCGACAGGTTTCCGATCTTCGCGTCCCACGGCGGCAGGCGCAGCGCGTCGGCGGCCACTTCGAGCTGCTGCTCGGGGCTACCGCCGTCGGCGGTCGCGAGGATCGCCTCGTACTTCGCCTGTTCGGCCGCGAGCGCGTCGAAGTCCGCGTCCGGCTCCGCATAGGCCGCGTAGATTTCGTCGAGCTTCTTCTGCGCGTTGAAGACGTCGCCCAGGCCCTCCTCGACGGCTTCGCGCACGGTCTTTTGCGGGTCCAACTGCGGTTCCTGCGGCAGATAGCCGATGTTCAGGTTCGGCATCGGCGTCGCGTCGCCTTCGATGTCCTTGTCGACGCCGGCCATGATCTTGATGAGCGTCGACTTGCCGGAGCCGTTCAGGCCGAGCACGCCGATCTTCGCGCCGGGGAAGAACGACAGCGAGATGTCTTTCAGGATCTGGCGCTTGGGCGGCACGATCTTGCCGACCCGGTTCATGGTGAAGACGTATTGGGCCATGAGAGTGGTCTTTGCGAATCAGGGGAAAGGAGGCGGACGCGCGCGGCCGGAGCGGGCGGCGTGCTCGCGTCGTGACCGCGGTTGAGCGGTATCGAACCGCTATTGTACGGGGCGGCAGGGAATGCCGGGCGCGGCTGCGTGTGCGGGTGCCGTTCGCGGCCGCGGCGTTTACAACCACGCAGCGACGCCGCCGTGCCGCGAGCAGGTACCGCTGCGATGGCGGCTGAAGCTGTACGTGCCGTCGCGGCAGCGGGCGGTCGCACCTTCGGGAATGCGTCCCGAGCGCGAATGCGCGGGCGAATGGACCGACTGGCCGTCGCGGTTCGTGTATGCGTTGTGATTGTCGAGATCGCTCTCGTCGGGCGTGACGGCGGACGGCTGGTACGCGTGAGCCGCGAACGGCGAAGCGAGCGCGACGGTGGCGGCGAATGCGACAACGACGGTTCTGAGCGCGGTTCGTAGCGGGATTCGAAGCGGGATTCGAAGCGGCGACGGCGGATGGGTTTTCATTCGTGGTCTCGTCGTTGTTGTGATGATTTTGTCGCGAAGCCGCAGGAATGGCGGCCGTAAAAAAGCCCGCATGGAGCGGGCTTGGGCCGGGGCGGGGGATGCGTTACACGTTGAACAGAAAATTCATCACATCCCCGTCATGCACCACGTATTCCTTGCCTTCCGCACGCATCTTGCCGGCTTCTTTCGCGCCTTGCTCGCCCTTGTACGCGATGAAGTCGTCGAACGCGATCGTCTGCGCGCGGATGAAGCCGCGCTCGAAGTCGGTATGGATCACGCCGGCCGCCTGCGGCGCGGTATCGCCGACGTGGATCGTCCACGCGCGCACTTCCTTCACGCCCGCGGTGAAGTACGTTTGCAGGCCGAGCAGCTTGAAACCCGCGCGGATCACGCGGTCGAGGCCCGGCTCGTCCATGCCCATGTCGGCGAGGAACGCGTTCTTGTCTTCGTCCGCGAGGTCGGCGATTTCCGCCTCGATCGCCGCGCACACGGCGACGGCCGGCGACTTCTCGGCTTCCGCGTACCGGCGGACCGCCTCGAGGTGCGGATTGTTTTCGAAGCCGTCGTCCTTCACGTTCGCGACGTACATCGTCGGCTTCGCGGTGATCAGGCAGAACGGCCTGATGAGCGCGCGTTCGTCGTCGTTCAGGGCGAGCGCGCGCACCGGCTTTGCCTCGTCCAGTTGCGCGCGGACCTTGTCCAGCACCGCGACCAGCTTCGCCGCTTCCTTGTCGTTGCCGGACTTCGCGGCCTTCGAATAGCGCGCGAGCGCCTTTTCGACGGTGCCGAGGTCGGCGAGCGCGAGTTCGGTGTTGATCACCTCGATGTCCGACAGCGGGTCGACCTTGCCGGCGACGTGGATCACGTTCTCGTCCTCGAAACAGCGGACGACGTGCGTGATCGCGTCGGTTTCGCGGATGTTCGCGAGGAACTGGTTGCCGAGCCCCTCGCCCTTGCTCGCGCCCGCGACGAGGCCCGCGATGTCCACGAACTCGACGACGGCCGGCACGATGCGCTCGGGCTTCACGATGTCCGCGAGCTTCGCGAGGCGCGGGTCCGGTACCTCGACGACGCCGACGTTCGGCTCGATCGTGCAGAACGGATAGTTTTCCGCCGCGATGCCCGCCTTGGTCAGCGCGTTGAACAGGGTGGACTTGCCGACGTTCGGCAGGCCGACGATGCCGCATTTGAGGCTCATGGGAATCCTTCGATGAATCAGTGAGTGGCGTGATGCGCTCGACGCTGCGGGCGGAGTGCTGGCGGCATGGCGAATGGCATCGCTCGACGGCCGCGGCGGAGCGGGACGAGACACCGGCACGGGCAGGTGCCCGACGCAGCAGGTGCAAGTTATGTCACGAAAGCCGCAATTGTAACGCTTTCGGATCGGCGATCCGTCGCGAAGACCGGACGGGCGGCGCCGGCGGACGGGGCGCGCGCAGTGGCAACGACGAACGGACGAAGGATGGGGCAAGACGCCGGCCGCGACGCGGCCGGCGGCGTTTCACGCGGGTGAGCCGGTGCGCTCAGCGATAGTAGCCGCGGTCGTCGTGATGATGGTGGCCGTGATCGCCGGGCGGGAGGAAGATGCATCCCGCGAGCGACGTGCCGACGAGCGCGGCGAGAAGGGCGTATGCAGCAAGACGTTTCAAGCGGGACCTCCGGTCGATTTCGGTAGACAGCACTTTAGCCGCCGGGTCGATGACCGGGTGTATGCGTTTGTAAGTAAACGTTGGCGGAAAGACGCGCCACGCGCACGCGCGGTCCGCGATCGCCCGCGCCGCGCGGCGCTCAGTCGGCGCTCACCAGACGCTCAGTCGGCCGCGCGCTTGTCGGCGAGCGCCCACTCGCAGTCCTTGAGCACCTGCATCACGAGCCGCGCCTGGTAATTGAGATCGTCGGTGTCGATGATTTCCTCGACGGCGTCGCGCGCCCACGTCGCGTCGATGAACCATGCGTGCTGTCGCGCGATGTCCACCGCGAGCGCGGCGAGCTTCGCGACCGCGAGCCAGTCCGCCTCGCGGCCGTGACGGTCGAGCCACTTGTGCGCGGCCTCGACGTGGAACGCCGCATTGGGCCACGACTCGTTCAGGTAGTAGGCCCCGAGGCTTCCGCAGGTCAGCCAGCAAAGCAGTTCCACGCGATCGCGCGGGCTCAGGTGTTGGCGTACATCACTCATGGCGACGCTCGCTAAGGTAGTGGGAACGACGCTCGCGCGTGCGCGCGAACTTTGGGCTCCAACGCGAAAAAGATTACCACGCCATTACCGCCAGCACGCGACGCGCCTGCCCGTCGCGTCGCGCGCCGCACACAGCGCCGAAAGCCCCGTGCGACGTGCGTTACGGCGATTGCACGCGGCGCCCGCGGGCCCCGCGCGACGCCGGCTACGGGCAATCCCTGGCGGCGGTCGCCGGCGATCGCGCAGCCGGCCGCCGGCGCAACGGCTATGCGATGCCGCCGGCCGATGCCGCCGCCGGTTCGGAGCGCAAAACCCCCCGGCTATAATGCGCGGATGACTGCATCCACCCAGACCTTCGACGTCGCCGTGATCGGCGGCGGCCTTGTCGGCAAGTCGGCGGCGCTCGCGCTGACCCAAGGCGGCCTGCGCGTCGCGCTGCTCGCGCAGCCTTGCGCGCCGCTGCCGGTCGGCGCGGTATTCGACGCGCGCGTGTACGCGCTGTCCGGCAGCTCGCACGCGCTGTTCGAACGCCTGCGGGTCTGGCAGGCGATCGACGCCGCGCGCGTCACGCCGGTCTACGACATGCGCGTCTATGGCGACGCGGCGGCCGAACTGCACTTCTCCGCGTATCAGGCGTCGGTGCCGCAACTGGCGTGGATCGCCGAGTCGTCGGTGATCGAGCGCGCGCTCGACGCCGCGCTGCATTTCCAGCCCAATCTCACGTGGATCGATGCGCGCGCGCAGTCGTTCGACGCGAACGGCGACGCCGCCGTGATCGGTCTCGCGAACGGCCGCGTGATCGAAGCGGACCTCGCGGTCGGCGCGGACGGCGCGCACTCGTGGCTGCGCGCGCAGATCGGCGCGCGCGTCGACTTGCGCGACTACCGGCAGACCGGCGTGGTCGCGAATTTTCGTGCCGAACGTCCGCATGGCGAGACGGCGTACCAGTGGTTCCGCGACGGCGAGATCGTCGCGCTGCTGCCGTTGCCGGACCGCCACGTGTCGCTCGTCTGGTCCGCGCAGACCGACCATGCGAACGCGCTGCTCGCGCTCGAGCCGCAGCAACTGGCGGCCGAGGTCGAGCGCGTGACGCTCGGCCATCCGGGCGCGCTCGACTGCGTGACGCCGGCGCGCGGCTTCCCGCTTTCGCTGCAGACCGTCGACCGCCTGATCGCGCCGCGCGTCGCGCTGGTCGGCGACGCCGCGCACCTGATTCACCCGCTCGCGGGCCAGGGTGTGAATCTCGGTCTGCGCGACGTCGCCGCGCTCGTCGACGTGATCGCGCAAAAGGAAGCGTTCCGCAATCCCGGCGACACGGTGCTGCTGCGCCGCTACGAGCGCGGCCGCCGCGAGGACATCCGCAAGCTCGTCGTTGCGACCGATGGCCTGCAACGGCTGTTCTCGATTCCCGGTACGATTGCGCGGGTAGCGCGCAACACCGGGATGGCGCTCGTCGGCTCGCAACCGCTCGTCAAGCGCTGGCTTGTCGCATCGGCGCTCGGCTGAAGTCGCGGCCCGCGCGCCCGCATCAGAATCTCGATCAGGAAGCAACACATGCAAAAGCGAATCCGAATGGCGGCGCTCGTGCTCGCGGTGGCCGCCACCGCGCTCGGCTGTTCCGCGCAGGCCGACCAGACGACCGACCGTCTGAAAGCGACGCTGCAGCAGCGGCTCGGCGCCGACGCGTCGATCAAGGGCATCGCGAAGTCGCCGATCGCCGGGCTTTACGAGGTGAATCTCGGCACGCAGATCGTCTATAGCGATGCGACCGGCAATTACCTGCTGCTCGGCGACCTCGTCGATGCGAAAACCCGCCGCAATCTCACCGAAGCGCGGCTGTCCGAACTGAACCGCATCAACTTCGCGAGCCTGCCGTTCGCGGACGCGGTAAAGGTCGTGAAGGGCAACGGCAGCCGCAAGATGGCGGTGTTTTCCGATCCGAACTGTCCGTACTGCCATCAACTCGAAAACACGCTGAAGTCGATCAACAACGTCACTGTCTACACGTTCCTGTACCCGGTGCTGTCGCCGGACTCGACGACGAAGGCGAAGTCGATCTGGTGTTCGTCCGACCGCGCGGGCGCGTGGGAATCGTGGATGGTCGACCGGCGCGCGCCGAGCGCTCCGGGCACCTGCGATACCGGCGCGATCGGCCGCAATCTGGCGCTCGGCGACAAGATGAACGTCACCGGCACGCCGACCATCTTCCTCGCCGACGGCCGCCGCCTGCCGGGCGCGGTGCAGGCGGACCGGCTCGACCGCGAACTGAACGCCGTTCGCCAGGAACAATAACCACCATAAATAATCCGCCTGCCGATGAAGCCGATCCGCTACGCCATCGTCCCGAAGCATCCCGCCGCTCATCTTTTTGAAGTTACGCTGACCGTCGACGATCCGTCGCCGGACGGTCAGCGTTTCATGCTGCCGGTGTGGATTCCGGGCAGCTACATGGTGCGCGAGTTCGCGCGCAACATCGTGACGCTGCGCGCGTTCAACGACGCGGGCCGCAAGGTGCGCGTGACGAAGACCGACAAGCAC
>Ga0164242_10007605_pt1 | contig 11832 bp, 8 predicted proteins | sample OricomgcompostMG_FD_108783 | JGI IMG/M metagenome (GOLD analysis project Ga0164242, IMG submission 108783) | Miracle-Growth compost microbial communities from Emeryville, California, USA - Original compost - Miracle growth compost (MG) ... | reverse complement strand
GCGCCGGCGTTCGGCGGGGCTGGACTTCAGCTTCGTCGACCTGAACGACGCGAAGGCGCTGAAGGCCGCGCTGAAGCCGAACACGCGGATGATCTGGGCCGAGACGCCGACCAACCCGATGCTAAAGCTGGTCGACCTGGCCAAGGTCGCCGCCTTCGCGAAGAAGCACGGCTTGATCTTGGTGGTGGACAACACCTTCTGCTCGCCGATGGTGCAACGCCCGCTGGAATACGGCGCCGACCTGGTGCTGCACTCGGCGACCAAGTACATCAACGGCCATTCCGACATGGTCGGCGGCGTGGTCGTGGCCGGCAGCAGGGAGCTGGCCGAGCCGATGGCCTTCCTGCAGAACTCGGTGGGCGCCATCGCCGGCCCGTTCGACGCCTTCCTCGCCATGCGCGGCCTGAAGACCCTGCATCTGCGCATGCGCCAGCATTGCGCCAGCGCGCTGGAACTGGCCGGCTGGCTGGAAAAACATCCCGCGGTCGAGCGGGCGATCTACCCGGGCCTGAAGAGCCACCCGCAGCACGCGCTGGCGAAGCGCCAGATGCACGGTTTCGGTGGCATCGTCACGATCGAGGTGAAGGGCGGCCTGAAAAGGGCCAGGCGCATGCTGGAGCGCTGCGAGCTGTTCTCGCTGGCCGAGTCGCTCGGCGGCGTGGAAAGCCTGATCGAGCATCCCGCCATCATGACCCACGCGTCCGTGCCGCCGGCCAACCGCAAGCGCCTGGGCATCAGCGACGGGCTGGTGCGGCTGTCGGTGGGGGTGGAGGATATTGCCGACCTGCGCGCTGAATTGGCATTGGCACTAGCATGACGAGGGGCCGTACATGAGTCGGGAAAGTGCAATAGACGTGGCAGGTGCAATAGACGTGGCAGGCAGCGCGGGTTTCCTGCGTGGCTTGCTCGCACCGTACAAGGCACTGACTTCACGGCGCACGCTGACCTTCGAACTGACCAAACGCGACATCCTGGGGCGCTACCGCGGTGCGAGTTTCGGCTTGCTCTGGTCATTGCTCAGTCCGTTCCTGATGCTGCTCATCTATACCTTCGCATTTGGCTTTATATTCAAGTCCAAATGGCCGCATGAAGTAGGCGGCGATCATCCTTACGCGATCATTCTGTACATGGGCCTGATAGTACATGGCTTTTTTTCCGAGTGCCTGACGCGTTCGCCAGTCTTGATTACCAGTAATACCAACTTGGTCAAACGGGTGGTTTTTCCGCTGGAAATCCTGCCGTGGTCGGTCATGCTGTCGGCGCTTTTCCATGTGGGCATGAATCTTCTGGTATTCGCCTTGTTGCGTTTGGTCATGGAACATACCTTATGCCTGAGCATGTTGTGGCTGCCGGTGGTTTTCCTGCCGCTGCTACCGCTGACCTTGGGAGTGTGCTGGCTTTTCGCATCGTTCGGCGTCTACTTGCGCGATGTGAGCCAGATCACGGGCGTGCTCTCCACCGCCATGCTGTTCGTGTCTTCCGCGATGATTCCGGTCAATTCGTTGCCGCTGCGCTATCGGAGCTTCTTCGAAATCAACCCACTTACCTTCATCATCGATCAGGCACGCTTGGTCGCCCTGGCAGGACATGCACCCAACTTCACGGGCTTGGCGCTGTATGCATTGTTGGCGTTGATCTTCATGTACGTCGGGTATGGCTGGTTCATGCTGACTCGCCGGGGGTTTGCCGATGTCCTCTGAAATCTCGATACGTGTCGAAACACTCAGCAAGTCATTTCCTATCTATGACAAGCCGCATCATCGCCTGATGCAGATGATAGCGCCGGGTCCGAAAGATCGTTGGTACCGCACGTTCCGCGCCTTGAATGACGTGAGTTTTGAAGTGAGGCGAGGGGAGACCGTCGGCATCGTCGGACGCAATGGTTCGGGAAAATCCACCTTGCTCCAGCTGATCTGTGGCACGTTGACGCCGTCCGTAGGCACCGTACAAGCACGTGGGCGCATTGCCGCTCTGTTGGAACTTGGGGCGGGGTTCAATCCCGACTTCACCGGGCGCGAGAATGTCTATCTCAACGGGTCGCTGCTTGGCTTGACTCGTCAGGAATTGGACGAGCGTTTTGACGATATCGTGGCCTTTGCCGATATCGGCGAGTTCATCGAGCAGCCCGTCAAGAGTTATTCCAGTGGCATGTACATCCGCTTGGCATTTGCCGTGGCCATCAATGTAATGCCGGACATACTCGTAATCGACGAGGCTCTGTCGGTCGGTGATGAGGCGTTCCAGCGCAAGTGCTTCGCCCGCATTGATGCGATCCGTGATGCCGGAGCGACCGTGTTGTTCGTATCGCATTCGGCTCAGTCGATACTTCAGTTATGTGATAGAGCACTCCTTTTGGAGCGAGGGCACAAGCTGCTGTTCGGTACACCTCGTCAGGTGGTTGCCTTCTATCAGAAGCTCATCTATGCGCCTGCCGACCGGTATCAGGAAGTGGTGCAGGAGATTCAGGAGTCTCAAGGTGAGTCGTCGGTAAGCAGCCTGACGGGGCGGGATTTGTCACGCGAGAGGCCAGATGATGGTGTTGTGATCAATCAGTTGGAGGCGTCCGAGAGGTTCGATCCGAAGCTCATGCCTGAAAGCACAGTTCAATTTGAATCGCATGGAGCCCGGATTCTTTCGCCACGAATTCTCAATGTCGATGGTCGTCAAGTGAACGTTCTGGTTCCCGGACGGGATTACACCTATACCTATGATGTCGAATTTTCTCGAGATGCTGAAGATGTGCACTTCGGAATGATGATCAAGTCGGTAAATGGCATCGAACTATATGGGACCGATTCCCATGCTCAAGGCCAGGGTATTAAGAGTGTGACGGGTGGCACTAGCATAAGGGTGGCTTTCCGATTCAAGGCCCTAATGTTGCCAGGCGGATATTTTCTGAATGCTGGATGCATGGGGCGTACATCAAATGGGGATGGGTTCCTTCATCGCGTCGTTGATGTCTTGATGTTCAAGATTGAAGTGGTACGCAGCAGTCGCCGTTATGCGGGTTTTTTTGATATTTCCGGTGAGCAGCCGTGTGAGTGGGAGGTATTGGGGGCGAGGGGCCAGTCGGCTGAATCATCTTCTATCCCGTCTGGTGAGGTTTCCCATTCGTAAGGAGTTTCAGTGAGCGAGTCTGCCGTACAACCCACGTTGGAAAAGACAGCGGTGCTGATCGCGGGGCCCCCGCGGAGTGGCACGTCAGCAATCAGTCATGTACTTAGTGCATTGGGAGTCTATTTCGGGCGACCGGAGCGGTTCGTTGACCCCGAAACACACACGCACAATCCGATCTTCTTCGAATTGGCGGCATTGAACGATCTCAATGAAAAGGTCTTTGGCTGGCACGGTCGCCGGTACGCCGATTTCGACTTCCTATCTATTCACGAGGACTTTAATCGTGAAGAGGTTGAGAGGTTCTTGCCATTGTGTCGGGACTTGTTGCAAGCCGAGTTCGGCAATGCGGCCTTAATTGGCCTCAAGGATCCGCGGTTCTGCTTCGTACTGCCCTTGTGGGAGTCGGCATTGACGCAGCTTGGTTATCGTGTCAAGTGGGTGCGGGTCGAGCGTTCATTGGATGCAGTCGTTGCATCCAATGAACGGGTCAATGTTGACTGGACTCGAGCCCACAACCTAAGGGTGGCTACGCTTTCCACTCTTGCGCTGGAATACTTCCTTGGTCATCGGGATGCCATAAGGGTGAGTTACGACGATGCACTCCAGAATCCGAAGCTGGCTGTGCATCAGTTGGCGTCCGGGTTGGGGATTGATCCCGATACTGCAGCCAGTGCCGGGGCCGAAGGGGTATTGAAAAAGAATCTACGCAAATTCGATCATGTCATGCTCGATTTGCCTGTGCGCGCCAGACAGATCTGTTCGGGCAATATGGGCGTAGAGTCATCGCAGAACTTGTACGAAGAGTTGGCAGAATTTCTGCGCGAAAATGGCTTGCGATTGAGTGGCTGTGAGCCGGAAGAGACAGCGACGGTAGTCGCGCTCAAGGCTAAAATGGACGCGGATGCCCACCAGCGCAACGAGGCCATGCTCGTAACGTTGCGCGAGATGGATGCCGAGGCTAGTATGCTGACTAGCTCAAGGGGGGCTCCGCGCGGCGACAGTGCATCACTTTACTGGTGCAACGAGGCCTCGGATACATTCGACGAGTCACGCAAGGTGGTGTTGGCCATTGGCCAGTCTGCCGTTGGCACGCGGCTGGTTTTTCGTCTGCCACCGTCGCCGCAGATTTCCCGGTTGCGGATCGATCCATCCGTGCACCCTGGCCGATTTGATCTTTTGGAGTTGCGCATTAATCAGGCGACTATCGAGGATTTCGCCGAACGCGTGGGGCACGTGAACCAGCTGCGTCTGGCGAACCAGGGGGCTGGGCACGTGGCCATAGTCGCCATGAACGATGACCCATATATCGAGCTGGATGTGCATGATTTGGCTGTGGATTGGAGTGGCGGTGCTGCCGTAGAGATCTATGCTCTTCGCCATGCATTACCCAATACCGGCTTCGATGAAATCTGGTCGCAGATTCAGGGCGGCGTGATGGCAGCAATAGTCGGGAGCCAACAGGAATTTGCCCAGGGTTTCCAACGCAGCCTAGATAAGGCTCGGGAAGTAGATACGGCAGAAATGCGGCATCAGTTGCTGGAGCTTTCCACATCGCTGAACGCGAATATCGATGCGCTTCGGCATGAGCTTCGTCAGACTTTCTTCATGAGGCTGGTGAACAAGTTTGGGCGCAGGTAGCGGGTGGCTAGGGGCGCGTATTCGCGTCATGGCGCAAGGGGAAGTGGGGCTTTTCCAGTGAACGTTGTCAAGGGATCGAGATTGGTATGAAGCCGTGGATTGACATGCGGGCTACGGCTCTGCATCAACTGGAATTGTTGCAAGGGGCAAATTGCGCGGGAATGAGCCGGTGGCGGTCCCTGGGGGGAGATCCGCATTTCGCGTTAAGTGGTACGGCCTTTGATGAAGGGCGCCCGCTCGATGCTGGTTGGTATCTGCTGGACATCGACCTGGGTTCGAAAATAAGGATTGGCTCAACGCGGCTTTATATCGATTACGGTTACGGCTATACGGAAGCGGATGCGTTGGTGCTGGGCCATCTCATGACGGTAACCGGACGGATTACAGGAGTGATCTGTTTGGCGAAGCCCGTCGTGGCATTGCGCTTCGATCCTATGACCGAACCCGGTGAATTTTCCCTGGGGCTGATCCGTCTACGGCGAATTTCGAGGATTTGCGCTGCCCAAAAAATGCTGATGTCAATGAGGGCAAGGGGAGGACACTTGTCTGATTTCGTGGCCAGGGCTTTGCGCATGCGTCCTCGAAGCTTTGGGGACTGGTTGTATGGAGCCTACCGTGGCGTACAGGCTACCAACGTAGGCGACTACACCAGCTGGGTTCGACAATTCGATACCTATACCAACGATGAGCTGGATGGCATGGTGCAGAACGCGGGATCCTTGGCCAAGCAGCCACTGATTTCCATTGTGATGCCAACCTACAACTCGCCGAAGAAATGGTTGATTCGGTGTATCGAAAGTGTTCGGCAACAGGTATATACGCAGTGGGAGTTATGTATCGCCGATGATTCGTCCACTGCCCCACATGTGCGAAGAATCCTGCAGGACTACGCAAAGAACGACAAACGTATCAAGGTGGTGTTCCGTGAACGCAACGGGCATATCGCCGAGGCGTCCAACACGGCCCTGGAGTTGGCCAGCGGTGAATGGATAGCACTGCTGGATCACGATGACGAACTGCCTCGCCATGCGCTGTACGCCGTGGCACGAGCGATCAATGAGTATCCTGAGGCTGGCCTGATTTATTCTGACGAAGACAAGATCGACGGGCACGGCCAGCGTTTTGACCCGTATTTCAAGCCTGACTGGAACTATGACCTTTTCCTCGGGCAGAACATGATCAGCCACCTTGGCGTCTATCGTGCCGAACTTGTGCGAAAGGTCGGCGGTTTCCGTAAGGGCATGGAAGGTAGCCAAGATTACGATCTTGCGTTGCGCTGCATCGAGCAGATCGAGCCGGAGCAGATTTGCCACATTCCGCGTGTCCTTTACCATTGGCGTGCGATCAAGGGTTCAACGGCTGTCTCGGTGGACGAGAAGAGCTACGCCAAGGAGGCCGCGCAGCGCGCGCTCGGCGATCATTTGGCGCGCATTGGCGATGCAGGCGCGGAAGTCGAAGTGCATCGGTTTGGATATCGTGTGCGCCGCCCCAGTACCGTGGCCGGTCGTACGCCCAAAGTCAGTCTGATCATTCCTACGCGCAACAAAGTGGAACTGCTGCGCATGTGCGTGGAAAGCATCCTCGCGCGTACCAGCTATCCAGACTACGAGATCGTTGTAGTCGACAACCAATCAGACGAGTCTGCGACACTGGCTTATCTGGCTGAAATTGGCAAGCGGGATCGTGTCCGAGTGCTGCGTTACGACGAGCCGTTCAACTACTCCGCCATCAACAACTATGCTGTGCAGCATTGCGATGGCGAGATCATCGGTCTCGTTAATAACGATATTGAAACCATCCATGCCAGCTGGCTGGACGAGATGGTTAGCCATGCACTGCGCCCCGAGGTAGGTGCGGTCGGTGCTATGCTCTACTATCCCAACGAGACCATACAGCATGCGGGTGTGCTGTTGGGAGTAGGAGGCGTCGGAGCCCATGTCTATTGCACCGAGCCACGCGGTTATCATGGACAAATGTCTCGCGCGTTACTGACGCAAGGCATGTCCGTGGTCACGGCGGCGTGCCTGCTTGTGCGCCGAGATATTTACGAGGCTGTTCATGGTCTCGATGAGCGGCTCAAAGTGGCATTCAACGATGTGGATTTTTGCCTGCGTGTGCGTGAGGCTGGCTATCGCAACATCTGGACGCCATTTGCGGAGTTGTATCACCACGAGTCAGCCAGCCGTGGCACTGAAGACACACCAGAGAAGCGGCAGCGATTCGAGAGCGAGATTCGCTTCATGTTGGAACACTGGGGCAGTGCTCTACAGCAAGATCCTGCCTACAACCCGAATCTGACCTTGTCGGGGGCGCCGTTCGAACTTGCATTTCCTCCGAGGGTTCCAAGGCTGACATAGCCAAGCAAACATGTCGGCCCGTATCGCGCGATTTGCAAAATGCCGATCGTGGGAAACGGTAGCTCCCTGCCGGATGTTCCGTGTGGCACGCGGAACATCCGGTGGTGCTGCAAAGACTTTGGTGAACTCATTTGGCGAGTACGGTAATGACGACCCCGGCCATGATGAGGAGGGTACCGATCCAGTATTGTGGTGTCACGGCTTCGCCAAACATCCAGTGCGCCCCTAGCGGCACCAGCACGAAAGCGAGTGCCATGAACGGGTAAGCGCTTTTCAGGGGAACCGCGCGTAGAACCCAGATCCAAGCCAACGTCGCAAAGGCATAGATCAATAGGGATGGTATCAGCCGTGTCAGTACGGGCATCGAAAATAGCGATCGACCGGATGCCCAAATCATTGCTGTTGCACGGAACAACAGTTGGCCCGCGACGAGGGACAGGACAACGAGCAGAGTGGCTAAGGTAACGCGCAGGTTCATGGATGGCACGCAATATTTACGGTTGGGTGTATACAAAGTGCTGGATGTGGTGCCGTTAGGGAAGGTCTGATCAATGTGCTCCTTGCTCGTCATCCCAGCTGATGACGAGCAAAATCAGACCTTCCTTAGCTGTGTGTCGGCGGGTCGTTTGGAGTCTAGGGATTCCATTGCAGTCGGGGTGCTCTGTCTGACGCAATGGTCAGGAGTGGCGGGGCGGCGAGTCCGCATCGAGCGGAGATGTTGATTCCAGTACGGGATGGACCGGAATCCGGGGGACGTTTTCGATGTCATAGCCGATGAATCCAAGCAGGAATTGCAGGCCAACGATGATCAGTAGCGCGGCCAGTACTACGGTACCTGCCGATGCTGTTGTTCCACTGTGGATGGATTCAAACCAATGCATGGAACCAAAGATGAAGCCAGACAGGATGGCAAGCACACCAAGCGGCAACTCGATGGATGCGATGGACACATTGCGAAGATAGTAGTTGTAGAAAATACGCTTGACGCTGGTTATGAAGTGTTTGCCGAGAAATTCGACGGCGATCTTGGAAATTTTTAGGTTGCTGACCTCATCGCCATAACGCGCGTCCATCGGGATGTCCTGTACTACTGCGCGATAGGTGTTCAACCTGAAAAGTATGTCGGTTTCGAAGAAATAGCGCTTGCTGATCTTTTCGAACGGCAATCTTTGAGCCAGTCTGGCATGGATGGCGGTATAGCCATTGGTCGGGTCGAAGATGTTCCAGTATCCGGTCGAGAACTTCGACATGAAAGAAAGCGCCGCATTGCCGAAGATGCGTGCCTTCGGCATACGGCTTATGTTGGCGAGGTTGTAGAACCGGTTACCTTTCGTGTAATCGGCAGTGCCATTGATGATCGGCGTGACCAGTGGTTGCAACCCCGATGGGTGCATCTGCCCATCGCCGTCCATTTTCACGAGGATATCCATGCCATCCGCAATTGCCTGCCGGTAACCCGCCATGACGGCCCCGCCGACGCCGGAGTTGACGGTATTGAACAGGACTTGTACACGGGGGTCGTGACAGCAGGATTGAACCAGCTTGCCAGAAGCCTCTGGGCAAGCATCATCGACAACGTAGATCCGTTCCACAACAGCAGGGATACCTGCAAGAACCTCCAGGATCTGCTTGGAGACTTTGTAGCAAGGAATTACCACTGCGATGGATATCATGTCGATCCTTGGTCGCCATCTGCTTTTTACCGAATCGTGGTGCAGGCGATGTTTTTATCGGGGAAAGTTAGGTTGCTGTGGTATCCGGATGGACTCTGCACATCGATACAAATGCTTCTGTCCAGGGCAGGTTCCACATAGTCGATGACTATGTCAAAGCCGGACTTCTCGTATGAGGGATCTACTAGTCTCGCGACATCTGGACGATCGATTCTGTGGATCGAGAGGGCATTGATCGGGGCGCCAGGTGCGATGTTGAATGCTATGGGTTCGTCACCGTTGATTGCAGCCCAGCCGATTAAATGTAATTGTCTGGTATCGGAGGATATGGAAACGGTATCGACTACTCCGGAGATCGTGGCTGAAGACTGCTGCGCCTGAATAACCTTACTATCAACGATTCTACCGTAGATGCCGGTGGCTGCCACGCTTTTCGAGCCGTTGGTGGTCGTGAACACGGACAATTTGCCGTTGGGCAACATGAAAGCAGGTTCTTTTGATGGCATCTTGACCTGAAAGAGTTCTCGGCCATCTGTCCCGTGGGTGATGTTTGCTTTCAGGAGGTGTATGGATCGGTCGGGGGATTCGATCTTGTCGGAAATTTCGTCGGCTTGCCCCGTAAAACCGACGTTTCCGCCGACGTTGTCATGTGTGCGCTGCCATGTGAATGAATCAATTCGTGCCCATGCAGCTTGTACTGTTGATTTGCTCGACAGCGCAGGGTGCTCTATGCGGTCAATCGGTAGTTTCACCAAGTCGGCTTGCACAAGTTCTGCACCGCCAGATGGAGCAAAAGACACGTGCTCATATCTGTTGAACAGATTGTTGAATTGATTGGCCGGAAGCTGGCTGAAGTATTTCTTGAACATGCCCAATTGAGGATAAAGTAATACGTGATTGAACGAGGGGATGCCAGCGCCATTAATGAGTGCGCCCCAGTCTCCCGGGACGATCAAGGCGCCGGATTGGGTCGCCGTGGCTCCGCTTGATAGTAGATGTTGTTTGACAGCTGATTGATTGATCGAAAAGATTGGATAAGCCGATTGCAGTGGATTGAATAGTCCAAATGTGAGGGCATTGATACCTATGGCTGTAACAACCAATGGCACCCAGCTCCGTGATGGCCGAAGCCAGTGGAGTAGCAGTAATAGAAAAAGGGCCAGTACTGGGGTGAAGTCGAAGTAACTTATTGCGTCATGCCACTTATCTCCGGCCAATAGCTGCTTGCAGCAGATGATCGCCATCATGACAAGCAGGCCTGTGATCAGGCGCTTGGTATTCAGTTTGGCGCCGCAGATCGACATGAGGACCAGGCACGTAATCGTTATCAGCCACCCGAGCGCCAACAGGAGTCTGTTTCCTGGGACCAGAGTCAAACCAAACAATTTGCCTGCGGCAGCGGGGAGTGGCAGAAATATCCATGCGGAGCAAAACACAATGCCGATAAATAGGACTGCCAGCGTCCGCAAGTGATCTTGGGCGGCTTTGAATAGTTTGCTATAGTCAAGAAACAATGCACAGAACAGTGGCAGGCAGCTTCCAACGATGGCGATTTCGCAGCTGTTGGTGTTATGAAAAATTGACAGTGGTTCGTAATGCTTGGTCAGCGCGAATGGATAAAATTGTCCAAGCAGCTTTGCTGGTTCAACGCCACCGCCCGGGCTCAATCGATGGCCGGGATATACGGTGCCCTCCATGATTTGAATCATTCCGCCGTAGTAGGCGAGGCTGATGCCTCCAGCCAGAAGACTGGCCAAGGCGGCATCGATGAGACGTGGAACAGTCAGCAAGTCTGGTCTTGACGCCAGAACTGCGAAGGCCATCGAGATGCCTAATGCATAGATGAAAGGAGGATAGAGATCGGCCATCAGCCACGTCGTCAATGCGTAGCCGGCGACCAGAATACGCAGCCAACGACGGTCAATCGTCATCCAGGCAATGGCAGCCCATGGTGCTAGCGCAAACACCCCACAATTGGAAGTCCACCAGACTTGTATAAACTGCGAAAAGAACAAGGTGAGGGAAGTGGCTGTCGAAATCCTCCGATCGATACCTAGCAGCGTGAAAAACCATGCCCAACCACTGATAAATGCCAGTGCATTGAACAGGTAGAAGAAAGAGAATGCGTTTGCTGGGGGCAGCAATGCAAAAGCCGCGTAGTACGGCCTGAATACAGCAGCCCAGTCAGCAACGGGCAGAGAGAAGAACGCCTTGAGACTCTCGTGATAAGGCGAGACCATGTCGTGCGCATTGAAGTGGCTGTCTACGGCCAGTTGCACGTACGGAGTGAACACCATCCATTCATCGGATCGAATTGATTTCGGAGATCCGGCAATGAGTCCCTTGACTGGTTGGCCGAGCATCTGCAGGCCAAGTGCATATGATGAAGGAGTGATAGCAAGCAGCAGATATGTGAGGCACGCGAGCACCACAGCGGCGATGGCGATGCGCTTGGTGACGCGGGTATCAAGCAATCCATACATCGCGTGAATGCTGTTTTTCAAAGCGTTCTCCCGCCGCCTTTTAGATTCGGGCAATATTGGATACGAGCAACGTCATACCAGCTGTAAATGCACACCTATCCGGACGATAAATTCGAGGTGCCGGATAGCGAATCGATCGTAAAAGGCCACAGTATGGATGCGTGAACGACTGCCCTAGTTGAGCGCCATTCCTTCTTAAGGAAGTAGAGAGTAGATCAAAGCGCCGTAGCCAGAGCTCCGAACAGGTGCTATGAGGCGTGCAGTGCCGCTTCCAGTTCCGGAATGATCTTGAACAGATCCCCGACCAGCCCGAAATCCGCGACCTCGAAGATCGGCGCCTCGCCGTCCTTGTTGATCGCCACGATGGTGCCGGCGTCCTTGATGCCGGTGAGGTGCTGGATGGCACCGGAGATGCCGATGGCCATGTACAGCTCCGGCGCAATGATCTTGCCGGTCTGGCCCACCTGCAGGTCGCTGGGCACGTAGCCGGCGTCCACCGCGGCGCGCGAGGCGCCCACGGCGGCGCCGAGCTTGTCGGCCAGCTTGAAGACGATCTCGAAGTTT
>Ga0164242_10007604_pt1 | contig 11833 bp, 13 predicted proteins | sample OricomgcompostMG_FD_108783 | JGI IMG/M metagenome (GOLD analysis project Ga0164242, IMG submission 108783) | Miracle-Growth compost microbial communities from Emeryville, California, USA - Original compost - Miracle growth compost (MG) ... | reverse complement strand
TGTGAGCAGCTGTTCGAGGTCCAGAAGCAGGCGCTCGCGCTGCCGTATCCGGGACATCTGCCCGAGCCGGGCGAGAAGAGGAAGTAATGGCGCGTCGGGTACTGGTGGCCAGTCGCAACGCGAAGAAGCTCGGCGAATTGCGCCGCATCCTCGCCGAGGCGGGCGTCGCGGGTCTGGAGATCATCGGCCTGGACGAGGTGCCGCCGTTCCCGGAGGTCCCCGAAACGGGTGCGACCTTCGAGGAAAATGCTCTCGCCAAGGCTCGCGACGGTGCGACGGCCACCGGATTGCCTTGTGTGGCAGACGATTCCGGCCTCGCGGTCGACGCTCTCAACGGTATGCCGGGCGTGCTGTCCGCGCGCTGGGCGGGCCGCCACGGCGACGACGCGGCCAACAACGAGCTGCTGCTCGCCCAGCTGGGAGACGTCCCCGACGAACGCCGCGGCGCCCGCTTCGTCTCGGCCTGCGCCCTGGTCGCCGACGGCCGTGAGGTCGTCACCCTCGGCCAATGGCCGGGCAGGATCGCGCGAAAGCCGGTCGGCGACGGCGGTTTCGGCTACGACCCCTTGTTCGTCCCGGCCGGCGGGTCGGTCTCGGCGGCCCAGCTCACTCCGGCGGACAAGGACGCCGCCTCCCACCGCGGCCGAGCCCTGCGCGCCCTGCTTCCGGCACTGGCCGAACTCGCCGAGTCCTGAGCGCGACCGAGCGGCTCAGCTCAAGAACTCGGCTCGGACCTGGCGGGTGCGGTAGTGCTCGCAGACGAAGGACAGGAACGGGATGGTTCCGGCGAGCGCGGTGATCACCAACGTCAGCGGCTTCCAGCGCGTCTTGATGCCCAGGTCGATGGTGAACACCAGGTACAGCATGTAGAAGATGCCGTGGATCTGGCCGATGTAGAACAGCCAGTGCGGCGCCTTGCTGCTGTCGTCGAGCAGCAGGTACTTGTACACCATCTCCGCGCACAACAGCAGCAGCCAGACACCGGTGATGTAGGCGAGCACGCGGTAGCGGGTCAGCGCCGACCGGATGCGGCCGGTGTCGCGGGCCGCGGGGGCGGGCGTGCCGGCCGGTGCCGGTGTGGTGGTGGCGGCCGGGGTGGTGGGGCGGTCGGCGCTCAACCGGCTCTCCTCTCGGTGTCGGGGCCGTCGAGCCCCACGGCGTGCATCCGCTCGCGCACATCCTGTGCGTGCAGATCGGCAAGGTATTTGTTGTATTCGGCCAGCACCGGGTCGTCGTCGCGGGCGGCGGTCGGCCGTTCGGGCAGGATGCCGGCCGGGATCTCGCGCGGAGCAGCCCGTTTGGTCTTCCGCCGAGCCGGAGTCGCGGAGTCGGCCGGGCTCGATGCCTCGGCCGGTTCCGTCGCCTCGGTGTGCTGGGCGGCGGTATCGCGTTCGAGTCGCACGAACCGGAAATAGGCGAAGACCACGAATCCGGCGAACAGCGGCCACTGCAGCGCGTAACCGAGGTTCTGCGCGGTTCCGGACGAGGATTCGAACCGTCCCCACTGCCACCAGCCCAACCCCAGGCACGCCAGCGCGGCCACGACCACCAGGATGATCAGGGCCGGGCGACGATGTGGAGCGGACACGCCTACCACGGTACCCGGTCTACTACACGGGCCGTAGTGTGAGGTGCCCGGCGATCGGCGCTGGTCAGAATTTGTAGGTCACGCCGGTCAGCCGCTCGGATTCCTCCCACAGCCGCCGCTGCAGATCGGTGTTCTTCGACAGCCCGCTCGACGGTGACGGCCGCACCGGACCGCGGGAACCGAACAGCAGCGTCGGTCCCCAGTAGGTGTTCGGATCGGCGTCCGGCACGGTGGCCGCGTAGAGGCTCGACTCCGCCGCCTTGCGCGGGGAGTGCCCGGCCAATGCGATGAAGGGCTTGGCGACCTTGTCGAGCGGGGTCTCGGTCCGGGTGAACAGATCGGTGGGCGAGACGCCGGGATGGACGGCATAGGACCGCTTGGCGGATCCGGACTCGGCCAGGCGCCGTTGCAGTTCGCGCGCGAACATCAGATTCGACAACTTCGACTGTGCGTAGGCGAGGTTGCGCTGGTAGCGGCGGTTCTCGTAGTTGAGGTCGTCGATCCACAGCTTCGGCGTCTGCCGGTGCGCGATGCTGGCGAGAGTGACCACCCGGTCGCCGATACGGTCCAGCAGCAGTCCGGTCAGCGCGAAGTGACCGAGATGGTTGACCCCCCACTGGGTTTCGAAGCCGTCCTCGGTCCGCGAGAAGGGGATGTTCATCAGTCCCGCGTTGTTGATCAGCACATCGAATTCCCCGGTGCGCTCGGCGAATTCGCGAATCGAGGCGAGATCGGCCAGATCCAGTGCGGAAACTCGGACATCACCCTCGATACCGTCGGCGACCTGCTGTGCTGTCGTGGTGTTGCGGCAGGCCATGATCACGGTCGCCCCCCTGGCGGCCAGTGCTCGGGTGGTGTGCTTGCCGATACCGCCGTTGGCTCCGGTGATCACGAACGTGCGTCCGTGCTGCGCCGGGATCTCGCTGGGATTCCACGCCATGGTGAGACCTCACTGTTTACGTTTGGGAGTAGGAGCCTCGTCGCATCCTCACCGCGTGACCTTACTCCAGAGTAAGTTCCGGCGGTAGGGTTCGGTCGCCGTGTCGTCAGGGTATCGACCATCGCTCCGGCATGGGCGATATGAATGCCGAAGATTTGCGGGTGAGGGAAGCAAGCCGGCGTATTGCCGTGTTACGCCGATCGAATCGGGCCAAGGGCACATACTGAGCTAATGTCCGGTGTCGCCGCAGTCGCCGAATCGCCCGCACCCGTGAGCCATACCCGCGTCAACGTCGTCTTCGCCACCGTCGTGCTGGGGATGTTGATGGCCGCGCTCGACCAGACCATCGTGTCGACCGCGTTGCCGACCATCGTCGCCGACCTGGGTGGCGCCGGGCATATGGCCTGGGTCGTGACGGCGTATCTGCTGGCCGAGGCCGTCGCCACCGCGCTGGCGGGAAAATTCGGCGACCTGTTCGGCCGCAAACTGATCTTCCAGCTCAGCGGACTGATCTTCATCGTCGGGTCGATGGTGGCGGGGCTCGCTCACGGCATGACGCTGCTCATCGTCGCGCGCGGCATCCAGGGAGTCGGCGCGGGCGGGCTGATGGTGACCTCGATGGCGCTGATCGCCGATGTGATCCCGCTGCGTGACCGGGGCAAATATCAGGGTGCGCTGGGCGCGGTCTTCGGCATCACCACCGTGGTCGGCCCTACGCTGGGCGGGCTGTTCACCGACCATGCCAGCTGGCGCTGGTGCTTCTACGTGAACGTGCCGCTGGCGATTCTGATGATCGCCGTTGCGGCACGGGCGATTCCGTCGATCCGCGCCGCGGTGCGGCCGGTGGTCGACTACGCCGGCATCGCACTGGTCGCGATCGGCGTCAGCTGTCTGATTCTCGGACTGGAATGGGGCGGCCAGGAGTATCCGTGGGGCTCGGCGACCATCATCGGACTGTTCGCGGCCGCGGTGGTCCTGCTGACAGCGTTCGTCTTCGTCGAGACCCGCGCGGCCGAGCCGATGCTGCCGATGCATCTGTTCCGCAGCAATGTCTTCACCGTCTGCTCGATCCTCAGCTTCATCGTCGGCTTCGCGATGCTCGGCGCGATGACCTATCTGCCGGCCTATCTGCAATACGTCAACGGTGTCTCGGCCACCGCGTCCGGACTGCGCACCCTGCCGTTGGTGGTGGGCCTGTTCACCACCTCGATCATCTCCGGCCAGGTGGTGGGCCGGACCGGCTACTACAAATACTTCCCGGTCGCGGGCACCGCGGTCATGGCGGTGGGGCTGTATCTGATGTCGACCATGGGCCGGACCACCGGCTTCTGGCTGCAATCGCTGTACATGCTGATCCTCGGTCTGGGCATCGGCCTGGCGATGCAGGTGCTGACGATCGTCGTGCAGAACACCGTCCCGTACCAGGACCTGGGCACCGCCACCTCGGGTGTCACCTTCTTCCGGACCGTCGGGTCGACCTTCGGCACCGCGATCTTCGGCACGCTCTACAGCAATCAGCTGGAACCGAATCTGCGCCAGGCGCTCACCGAGGTGCCCGGGGTGCCGCCCGCGGTGGCGCAGAGTCCGCAACTGTTGCACCAGCTTCCGTACGCCCAGGCGATCCCGATCATCGACGCCTATGCCGACACCATCGACTACGTCTTCCGCTGGGTGGTGCCGGTGGCCGTGGTCGGTTTCGTCGTGGCGTGGTTCCTGAAGCAGGTTCCATTGCGCGACAGCGTCCGCGCGGAGGCGGCCGATGTGGGCGGCGGTTTCTCGGTACCCGATTCTCCGGATCGTATTGTCCGCCTGGAACATTCGCTGGCGAACGTGCTGCGCAGACTGCGCGACGACGAGCTGCCCGATCCGCAGATCCTGGCGGCCGCGGACAGTCCGCTCGGCCGGGATCAGGCCTGGGCCATCGGGCAGGTGAAGATGTTGCAACGCGCCCGCGGTTCGGCCGAGCTGACGGCGGTGGCGCGAGCGCACTGGATGCCGCCGGAAGTGCTGGAACCGGTGTACGACAAGGCAGTGCGAACCGGCTACATCGAATTCGACGGCGACCGAATGGATCTGACCGCGAGTGGCCAGGCCGAGTACGACCGCATTCTCGCCGCTTGGCGCAGATGGCTGTGCCGCTATCTCGACGATTGGGATTGCGCCGACCCGGACGATCGCGCACTCTTCGATCGCGCGCTGGACAATATCGCGGCGAAACTGCTGGAGGAAGTGGAACGGCCGGAGGCGCTGCGGCTGACGGTGTGATCACCGCCGGCCGCGACGCTCGGGCTCGATTACCTTGCCCTCCAGGTGAATACGCTCACGCGACAGCGAGTTCCGCGCGCTCGTCGACCGGCGCGTCCCAGTCGATGGTGTAGCTCTGTTCGCGGGCCATGACCTCCTCCATTTTGAAGAGTTTGGTCGCCAGCGGCATGACCAGCGGCAACATCCGGCGCATCACCGGGCCGACGGTCTTCGACTGGTTGATCTTGGCTCCCCGGGCCGCCACCTTCTCCACCCGGGGACGACGGATCCGTTCGTAGGCGGCGAAAGCCGTTGCCGGTGAATCGAAATCGCGCAGACAGCGAGCGAGTTGCACCGCGCTCTCGATCGCCATCGACGCTCCCTGGCCGGTGCTGTTGGACGGCGCGTGCACCGCGTCGCCGACCAGCACCATGCGATCGCGATACCAGTGCGGCACCGGCGGCATGATGTGCAGGCCGCCGGTGACGACCAACTCTTCCGGCCGGGTGTTGCGAACCAGTTCGGCGCCGGGGGTGTCCTCGCCGTAGACCTCGCGCAGGGTCCGCAACCACCGTTCGGCCGGGACCTCCCGCGCCTCGGTCAGCGAAAGATACTGCTTGTGGGGCAGATTGGCGCCCCAGGCGATCCGGCCGTCGGGCATCGACCAATACAGGTAGTAGGCGTTGCGACCGTAGGCGAACACCATGGTCTCCGGGGTGACCGGATGCGAGCATGCGGTGTAGGCGCCGAAACCGAGCATGCCGGTGTAGTCGGCGCCCGGGGCGTTCGGATCGATGAGCGTCCGCACGCGCGACTTGATGCCGTCGGCGCCGACGAGGATGTCGGCGGTGGCGGTGGAGCCGTCGGCGAACCGGGCGGTCACGCCGTCGCGATGTTCCTCGACGCCGACCAGGCGCTTGGAGTATTCGACCGCCACGCCGGTGTCGACGGCATGATCGTGCAGGACCTGATGCAGGGCGCTGCGATCGATCGCGTGCAGCGGTTCCAGGCCGGCGGCCGTCGGCAGCTCGATATCTTTGTGGCCCAACGACATCACGGTGCGAGTGATCGGCAGAGCGACGGCCCGCACGGCATCGCCGGCGCCGATGGTGTCCAGGGCGGCCAGGCCGTTGGGTGCGAAACCCAGGGCGCTGCCGATGTTGTAGGCCGGTCCCGGATAGGCCTCGTAGACGGTCGCCTCGATTCCGGCCTTGCGCAGGGCGGTGGCGGCGACGGGGCCGGCGACACCGCCGCCGATGACGAGGGCGGATGTGACTGCGGACATGGGAAATCTCCTCGAGTGGATGAACCCGATCCGATCCGCGCACGCGCTGCCCAGTTATCCTGAAGTTGCCATACTCGGGCTGGGTTCGCCTGCGTGAATGCGGTTCGAGAGGTAAGTGGATCGAGCTCGGCGCGGTGTTGCCGCACTGCGCCGGGCCCGGTTCGTCGGTGGATTGTCGTAGCGTGGATTTCAGTCGTCGGTCGGCTGTCGGAACGTCCCTCCTTCCACCATCGCGGCGACCTCGGCGGGCGGAATCTGTTCCGAGTGGGCGCGCCGCCAGAAACCGATGTCGGGGAAGGTGCCGGAGGCGAGTTCCGTGCGCAGTTCGGCGACCCAGGCCGCCTCGGCCTCGAGCATCGCCACGCCGAATTCGGCCTCGACCAGGAAGAGCCGCGGCAGAAATCGTGTCTGCTCCTCGATTTCGCGGCGGCGCTCGGCGATCTCCGCCGCGAGCAGCCGGGTGCGCTCGTCGAGCAGTGTGATCACCTCGTCCGGCGGCAGCAGGGCTACGACGGACAAGCCCGCCACGAACCGATGGGGTTCGGGTTCGGGGGTCGAGATCAGTTCCCGGATCCAGTCCTCGGCCTCGGCGCGGCCGGCGTCGGTGAGCCGGTAGATCGTCCGCTCGGGCCGGGCGCCGTCGCGCTCGCTGCCGATGACCTCGACGAATCCGTGCTTCTCGAGATTCTGCACAACCGTGTAGAGCGAACCCCATTTGATGTCCATATCGCGGTCCTTGCCGCGTTCGCGCATCTGGGCCGCGATCTCGTAGCGGTGCATGGGACGTTCGATCAGCGTCGCCAGGACCGCCAAGGCCAGCAGATTGGCGACTTTCCGCTTCTCGGGCATTGCCCACACCTCCTTACTCGTCTACGAATATACGTCGACGAGTATGACTGGGCAAGAGGGAGACGAACGAAGGAGCGCACGCACCGCGCAGTCGAGAGTGTCGGACCGGCCGACCGGAGTCGGGCGGTTATCGTGATTCGTCGTGCGGATCTTTGTGGCGGGCGCGACCGGAGTGCTGGGCGCCAGATTGACACCTCTGCTGGTCTCGGCCGGGGTCGAGGTAGCCGGGCTCACGCGCTCGGAGTCGAAGACGTCGATGCTGACCGGCTTCGGTGCGCGACCGGTCGTCTGCGATGTCTACGACGCGGCGGCGCTGGAACAGGCGGTACGCGATTTCGCGCCCGATCTGGTGATGCACCAGCTCACCGACCTGCCCGACGATCCCGCCGATCTGCCCGCCGGACGGGCGGCGAATTCGCGGATGCGCCGCGAGGGCACCGCGAATTTGATCGCCGCGGCACAGGCAGCGGGTGCGAAACGCTTTCTCGCCCAGAGCGTCGCGTGGGAGATGACCGGAGAGGGACAGGCCGCCAAGCAGTTCCTCGAGGATGCGGTGCTCGGGATCGGTGGCGTCGTCCTGCGCTACGGCCAGTTCTACGGTCCCGGAACCTACTATCCGGAGGACGCGGACCGGCCCGATCCGCCGCGCATTCATATCGCCGAGGCCGCGGCACGGACCGTGGTCGCGCTGGATCTGGCCTCGGGCATCTACGCGGTGACCGAAGACGGCCGCATGGATTTCGAACCGGTGCAGTAGGTTTCGGTGCCGGCCGGTCGAGCGCGATCGGTCACCCGGCGCGCCGGCGGAGCAGTTCCGCGGTGGATTCGTCGGCGGGCAGGAAGGCCTCCAGATGCAGTTCCGCCAGCGAGACGTCGGTGGCGGTGGCGAACGAGGTCAGTGTGGTGATCAAACGCAACTCGCCGGCCTCCCCGCGCAGTCGCAGCGGCACCGCGAAGCCGAGATAGCCGGGCCCGGGGACGGTGTCCGGGAGGTAGCTCTCGAATTCGGCGACCAGTTCCTCGGCGCGCGGATCCGGTGAGTGGCGGTTGCGTGCCCGCATGGATTCGGTGACATGTCGGCCCCATTCGGCGAAGTTGACCACCCGAGGCGCCAAGCCGTCCGGATGTAATGCCAAGCGGCGCACATTGATCGGCGCGGTGAGCAGTTCGGGCGCACAGCCCTCGGTGAAGACGTCGAACGCGGCGTTCGCTTCGATCAAACATCCGTAGCGGTCGGCGATCAGCGCCGGATAGGGCATATGCCCGGACAGGATCGTGCGCAGCGCCGCGCGCACCGGAGCCAATTGCGGTGCGTCCACACCGGATTCGTCGTAAGCGGGGGCGTAGCCGGCCGTCGCCAGCAGCGCATTGCGTTCGCGCAGCGACAGTTCCAGTGATTCCGCCAGCCGCAGCACGATGGATCGGCCCGGCCGGGAGCGGCCCTGTTCGAGATAGCTGAGGTGGCGCTGCGTGGTATCGGCGCGGATGGCCAGGTCGAGCTTGCTCCACCGCCGCATCCCCCGCCAGCGTCGCAGTTCCTGCGCGAAGGGTCCCGGTTGCGCGACTGTCGTCATGGGATCATCGTCGGCCTAGGCGTGGCGCTCCGCCATACCCTGGAGGGAATCGCGCGAGTGCGGGCCGGCGGACAGACTCGGCGGCATGAGCTACGAACCCACCGATATCGAATTGAAGAATCTGCTCGACCGCTGGGTCGGCCAGTGGAACGAACCCGATGCCGACCGGCGTCGCGCGCTGATCCGCGAGGTCTGGGCCGAGGACGGCTATCAGGTCATGGTCAATCCGCCCGAGGGCATTCGCGACACCGCCCGCCACTACGGGGTCTCCGCTCCGGCGATCGAGGTCCGCGGCTACGACGCGATGTTCACCCGTGTCACCCGGGCATACGACATGTTCGTCGCCGACGGTGAGCATGTCTTCGAGCCCGAGGGCGAGCCGGTTCGGCACGCCGGGGCCGCCGTGGTCCTGACCTGGGTGATGCGTTCGCGCGCGGACGGCACGGTCGCCGGATCCGGACTCGAGGTGCTGACCTTCGACACCGACGGGAGGGTGCGCACCGACCACCAATTCGTGAAGTGAGCCGCCGCGGGCCTGTCGGTGCGCATGTCTAGGGTGCAGGAATGCCTCGCGACCTCGCCGATCTGCCGTATGCCCCGAGTCTGACGCCGCTGCTGGAACCGCTCGCACCCGACACCGAGTACGAGCGGGTCCACCTCGACGCCACGTCCCTCGACGAGGTGTCGGCGGGCGGCTCCTGGTTCAGCGAGTCGGCGCTGACCGGTGTGGTCCTCGGCGGCGGCAGCCTGAATCACTGCCGATTCGACGACGTCTGGCTGCGCGGGGTGCGGTGGATCGGGATCGACGCCTGCGAAACTCGGTGGCTGAATGCCGAATTCGTCGACTCCGCGTGGTCGGGAGTCATCGCCGTCGACGCGCAGCTGCGTCGCATCCGGTTCGAGGGGTGCAAATTCGAATCGGTGAACTTCCGTGCGGCCACACTGCAGGACGTGACCTTCGCCGACTGCGTGTTTCGCGATACCGACTTCTCCGCCGCCACACTTCGGAAGGTCGACTTTCCCGGATCGCGGCTCGAAGGCGTCGCCCTGCACGGGGCCACCTTGAAGGACGTGGACCTGCGGGGCGCGACCGCCCTGGACCTCATCGCCGATATCGGAACGCTGAAGGGGGCGATCATCACCACACCCCAGCTGATGGAGATGGCACCCGCCTTCGCGCGGGCGGCGGGAATCATCGTGCGCGACAATCGAATCCGCGATTAGCCGCTGGATACGCCCGGAATCTGGCCGATACCGTAGGTCACGATCATGGCCAGCGCACCACCGATCACCACCCGGAGCACGGCCCGGCGTCGATTGCTGCCGCCGAGGCGCGCGCTCAGCGATCCGGTCGCGGCCAGCGCCACCAGCACGGCGGCGAAGGTCACCGGAATGCGCCAGTTCGCCGGCGGCAGCAGAATCGCCAGCAGCGGCAACAGGGCGCCGCAGGTGAACGCCAGCGCGGAGGAGAACGCGGCCTGCCACGGGTTGGTCAGCTCGTTCGGGTCCAGACCCAATTCCGCCTCGGCGTGCGCGGCGAAGGCATCGTGGGCGGTCAACTCCTGCGCGACCTGCCGCGCGGTCGCCTCCGACAGTCCTTTGTGCCGATAGATCTCGGTCAACTCGGTCAGTTCGTAATCGGGATCTTCGGCGAGCTCCCGCTTCTCCAGCGAGAGCAGGGCACGTTCGCTGTCGCGCTGGGTGCTGACCGAGACGTATTCGCCGGCAGCCATCGACAGCGCACCCGCGACCAGCCCGGCCACACCGGCGGTGAGGATGGGCGTGGTGGCCGCGGTGGCCGAGGCGACGCCCACCACCAGGCCCGCGGTCGACACGATGCCGTCGTTGGCGCCCAGCACTCCGGCCCGCAACCAGTTCAGCCGGGAGGCGAAACCGCCGCCGTGGGGTTCGTGCGGATGCTTCCAGCTTCCGGAGTCGCGCACATTGTCGGAGTCGTTCACGGATGCAGAGTAGGCCGCCGAGCGGGCCGGGTGGTGGACCTGCGCCGCAGGCGAGCCGCGTCCGCCGCCCAGGCGAGCCCGGATCGGTAGCATGCGTGCCATGAATTCCCTTGTCACACGCGCTATGTCCACGGTCGCCGAACAGCTGGGCAATCCGCACGGGGTGCTGGGCAAGGTGGTGGCGCGGATGCTGAACCGGGCCAATCGCTTCGCCATCGACGCCGCGGTCGAGGCGGCCGAGGTGGGCTCGGGACAGGCCGCGGCCGATATCGGCTTCGGTGGCGGCGTGGGGCTGTCGATCCTGTTGCGCACCGTCGGGGAGGCGGGGACCGTGCACGGCGTGGAGATCTCTCCGGATATGTCGGCGCGTGCCCGTTCTCGCTTCGCCCGCGATATCGGCACCGGCCGGTTGCGGATCGTGGAAGGCGCGCTCACCGAACTGCCGCTCGCATCGGCGAGCCTGGATGCGGTGATCACGGTGAATACCGTCTATTTCATCGACGATCTGGACCGGGCCTGCGCGGAGCTGGCGCGGGTGCTGCGCCCGGGTGGCCGGGTAGTGGTCGGCATCGGAGATCCGGCGGCGATGGCGAAGATGCCGTTCACCGCGCACGGTTTCCGGCTGCGGCCGGTCGACGAGGTATCGGGCGCGCTGCAACGAGCAGGGCTGGCGGTCGAACACCGGCAGATCGACCGGCAGCCGATTCCGGCTCATCTGCTCATCGGGCGTCCGGTTCGCGAGGACTGAGCGCCGGCAGGGCGACCACGTCGATCGCGCGACTCACGGCGCCGATCTCGTCGGGCACCGCGGCCAGGGCGATATCGACCGTGAAGCCCATGGGCGCGTCCAGCGGCCGGAGGAAATCGTCGTAGTGCATCGGCACGACGGTGGCGGGGCGCAGCCGCGTCAGGATCCGGTGCCAGTAGTCCGGCGTCACCGACCGTCCGGCCACTCCGGCGAGGAAGATGTCGACCTCGCGGTGCCGGATCGCGTCATCGATGAGATCGGCGCTGCCCTGGTGGTAGATCTCGATACCGGCCACCGCGATGTGGATGCCCCAGGTCTGTCCGCAGCCGTACGCCATCGGCGCCAGCGCGGCCAGGGATTCGCAGCTGGTGTCGCCGGGGGAGGGGATCCGGGTGCCGAAGGGGATCTTCGAATGCACGCTCGGCACGAAGGTCACCGTGAACGGTCCGAGTTCGTAGCGGCGGTACGGCTCCACCTCCACACCCCGTTCGCCGAGTCCGTGCAGGGCCATGAGATTGCGCACCGACCGTGAGCCGTAGACCGGGCAGCCGAAACGGCGCGCGAGCTCGGGAGCGTCCAGCGCGTGGTCCCAATGGCCGTGTCCGACAACAATTCCCGATACGTCACCGAGGCCTGTTAGGAAG
>Ga0164242_10007603_pt1 | contig 11833 bp, 10 predicted proteins | sample OricomgcompostMG_FD_108783 | JGI IMG/M metagenome (GOLD analysis project Ga0164242, IMG submission 108783) | Miracle-Growth compost microbial communities from Emeryville, California, USA - Original compost - Miracle growth compost (MG) ... | reverse complement strand
GGGGCTGGAAGGCGAGCGTCGGGCCGGCCGGATACGGCGTCGAGGTGCAGGGCAAGACGCTCGGGATCATCGGGCTCGGCCGGATCGGCGGCGCGGTGGCGCGGCGGGCGGCGCTCGGCTTCAACATGCGCGTGCTGTACACCAACCGCAACCCGAACCCCGAGGCCGAACGCCAGTACGGCGCGCGCCGGGTCGAACTCGACGAGCTGCTCGCGAGCGCCGATTTCGTGTGCCTGCAGGTGCCGCTGACCGACGCGACGCGTCATCTGATCGGCGCGGCCGAACTGCGCAAGATGAAGAAGAGCGCGATCCTGATCAACGCGTCGCGTGGCGCGACCGTCGACGAAGAGGCGCTGATCGAGGCGCTGCGCGACGGCACGATACACGGCGCGGGCCTCGACGTGTTCCAGACCGAGCCGCTGCCGGCCGATTCGCCGCTGCTCTCGATGCACAACGTCGTCGCGCTGCCGCACATCGGCTCCGCGACGCACGAGACGCGCCACGCGATGGCGCGCTGTGCGGCCGACAATCTGCTGGCCGCGCTCGACGGCACGCTGACGCGCAACATCGTGAACCGCGAGGTGCTCGGGCGATGACCAACAGCGTCGCTCCGCGGCGCGCGACGATCAGCGACGTCGCGCGCGAGGCGGGGGCCGGCAAGACCAGCATCTCGCGCTATCTGAACGGCGAGCTGAACGTGCTGTCGCCGGAACTGCGCGCGCGGATCGAGGCGGCGATCGAGCAGCTCGACTACCGGCCGAACCAGATGGCGCGCGGCCTCAAGCGCGGCCGCAACCGGCTGATCGGGCTGTTGATCGCGGATCTCGCGAACCCTTACTCGGTCGAGGTCCTGCAAGGCGTCGAGGCCGCGTGCCACGCGCTCGGCTACATGCCGCTGATCTGCCACGCGGCGAACGAAGTCGAGGTGGAGCGGCGCTATCTGCAACTGCTGAGCACGTATCGCGTCGAAGGCGTGATCGTGAACGCGCTCGCCGCGCGCGACGCGACCCTGCGGCCGCTCGGCAGCGGCGGAATTCCGGCGGTGCTGATCGACCGCACGGTGGCCGGGCTCGACGCGGACGTCGTCGGGCTCGATAACGCGGCCGCCGCGAGAATCGGCACCGAGCATCTGCTCGCGCGCGGCTTCGACGATATCCAGTTCGTCGTGCAGCCGTTCGAGCACGTCAGCTCGCGGTGCGAGCGCGAGCAGGCGTTCCGCGCGGCGCTCGAAGCGGCGCCGTCGGCGCGTGGCGATACGCTCGTGCTCGATCTGCAGGACGAACCCGCACTCGCGCGCGCGCTCGCGGCGCTCGACGCGCGCATCGCGGAGGCCGGGCAGCGCGGCGCGCGCGCGGCGCTCTTCGCGGCGAACGCGCCGGTCGCCTTGCGCATCGCGCTGCATCTGAACGGGCGTTACGGCGCAGCGTGGCAGCAGCGGGTCGCGCTGCTATCGGTCGACGACCCGGAGTGGGCCGAACTCGCCGGCATCACGACGATCCGCCAGCCGACGCACGACATCGGTTATCGCGCGGTCGAATTCCTGAACGAGCGCATCGAAGGGCTCGCGATCGCCGCGCGCACCGCGGCGTTCGCGGGGCAACTGGTCGTGAGGGCTTCGACCGGCGGTTGAATCGCGGTCGATCCGAAGCTCGTCCGCGCGCTCGGTGCCTCCGCCCACGCGACGCACCACCGTAGGTACGTCCGCGGCCGGATATCTGCGATCATTCGGGCTGCGGCGCGCATTGACGCGCGCCGGTCGACGCAAGGAATGTTATGCCGGTAGCCCCCATCACGCTGATCTGCCTTTCGCTCGCGACGCTGTTCGTCGCGCTCGCGCCCATCGTCCTGTACCGGCGCCTTCGCAAGCCGTTCGCGCTCGACTGGCGCGATACGGTCGCCGGCATCGCGGTGTTCGCGCTGTTCGCGACGGTGATCGAACGCGCGCTGAACAGCTACATGCTGCGCTACGACAGCCCGGTTGCGTCGTTGCTCATGCATCCGGCCGCGTTCGTCGCGTATGGCGCGATCGCTGCGGGCGTCTGCGAGGAGGTGGGGCGCTATATCGCCATGAGGCTGCTCGCGCGGCGCGCGGGCACGCGTAGCGACGCGCCGCGCGACAGCACGGGTCTCGGCTACGGCATCGGTCATGGCGGCGCGGAAGCCTGGTTCGTCGGCGTGCTCGTGCAACTGCAGTGGATCGTGTTCGCCGTGCTCGCGAATCGCGGCGAGCTCGATCCTCATCTGACGCATCTGCCGATGAACGCCGTATTGCGCGTGCACATGGTTCTTGCGACGCTGTCGCCGCAGTTCGCGGGCGTGTTCGTGCTCGAGCGCGCGGTCGCGCTGGTGTTCCAGATCGGGCTGTCGGTGCTGATGTGGCGTGGCGTGCGCGCCGGTTCGAAAACGATCCTGCCGGTGGCGATCGTCGCCCATGCGCTCATCGATGTGCCGGCCGCGATGTATCAGGCGCGGCTCGCGACGCTGCCGATCGTCGACGGCCTCTACGTGGTCGTTGCGATCATCATGGCGGTCGTACTGTTCAGAGCCTGCCGGCCCAATGCGCGCATCGTGCGCGCCGCATGAGCGTCGGTCTTTGTCCACACATTACGGTTCTAGATGGAAGCCTATCTGTACGAATGCACGAGCTCCGACTTCGAGGAGCTCGCGCGCGTGATCGCCGATCTGTTCCCCGAGCAGACGCGCTTTGCCGAACAGGCCGCCGCCGACGGCGCGCCGCAACTGACTGTGCACTGGGTGGCGATGCGCTTCGGCGCCGCCGCGCGGCGGATGACGATGACCATCGCCATCGCGCCCGCCGCACTCGCGCGTTACCGCGCGTTGCCGCCGCGGCTGCGCGGCCGCAGCTTCGCGGTGCTGCGCGCGTACGTCGAGGCGGCGCTCGGCTCGCTCGAAGAGCAGCATGCGAAAGGGGAGAGCGTGCCGCGCGAAGTGGAAGTCGCGCCCGGCGACGAGTTCGCCTGAGCGCCGGCGGGGGCGTGCGGCGTGCGGCCCGCGCGGCGCGCACGGCGCGCGTCAGTCCGCGGCGCGATAGACCTTCGCGAAGCGCGCCGCCTGCACGACGCCGTAGTCGCCCGGCGCATACTGCATCACCCAGTCGCCGGGCGCGCCGGTCAGTCGATCGCCGCCGGTCGCGGAGCGCGCGATCGAGAATGCGTCGTCCATCCGCTTTGCGAGGACGACCGCCGGCACGTTGCGATAGCGGCCCGGTTCACCGTGCGCGAGCGCGGGATCGGCGACGACGTACTTCGGATCGAAGCGTTCACGCGAAACGACCCAGCGCTCGCCGCCCGAACCGGTGACCAGCGCATCGCCGGGAGCGTGGCGGTTCGGTCCTTCGAGGCTCATCAGCTCGCCGGCGGTTGCGGCGAATTCGACCGTGACGGTCTCGTCCTTGACGACGCGTTGCGCGGCGGGGTCGCTACGCAAGTCGAGGTGGGTCAGTTCGATCATGGGTCGGAGGGCGGCGAGGCACGCGGAAAACGGGGCATGGAACGCAACAGCCGGACGCGAAGGTCCGGCTGTTGCGCGGGCCGCAAGGGTACCGCGAAACCGTCCGGCGCGCACGCCGGACGATGGATGATGCCTCGGGACGACGCGCCGCGGTTTTGGCCGCGACAGAGGCGCCCAGGCGTTGCCGCTTATTTGCCGCCGCTTTCCGATGCCGGAGCCGCCGGCTTCGCACCGTGGTGCGCGCCGTGGCGCCTGCGCTCCTTATGGCCGGGCTGGCCGTGCTGACGGAACGTCGTGTCGGCGAGCGTCTTCTGTTCCGGCGACAGGCTGTTGTACAGCGGTTCGAACGCCGCGACGAGCTTTTGCATGCCTTCCGCATGCGCCTGCGTGATCTGCGCGTACTGCTTCATGTCGTCGAGCGCGTTGCGCTGCGCGCCGGCCGCCTCACGTTGCTGATACAACTGGGTCATCGACTCGCTGTTCGAGCGCATCACGTCCGCGAACGTGTTCCACTGCGACTCCTGAGCCGGCGTGATTTTCAGCGCCGAATGCAGGTACGCGATGCGTTGCTCGACACGCTGCTCGCGGTGCGCCGTGCCCGCTGACGAGGCCGCGGTGGACGTAGCGGCCGGCGTGTTCGCGGTCTGCGCGAATGCACTGCTGATCGACAGCGTAGCAGCAAGGACGACGAAAGCTTTCTTCATTGTTGCTCCTTGGATCGTTGCGTAGCGAAATGGAGCGATAGCGCTGACCATCGCAACCGCTATTAGTACCATGGTCTCGCGGTAAGAGCATCCCGGTGGGACAACTGCTTACAAACGAAACGGCTCGTAAAGGAATCGCGCGATGATGGCCGGCCCTCGAATCCGGGCGTGCCCGCGCTGAACCGCTTAAACTGGCGGTCGACTTTTCATCCAACGCGCGCGTCGCGCGCGAGAAGGCAGGACGGGACGACATGCTGATCAATTGCGCCGCATACCAGAGCGGCAGGAAGCTCGCCGACATTCCGGTTGCCGACATCAGCGACTATCTGGCGAAGCCGGAGTGCTTCGTATGGGTCGCGCTGAGGGAGCCGGACGCGGACGAGATGGCCGCGATGAAAGAAGAATTCGGGCTGCACGATCTCGCGATCGAAGACGCGATGAACGGCAACCAGCGGCCGAAGATCGAGGAGTACGGCGACACGCTGTTCGCGGTGCTCCATACGATCGAACTGGACGACGACGGCGAGGTGGTGGCCGGCCAGATCAACGTGTTCGCGGGAACGAACTTCGTGCTGACGGTCCGGCATCGTACCCAGCAGGGCTTTCACGACGTGCGCGCACGCTGCGAGCGAGAGCCCGAGCTGCTGAAGCGGGGCGCGGGCTTCGTGCTGTACGCGCTGCTCGACAGCGTGGTGGACCGCTACATGCCGACTATCGAGGCACTCGGCAACGAGATCGAGGAGCTGGAGGACCGCATCTTTCAGAAGCATTCGCTCGGAGCGGCGCGCGGGATCATCGAGGATCTGTACTCGATGAAGCGCCGGCTCGTGATCCTCCAGCATCACGTGACGCCGCTCGTCGAGGCGGTCGGCAAGCTGATCGGTGGCCGCATCCCGCAGCTGTGCATCGGCCTCCAGGCGTATTACCGGGATGTCTACGATCATCTGGTTCGGGTCACGAACATAATCGACGGGCGCCGCGAAATGGTCGTTACCGCCGTGCAGGTGAACCTCGGCATGATCTCGCTTGCCGAGAGCGAGGTGACCAAGCGGCTCGGCTCGTTCGCCGCGCTGTTCGCGGTGCCGACGATGATCGCCGGCATCTACGGGATGAACTTCCAGTACATCCCCGAGCTGCATTTCCGCTTCGGTTATCCATTGTGCATCGCGATGATGGTGGTCATCGACGCCGTGCTGCTGGTCATGTTCCGCCGCAACAACTGGCTGTGATCCGCTGCGACGCGGGCCCGTTTCCTATTGGTCCCGACGTTTCGAAACCGCGCTAAAGAAAACCTTTTCCCGGCCGTATACGGAGGATAACGACCAGGCGGGCTGATTGGCCGCCTGGTGCGCCGTCGCGATCGACGCGGCGGGCTGCCGCGGACGTGCCACGAGCGCATTGCGCGGCATGGACTGCAGGAATGCAAGGCGGGAGCATCAGAAGGCAATGGCGACAATCAAGGATGTAGCCGCGGCGGCCGGGGTCTCGTTCACGACCGTGTCTCACGTCGTGAACAACTCCCGGCCGGTGTCGGCAAACGTGCGGGCAAAGGTCGAAGAGGCGATCCGCGAGCTCAACTACGTGCCGTCCGCGGTCGCGCGGTCGCTCAAGGCGCGCTCGACCGCGACCGTCGGTCTGCTGGTGCCGAGCGGTAGCAACCCGTACTTCGCAGAGCTCGCGCGCGGCGTCGAGGACGCCTGCGCGGCGCACGGCTACTGCGTATTCTTCTGCAATTCGGACGACGACCCGGCCAAGCAGCAGGGCTACCTGCGCGTGCTGCGCGAAAAGCGCATCGACGGGCTGATCATCGCCTCGGCCGGCGACGACACGGTGCTCGCGAGCACGCTGTCGCATACCAACGAGCCGATCGTCGTCGTCGACCGCAATATTGAGGGCCTTAATACCGATCTCGTGCAGATCGATCACGAGCGCGGCGCATGGCTCGCGACGCGGCATCTGCTGGGACTCGGGCACGTGCGGCTCGGCTGCATTGCGGGGCCGGTCTCGGCCGCGGTCAGCGCGATGCGCGTGCACGGCTTCCTGCGCGCCCTGGCTCAGCACGGAATCGACGTCGGGAGCGGCGCGATCGTGGAGAGCGATGCGTCCGGCGCGGGCGGCTATCGCGCCGCGCAGCGGCTATTCGATACGGTGCGACCGACCGCGATTTTCGCGGCGAACGACATGATGGGCATCGGCGCGCTGCGCGCGGCGGCTGAGCGCGGCATCTCGGTTCCGGACGACTGCTCGATCATCGGATTCGACGACATCGAGCTTTCGCGGTATACATATCCGTCGCTGTCGACGGTCGGCAACTCGGTGCGCGCGCTCGGCGAGATCGCCGCGCAGACCCTGGTCGCGCGGATCGCCGGCGAGGCGAAGGACAGCGATCCCATGCGGCGCGTGGTCGCGCCGCAACTGGTCGTGCGCGAGTCGACCGGGCCCTGGGGCGGCGTGCGCAAGCCGGCCCCGCTCGCGGCATAGCCGGCCGGCGGCGGGGCGACACGCAACGGAAAGGAGTAGCGAACTTGGCGACGACGGACGACGAAGCAATCCCGACCGCGCTTGTGGAGGCCGTTGGCGCGCGCGAGCAGCGCGTGCAAACCGGCCGCGTGGCGGTAGTCGGCAGTCTGAACATGGACCTCGTCGCGCGCGCGCCGCGCCTGCCGCGTCCCGGCGAGACGCTCGCTGGCCACGCGTTCGCCCAGGTCGCGGGCGGCAAGGGCGGCAACCAGGCCGTCGCCGCCGCCCGGCTCGGCGCCCATGTGGCGATGATCGGCTGTGTCGGCGCGGACCCGAACGGCGAACTGCTGCGCGCGGGGCTCGTCGCCGAGCGCATCGACTGCGCGGCGCTTGAAACCGCCCCGCAGGCGCCGACCGGCGTCGCGCTGATCGTCGTCGACGACGGCAGCCAGAACGCGATCGTGATCGTCGCGGGCAGCAACGGCGAGGTGACGGCCGACACCATCGCGCGCCACGAGGCGGTGCTCGCGCACGCCGACGTGGTGGTCTGCCAGCTCGAAACGCCGACGGACGCGGTGCTGGCCGCGCTCGCCGCCGCGCGGCGGCTCGGCAAGACGACGATCCTGAACCCGGCGCCCGCCACGGGGCCGCTGCCCGATGGCTGGCTGCCGCTCGTCGACTGGCTAGTGCCGAACGAACTGGAGGCGGCCGCGCTGACCGGGCTCGCCGTGACCACGCCCGGCGAAGCGTCGCAGGCCGCCGTCGCGCTACGCGCGGCCGGCGCGAACAACGTGCTCGTGACCCTCGGCTCGCAGGGCGTATGTGTGCTGCTCGGCGACGCGCCGGCCGCGCACTGGGCGGCACAGCCGGTCGCCGCCGTCGATACCACCGCGGCCGGCGACACCTTCATCGGCGGCCTCGCCGCGCAACTCGCGTCCGGCGTCGCACCGTCCGAGGCGATCCGCTTCGCGCAGCGCGCGGCGGCGCTGTCTGTCACGCGCGCGGGCGCGCAGCCGTCGATTCCCACGCTCGCCGAACTGCTCGGCTAACCCCACGTCAGGCGCCACGCTTTCGGCGCCTGCTTCCTCGCGCGTCGCGCGCGCCGCCGGCAGCACCGCGCGGTGCGTGCCCCCTGGTCCTCCCCCGCATCAGGGTTTTCCTGGGATTACAGACGTTAAAGCAGGCAATGCATCTGCCGTAAACCTGTGAAGGATGTCGGACCACCATCCGGGACGGGGATCGGCACAGGCGGCGGCCCACACGCTGCGCGTTCGCTGCACGACGAAACTGACAGGGCGTAGCGAGGACAACGATGGAAAAAGGGATCAGCATCAAGGCGCGGATCGGGCTGACGATGGCATTTCTGGCCGTACTCGTCGTTACGATCGGCGTGCTCGGCCTCATCGGCCTCACGCGGTCGAACAACACCAACCGGGAAACCTTCAGCGTCCAGATGGCCGGTGCGATCGCGATCGCCGAGGCCGAACTGTATGCGTCGCGCGAGCGGCTCGTGCTGGATCGGGCGGCCTTCCTGATCGGCACGCCGGAGGTGGCCGCGACCGTCGATCGCGCGCGGATGATGCGCGGCATCTCCAACGACTGGTGGAAGAAGTTCCTCGACCTGCCGCGCAGCGCCGACGCCGAGCGGCTCGCTCAGCGGGTGTCCGCGAGCCGCGACGCGCTGCATCGGGCGGCCGATGCATTCGGCGCAACCGTGAAGGCCGGCGACACCGCGCAGGTCGGGCCCGGCGCCAAGGCGCTGAAGGAGGCATACGGTGGCCTCGCGAAGGCCGACGACGCGTTGACCCAGTCCCAGACCGCCGAGGCCAAGGCGAGCTTCGACGCCGCGCAGAGCGAATTCGCGCGCCTGCGCCTCGCGTGCTTCGCCGCGATGGCGGCGGGACTCGTCGCGGCGTGCGTGTCGGTCGTGATGCTGCGGCGGGCGATCACCCGGCCGATCGCCGAGGCGCTCGCGCACTTCGACGCGATCGCGGCGGGCGACCTGCAGCGGCCGGTCGTCGTGCGCACGCGCGACGAGATGGGCGAACTGCTCGCCGGTCTCGCGAGGATGCAGCAGAGCCTCGTCGGCACGGTGCGCGCGGTGCGCTCGGGCAGCGAGTCGATCGCGACGGCGACGCGCGAGATCGCCGCGGGCAACGTGGACCTTTCATCGCGCACCGAGCAACAGGCGTCGGCGCTGCAGCATACCGCGTCGAGCATGGAGCAGCTCACCGGCACCGTGAAGCAGAACGCCGACAACGCGAAGCAGGCGAGCGGTCTCGCGGCGAATGCGTCGGCGATCGCGAACCGCGGCAACGCCGTCGTCGGCCAGGTCGTCGGCACGATGGGCGAGATCAACGGCAGTTCCGCCAAGATCGCGGAAATCATCACGATCATCGAGGGCATCGCGTTCCAGACCAACATCCTTGCGCTGAACGCGGCCGTCGAGGCGGCACGGGCGGGCGAGGAAGGGCGCGGGTTCGCGGTGGTCGCGGGCGAGGTGCGCTCGCTCGCGCAGCGCTCTTCGTCGGCCGCGAAGGAGATCAAGGCGCTGATCGACGCGTCGGTTGCGCGCGTGCAGGCCGGCTCCGCGCTCGTCGACGAGGCGGGCCGCACCATGGGCGAGGTGATCGGCGCCGTGCAGCGGGTCACGGACATCATGGGTGAGATCGCGGCGGCGTCCGGCGAGCAGGCACGCGGGATCGACCAGGTCGCGCGCGCGGTCGCGCAGATGGACGAGGTCACGCAGCAGAACGCGGCGCTCGTCGAGCAGGCCGCCGCGGCCGCGCAATCGCTCGAAGATCAGGCGGCGCGGCTGAAGTCGGCGGTCGCCGTGTTCCGGGTGGACGAGGGCGAGCGAGCGGTGTCGTTGCCGGCAGCAGCCACCCCGGTCGGCACGCTGCCGGAACCGGTCGCCCGTGCCGCCGCGCCCGTCGCGCAGCCGGAGCGGCCGGCACCGGTGAGCGCGAAAGCGCGCGCGCCAGGCGCCACGTCCGTCGCGAAAGCGCCCGAATCCGCGGTAGCGTCCACCGCGCCCGCGAAGCGCGCTACGCCCGCCGGCAGGCGCGCGGCCGCAGCGCCGGCATCGGGCCCGGCATCGGCATCGGCATCGGCATCGGCATCGGCATCGGCATCGGCGCCGATGCCGGCGCCGGCGCAAGCATCCGCCCCGGCATCGGCGGCCCGCGCCGCGCGCGCGCCGGCCGTCCCCACCGCCGCCGCGAGCACAGCCAGCGCCGACCACGACTGGGAAACCTTCTGAAGCTGACGGGCGGCGCCCGTCCGGCTCACGAACGCCCACCGAACCCGCCGCTGCGGCCACGCAGCGGCGGGTTTTTTGTGCGCGTCGGTGACCGGGCGCACGCTGCGACAGGGAGCTTCCGGTACATTGTCGGGCGCAGCGTCGCAACGGGGCGATATCGCGCCGCTACGTCAATGGGCGCGCGGTACACTGCGCGTTCACCGGCAGCCGTCGGCCGCGACCGTACAACAAAAGGACTCAGACATGACGCATGACGATCTCGCGCAGCGCCTCGTGAGCGCCCGCAGACGACATCACCTGATCGAATCCGTTGAGCCCGAGCACCTGCCGCCCGATGCGGCCACCGCCTATGCGATCCAGCAGGCGGTGATCGCCGGTCTCGGTACCACGACCGGCGGCTGGAAGATCGGCGCGCGCACGCCGGGGGGCGCGGCATCCGGCGCACCGATTCCGGCGTCGAACGTATTTGCGTCGCCCGCGCGCATCGAGCGGCACACGTTCTTTCGCGTGCTCGTCGAACTGGAGATCGCGTTCCGTTTCGCCGAGCCGATCGCGCCGCGCGCGTACGCATACGCGCGCGACGAGGTGCTGGCGAAAGTCGGACAGATCCTGCCCGCCGTCGAGATCGTCGACAGCCGCTACGCCGAATGGCCGAACATCGCGCCGCTCGCGCAACTGGCCGACGCGCAGAACAACGGTGCGCTGATCACCGGCCATGCGCTGCCTTACCTGCCGCTCGCGCGCACGCTCGACTTCGTCGCCCCGGAACTGGAACTGTCGTTCGACGGCGCGTCTCTCGTGCCCGAGGCGACCGGCAACCCAGCCGGCGACCCGCGCGAGCTCCTCGTATGGTTCGTCAATCATTGCGCAGCCGCGGGCATCACCATCGAACCCGACTGGACCGTGACCACCGGCTCGTATCTGGGCGCACACCGCATCGACGGTGCAGGTCTCCTCCATGGTCACATCGACGGACTCGGCGAGGTCGAGGTCCAGTTCGTCTGAACGCGTCGGGTGTGACAGCGCGGGCGCGACGCTCACGCGGATGACCCTACACGCGTCATGCCCGTTACACCCTGTCGCGACGCGTAAGAAGGAAAAAATGTTGGTACGTGACGACAGTTTCCGCTCACGGTTACATCGGCGATTGCCGCCTGCCGCGCGCCGCGCACGCGCGTCGCAGCGTCCGGCGCAAAGACGTGCAGCATGCCGCAACGTCGAAAACCGCCGCGATCTGCGCGAGCCGGTCTGAAAATTGCACAGCGTCGCGACCGAGGATGGCCCACGCGCGTCGAACCGCTTGCGAAAAGGTGATTTTTTGCCATTCCAGTCCGGCGCGATTTGCAGTGAAAAAAAATTTGAAAAGGTTTAGGATGAATTCGAGCGATGTCGTTTCCGATAAGCGCGCCGCGCACGACATCGCTCGCAGACTTTGGCGAGGAGGTAGCATGGATATCTACAGCAGCTTCGCGACCCGCTTCGAAAAAACGCGAGAAGAGGAGTTCTCGCTTGAGGAGTATCTCGCGCTCTGCAAGGAAGATCCCAGTGCGTATGCCACTGCGGGCGAACGCATGCTGACGGCAATCGGTGAGCCCGAACAGATCGACACCAGAAACGATCCGCGCCTTTCGCGCATTTTTGCGAACAAGGTCATCAAGGTGTACCCCGCTTTTCGCGAGTTCTACGGCATGGAGGAGGTGATCGAGCAGGTGGTCTCGTACTTCAGGCACGCGGCGCAGGGACTCGAGGAAAAGAAACAGATTCTCTATCTGCTCGGGCCGGTGGGCGGCGGCAAGTCGTCGATCGCCGAGCGCTTGAAGCAATTGATGGAGCGCGTGCCGTTCTACTCGATCAAAGGCTCGCCGGTGAACGAATCGCCGCTAGGGCTCTTCGATTACGACGAGGACGGTCCGATTCTCGAAGAGCAGTACGGCAT
>Ga0164242_10007602_pt1 | contig 11835 bp, 14 predicted proteins | sample OricomgcompostMG_FD_108783 | JGI IMG/M metagenome (GOLD analysis project Ga0164242, IMG submission 108783) | Miracle-Growth compost microbial communities from Emeryville, California, USA - Original compost - Miracle growth compost (MG) ... | reverse complement strand
GGCAAAGGACGTGTTGGATGTGGCGCAGGTGGCCCTGCAGGTCAACGTGGCGAAGGAAGGCCAGCGGTTGCCGCGCTCGGCGTCTGAGAAGCTGCAGGCCTTGGTTGGATGAGGCGCATCGCTGGCATCAGCCTTCGCTCGAACCCGCTCGAACAGGGCGGGTTTTTCGTAGGTGGACATCCGGTTTCGAGCTGTTGCCGCGAGGGGCTTGCTTGCGTTCTTCGATCCAGGCTTCCACTTCGACTAGGTCCCACACGACGCAACGAGGCGTCAGGTTGAAGCGGCGTGGGAACTCGCCGCGGCGCTCCATCTCGTAGATCGTCGTTTCGGCCAAGGGTACGATCTGCCGCAGTTCCTGGCGGCGGATCGTGCGGCGAAATGGCAAAACGCCGGACTTCGGAAACTGTGGGAGTTCCCCGTACGCGGCCGAGCCGGGCAGCGGGGCGGCTATGGGGTTCGTGGATTCCTGGGCTCCGCCCATTTTGGGTAACGGGGTATTCTCCATATCGCACTCCATGAGTATTGATGCCGCAAACCACGAAGCAATGGTGGCTTTCATTGGCTATCGGTGAAACTCGTTGGGGCGTAGTGAGGCGTATTGAAGAATAGATAACTACGGAAAGGGCAGGGACATGGCGACGGTGACGGTTTCTCCAATCCATTTCGAGGATTACAGCGGCATCCAGTTCGAGCGCCTTGTCTTTGCGTACCATGTACGTGCTGGTTGGCGCGATTTGATTTGGCACGGTCAATCGGGCGGTGACCAAGGGCGGGACATCACGGGTATTGAACCGTTCGACGACCAGTCGGCCCGCAAGACCATCATCCAATGCGCGAATCGGGACGCGCTGACATTGGCAAAAGCCAAAGGCGACATGACCAAAGCGGTCAAGGCCGCAGGCGGGACTCCCGACGCCTTTAAGTTCGTTTCTCGGGGCGCTGTTTCGGACACGAGTCGAGGCCGGATCGAGCAAGCCGCAGCGTCCCTTGGTGTTGCCCATGTGACGATCTGGTCGGGTGTGGAGTTCGAGGAAAATCTGCGGCTTCGCGCTGAGTACCTGCTGCATCGTTTTGTCCAAGGTATCGAATTTCCCGACGCCGAGACGGATATCCGCAAGTTCGTTGACGACTTCCCCGATCTATCGGATACCGATGCACTGCAACTGATGGCGGCCGTATTCGATCGGCCTGCATTTCGCACGCCGTTTCAGCAGGAAAGCTCGCTGCCGGCCTTCCAGCAGGCGATCGAAGACACCATCGGCGCACTTAACACCGGTATATGGCGAACACGCGAGGGAGATGAGATCAGGCGTATCCCTTCGATCCACCATCTTCGAGATCAACGCATCCAATCGGTTCTGGCAAAAGTGGTTCGTCAGGTTGATGAACTGCGTCGCATCTTCGTCAATCGACTCAAGGAAGGGGAGATCAGGCACTGCGGATGTGGACAGCCAGATTGCCCCACATACATGCTCACAGACCGCGTTGCCGAAGAATTGGATGAAGCCAGAGAGAAAATTCTGAAGACATTTCGATCGGTGTACGTGACCTTCAATGTGAGCCTTCGATAAGCGAGCACGACAATGACATTGTCCGAAGATCAAATTCAATATCTCAGCCTTCATCCGCCAGGGGCGGCTGTGGCACGTGCGTTGTCCGAACTACTGGCCAATGATCCCGACTTGCTCGGTATCGACGCTAACGAACGATCCATCACCTTTCGCTTCGCGATGTATCTCCAGCGGTATTTTCCTGATTGGACCGTAGACTGCGAATACAACCGGGATGGCGTCGAACCAAAGAGGCTTGGACATCTGGAGCTATACCCGGACAGTGAAGATGATGAGGCCAAAACCGTTTTCCCAGATGTGATCGTTCATCGACGACAAACGAAAAAGAACCATCTGGTCTTGGAGTTCAAGAAGTCAACGAGCCGCGTTGACCGACAGATCGACCTTCGGAAACTTCGTGGATACAGGCAGCAGCTTGGCTACGACCATGCTCTGTTTGTGGAGGTTGGGACTGAGGGACAAGCGATTATCACTACGCTTGAATGGGCCTAGACGCGAACGAGAAAGAATTTATGACACGTATTCCACCGTTCGGCTCGCAGCACCTCGAAGCCGCCTGCCGCGTCCTTGCCGATACCGAGCGCGGTTTGAGCGGAACACAGATCGAGCGGTTGCTGCAAGAGGTGGAGGTCGCAGACCCAACCCCGGGCATGACCAAGTGGAAGCGGCTGTTCAATGCGCTGGCCGGTGCGCAAAACAAGCATCAGCTCGGCAACCACCTCATCATGTTCATCAACCGCGCGATGAATCCGGTGAACTACGCCCGCGACGCTGCGACATTTGCATGGCGGCGCGACGAACTCAACGTCGTCCTGGCTTTCTCGGGATTCTACGTGCGCGAAGATGGCAAGGTCGCGCACGCCGACAAGGCAACAACGCTCGATGCCGCGCGCGCCCGCGCTGGACGACTCAAGGCCGCGTTAGAAAGTCGCGCCGTGCACGCGGAAGTGTTGAACTATTGCCGTGCCGAATTACTGGACGAAAACTATTTCCATGCGGTCTTCGAGGCAGCGAAAGGCGTTGCAGAGCGGATTCGCCTGTTGTCAGGTCTAAACGGCGATGGCGCTGAACTGGTGAACAAGGCATTCGCAGGCCAGCAGCCCATTCTGGCCTTGGGTCCGCTCACCACGGAGTCAGAGAAGAGCGAGCAGAAAGGCTTTGCCAACTTGTTGATCGGCCTGTTCGGAGCCGTGCGCAATCCGCTTGCCCATGCACCCAAGACGAACTGGCCCATGTCCGAACAAGACGCACTGGACATCCTGACCCTCGTATCGCTGATTCATCGCAAGCTGGATGGCGCCATGAAAGCAGTTGGTATCTCGCCATAAGTTAAAGGGCAAGAACGGATTCAAGTTTCGTCGTCGCGTCCACGAATCCAGTCGTGGTCGGGGATGATCAGCGAGCCAACAAGGCCACTTGTCCTCTGTGCCAGACCCTGTTCGTGCTGCGAAATCGAAAGCGCAAGCATTTGGATGGCTGACCTGGCAACACGCAAAGCGCGCAATACTTCCTGAGTGAACGGTTCCCTTCGGTGATGTTCGATTTCAGGCGCCTGCCTGCTTTGCGTTGGGTCGCCAATGTCATGCAGTACAACGAATCGATGCGTGCCTGCGTTGCGAAGATCCTTTTGAGAACGCAAGATGCCCACGCTGCTGTCATAGTCCTCGGCAAGCTCCACAAGGCCATAGAGAGCGCTGACGCCCCCACGAATCGCCTTCTCCACGTTCTCGGCAAGCGGGTACGCGCCAGTGTTCTTGTCAGGCTTTCCGCGCCACAGTTTTCCGAAGTAAACCTTGTCTGGCGATTGCCCAAGCTCAAAGTAATGGTTCGCTGTGACGGCGATCTTGTCGAGCAGGTCGAGAGCCGTGCGATGTGCCAAGATAAGTGCAGACGCATCCGGGCCATAGGTGGCGTAGTCAAGAGTGTCCCCAAATCGCCCTGTCCTTGGCCACGCGTCTTCGTCCATGGCCCGCCATAGCAAGTCACGCGCGAGGATGAAGTCGCTCTTCAGCACGTTGAACATGGCGAAGACGGGCGGTGGTGTCCCGCCTACACCTGGTTCTCGCTCCAGAATCCCGGGAAGCATGAGCCAATCCAGCTTGCCTATGGTGGGGTCGATGAGTTCTACGGCTGGCGCAAGCGTCAGGCGCTCACGCTCGACCCAGCTGATGAATGGATCTTGATGTTGTGATCGCGGTGGTGGCTCTCCCAATTCGCTTGCGAACGCAGCGATCTGTTCTGCGGCCTGTGCGCCGGCGTATTGGATGACTCGATCCCGATGCCGATCCGCAATCTTGGCCAACATGATCGCCTCGATGCGCGTAAGTTCTGAGCAGCCGCCGCGCGCATAAAGCCATAGGAGATTGCGGGCCGCGGAACTTGCAGCGACCCCGTTTTCTGGATCGATTTCTAGCGCTGCAAGCCAACCATCTTGAGCTTCGCCAAGCCGATAGCTGCTGCTGAACTGATTGGCAAGATTTGTCCAAGCCTGGGTTCGCAGCGCAAAATCGGCGTCTGTGTCCTGCGCGACCTTCCAGAAGCATCTTCGCGCTTCTGCGCGACGCTCTTTGGACGATTCCAGATGGTCCAACCAACTGTCGTTACGGGGTGGGAAACCTATCGCGGCGACCAGGCCGTTTGCTAGGTTGTAGGTGAGATCAGCAGTCGGAAATAGGGCGTGGAGTTCACGAAACAGCGTGATTCCTTCTTCAATCGCATCCTGTTGTTGAGTTAATGCGCCGCCATCTACCAGGATGGCGGCGCGCAGCCCCATCATGTTGAATCGCTCACTAGTAGCGAGATCGAGATTGATCTCCCTGGCCTGTTTCACTGCCTCGGCTGGGTTGCTGTTCAGTAAGGCGTTCAGTCGAGCGGACCGCTCGTAGAACCTATCCAACATTGAGGGCATAGTTGAACTCCATCAACGGCAGTGGACACCGCGCATGCTTGCCTGACGGCGCCGCGAACTGTCGCTCTTGAGGCTTGTTGTTGGTCCTTGCGTATTCAAGTCAGGAGGCTCAAGGTTGTGATGTGCGCATGAGATGGTTCTTGAGTAAGAACCAGCACATGTTGAGTGCAAAGGAGCGGCAAAGCCGAGTCATCTGATCTTCGGGGATTCCCACCGGGCGGTGAGCGCCTGGGCTGAGAAAACCGAAAACACCAGCCAAGCCTCTTTCCTCCTCTGTCGTGATCTCACCGCTGATGCGCAGGAACGCAAGCACTTCGCCCCACTTCGATGGGTTGTAGGTGGCTGGAGCCTGCCCCTGCGAGGCAACGTGCGCAGCTATATCGCCGGCCAAAGTCTCCAGCGCCACGCGGGCGTTCACAAGCGACGCGTTGTAGTCGGGCGGTGCTGCCCGAAACGCGCCAGCCGAATCGTTGATCTTGGCGGTGATCTCTTGCGCACGAGGAGCACCGGAATTCTGTAGCGCAATGATCAGATCATCCTCCAAGGGGGCCGCATCTGAAATCGATGGATCGGTTTGGATGAGCTTTCTGCCCTGGATGATGTAGCCATCTAGCAGGAGGCATTGCGCCAGATCATGCTGGCGCTCGTCGAATCGATACTTCGGATTGACTCTGGCGCGCAGATCGCCTGAAGTCGCAACAACCTCCGCCAACACCAGCATCAGCGTGCGGTCATCGAGGTCGCGCAGCGTGTTCAGCAACCCGTACAACAATTGCCCTTGCGAAAGCGATAGATGCTGGACACCGTATTTGCCCAAAAGCACGATTGAAGTCATCGGCTCCTGCAACTCTAGGAATTGGGCAAACGAATAGCGAGTTCTTTGTCCGATCATGCTGCCTCTCGAAAATTGCAGATGGGCGTAACCCAGCTTGGTCTTGCCCAGGTCCTGACAGCTTGGGCTCAGTCGGACGCTCAAGATTTCAATCAAACTCGCACTCATCCAAATCGGATGCCAAACAGCCCGCCATCCTCCGTTGCGTCTGTCAGTCGCGTCGGAAGTACATAGTCGTTTAGATCGAAGCCCTCGATGCTCTCCTTGAAGGCATCGTCTTCATTCATCGTCACGATGTATTGAAAGCCAAGCTCCTGCGCGATCTCCGAGCCTAGGCGCAACGCACTGATGACCTGGCGGCCGTCGACGCCGTCGAATAGATGGCTGTCATGGATCAAGAACCCAGGCCCGATCTTTCGGCTGGCGCACAGTCGCATAAGCATCATGTCGAAGCAGAAGATCTGCATGTTCTTGATGCCCTTGCTGCGCTGCCCTTGCATTGGAAACTTGAAGATCGGACCATTCGAGGTCTCATCGACCGTCATGCTGCCGGCTGACTCATACAGTCGTTGAGAGGTCTCCTCGAAGGCGACGATGGCCTCAGCGAGTCGGTCTTTCTGCTCCGTAAAGTCGCGGCGCAAGCGGATCGTGAGGCGGTTGCGCTCGATTTCCAATTCGTTCTTTGTGCCTTCGAGCTGCTCAGCGGCCTCAAAGCGTTGTCGCAGCGATTCCACTTCCGACTCCAGCCGCCCCAGTTCGCCTTGCAGCTTGAGGAACTGTTCGAGTGCACCGTGGCTTCTGAGAATGCCTAGTATTTCGCCGCGTCGCTGGTCGAGCTGCGCCTTCTTGCCATCGCGCAGATCGATACGCAGCTTGGCCGCTTCAAGTTCGCTGGACAGATAGTCCTTGCGATTACGGACCACTGAGTCGTGAAAGCTCTTCACGTCCTCGTAGCGGCGCTTGACCAGGCCAGGTAGCACGATGCCTGCTTCCTGGTAGACCGCCTGAAGATCTTCATGATCTGGCGGAACCTCAGAGGCCAGCGCACTATCCAAGTCGCGAATGGCAGAGAAGTCGATGGTATTGGCATTGGCCAGTTCGTTGAGCTGGCGGGTCAAGCTGGCGCTTTCGACTTCCAGTTCCCGGTACTCCGGCAAGACCTGAAAAGATTCGACTTCTGCATGAAGTTTCTTGAGACGAGCTTCCTGAATGGTTAGCTCCGTACGCAAGTCGGCGGCCTTGCCGATGATTGAACCGAAGGCACCGTTCCCAACAGCCTTCTTCAACTCTTCAAGGGTCTTTTCCCGATCGCGCACGGCTTGCCAATCCCGGGCAATCTGCCAGTCCAGTCCGAGCAGGAACATCAGCGCCATCTGCATGTCGCCAGTTCCCTGCATCGCGGCCTGCTTTTCCGGCGTCGTGAAGGCGCCGCTTGCCTGTCGGCGTACAAAATAGGCAAACAGCGACCGGAAAGAGGGTGGCTTGCTGCCAGCGGCTTCAAGGCTGCTGAGGCCAAACATCTGTTCGCCCAGGAACGTACACCACTCGGTGGCCGAGAACTTGACCTTCTCGGCAGGCGGAACCGTCACAAAGATTTTGGCTTTGGAGCCGCCGCTGCGCTCGACGACCGTGCGCTCCGACTTCAAATCAAAGTCCATGCCGAAGGTCTGTTCCACCAGCTCTGGTGTGCGAAAAATCGACTCCGGGCCAGCATCGGCACCGAGCAGAAAATGCACTAGCTCAATAAAACTGGTTTTTCCGGCGCGATTGCGCGTTTGCTTGCTCGTCGCACCCTCGGTCTTTTGGGCCAGCAGTACGTTCAGGCCGGGCTTCAGTTCTCCAAGATTCTTGAAGCTGGGCAGCGTGCTGAAGATGTGGTGAATCACGCCGTCCTCCGTGCCACCAGGCCACTTTCGAGTTCGATGGTTCCCAGGGCGTAAAGGAGGTCGAGGGCTAGCAGAAACCAGTCATAGGTGATTCGTCTAGGCATCGCAGCCGGGCCAACGTCATGCCTGTTCAACTCTTCCCAGAGCGCGGAGACAGTCTTGGGACGTGCGAGGAAGGTCAGCACGTGCGCGCCGACCGTCAGCAGCGCGCGATCCTGCGGTAGATGCTTGGAGGGAAGAATCATGCAGCCCCCATCGCTTGAGCATCTTCAAAGATCTCGCATTTGTCGAATAGATATGCCATTACGGCCAAAACTGCTGCCTTGTGCGCAGGCGTGGTATTCGCCGTGCCACCCGCCCATGCCTCCAGGCGGCCGAATATTTCATCAGGATGCAGCTGCGGAACGCCGTCGCGTAACCCCACATATTCGGTCTTGAACGCTTGCGCGATCTGTTCGCCGTAGGTGGGGTTCCTCCAGTTATCGAAGAACTGTGCAACGAGCGGCGACTTCTGCATGCCGATCTTCAGAAAGTCGGCAACAGCCTGAGACAGGAGGTTCGCCTCGATCTTCCCGCGTGATACATCCTTTACGTCACTCGTCGTGGGGACGGGCGTGATGCTGATGTGGGTGAGCACCGCGGCGAGATCGCTAAACCCTAGATTGACGTTCGCTTCCATCGTGAGCGACGGGCCAAACCACGACTCAAGGTCTTCAAGGCTCAGCTGACGGAACTTCGTCAGCATTTCCTCGTACCCACAATGTCCGATTTTGATTTTCGGGTTGTCTTTCCCGAGTTTCGCCAGGACTTCGATGATGTGCGGGCCTAAACGTCCATCGGGTGCGTTGTGAACAAAGGTCCATTCATCGAAATATTCCTCCCAATGTTCTTTGGCTCCATCGAAGTCCTCGTTGATCTTCTTGATCGCTTCGGCAGCGGTCAGCTCATTGGGGGCATAGCTCTGGTACAGGATTCGCGCAGAAGGCAGATATCCGTCGTTCTTTCGGTCTCCAACATTGCCCCAGGGGCGGCAGGCCATGAAGTCGTTGGGATGTACCTTCGACATCAGTTTCTCGAACAAACGTTGAAACCCGTCACCCTTGGATTCCAAGAAGGCGATGCGAAAGTCTTTTTCGTAGTTGAGTTGCTGTATGCGATCCATGCGTTGGGCTCTAGCCTTAATATTTTTGGAGTTGTTCAGGCAGAAGCTCATCGCTTCTTGGTTTCGGGCTGGGCTTGGGCACGATTGATATCGAAAGGAAGTGCCTTGTCGGCTGCAATGCGCGTGAGCAGAACACGAATGGCGTCCGAGACGGACAAGCCCATGCCCGCCAACACGCTCGTAGCTTCCTCTTTGATATGCCCATCAATCCGGGCGCGCACGACATCACTGCTGTTGGCCATCATATGCCTCAAACCTTGTTGTAGCTACATTGTGCCCCAATTGGGCCTACGTGTCATTGGCCGCTTTACAACATGCCGCGCCGTCTGGGGCGCGACCCGCTACTCGGCGGAGGGGGCGTTATCAGACTGCCAACGGCAGGGTGGAGGGGCTGCAAGGTTGTTGTGCTTGTGGGGCGGTCTTGCTGTTCCCTTCACCGTATCACGGCGTTCTCGCCGTCAAGGGCGGCGCGCCGATGGCGCTGGCGTCCTGGCGGCCGTCGTTGACCCCTGACAGCTTGCGCTGCGCCGTGCTGGCGACGGTTCCGGGCAATTCCGCCCGTGCAACCGGAGATCGCCATGAGCGCGCTCATTACTGACGAACAACGCACTCTGCTGCTGGCCAACGGCCGCGAATCCTTGGAGAACCCGGACTTCGATCCGGCTCCCGTGGTCAAGCTATTCACGCCGGACGCCGGCGCGACTTGGCTGCTGACCGAGATCGACCCGGACGATCGCGACCATGCCTTCGGCTTGTGCGACCTTGGCTTGGGGATGCCCGAACTCGGCTGGGTCAGTCTGCGGGAGCTTGCGGCCGTACGCGGGCGGCTCGCACTACCGATCGAGCGCGATCCGCACTTCCGCGCGAAGAAACGCTTGAGCATCTACGCGCGGAATGCGCGGCTCGCCGGGCGGATCGTGACGTAGCCAAAGTAGCGCGCCGTCCTTTCAGACGGCGCGCTACTTTCAACGTCTATGACCGAGGGCGTGAGTCATTTTTCTACGCTGCGTTCGCGCTGGCGGAGTCGCTTGACGTATGCGCAATCGGCCAGGTCATCCGGGCCGAAGTCCAACACGCAGTTGGCTAACGAAGCAAGCGTGCTGTCCGTCAATTTGAAGCCCTTGGGAAGCTGGCCGTAATTTTCCGCGCTGTTTTCCTCGATGGCGGCAAACAGGGCTTTGAAAAAGTCCGCCCGCGACGGGCGAGCGGCGGCGGTGGCCGCCGCGGTCAAGGGATCGGAGGCTTTCATGCTGGCATGCTCAGCGTCGGAAGCGATCACTTGGAGAAATTGGTCCAACGACGGCCAATATTTGAGATCGAACTGTCCAGTCAGCGCGTCCAGACGCTTCTTGATATAGGACTGGAAGAGGTAGTTCTTTTCGCAGGCCGCTTCGATTACATCGCAGACGTGATAGTGCGTGCTGCTGCTAAAGCCCGAAGTGTTGTGCAAGTCCGAACGACGCTCCAGCAGTTCCGCCAGCTCTGCCGCCTTTCTTGCAATCTGTTGATTGATATTGGCGAGGTCGTCACGCTCGGAGCGTGCTTTCGTTATTTTCTCTGGACTCCAGAACGCTGCCGTGCTCAGAAGCAAGTCCAGGAAGACCTTGAGCGCAGGAGGATGCTTATGCAGTTTCTCGTGCAGTTCTTCATAAGCCTCTTTCAATTCGAGGCCGCGCGAAAGCAACCGATCTGCCACTGCGTTTTCGCTGGGCAGGATCTCGTGCTCGATGTTGTACTGCCTTCCCTCGTTGAGGATGCTCTCGCAGATTTTCTGCGGAGTCGTCGGTTGCGGTGCACTCACGGTTTATCCCTGATGTTGAAGACGCTTCACAGCGTATTTGACCAAGGCTGGCTTGTCGGTACCCCAATAATTATCGCCGATCAGGTTCTCAGGTACCTACAGCGTTAGGGCGTCACCGGCCATAAAGCGGCCGGCCGCGCTCTCGTGCTTCGCATCGAGCCTCGCTACGCGAGTCTCGCCCCCTTCGGGCTTCCATCGCTGACGCCTCCGGCCCGGCTTCCAGCTTCGAGCCTGCGCGCTTCGCTTGCGTGCGGTTCGACACACAAGGGCGGCCGTTGCCATGTCCAGCCGTCTCCCTGACTTCATCACCTTGTCCGCGACCGTAGCCCGCGTCCGTGTGCCGTCAAGGCGCCCAGGGCCGTGTCCTCGGCTGCGCCTGCGGGCCGCACCAACCCTGCGCTTTCCTCCTTGACGGCTCCCGTCCGCGCGCTCCTGACCGTCGCGGGCGATGAACTCAGGAAAGACGGTGGCAACAGGGCCAACCGGGTTCCTCGTGCCAACCGCACAGAACAGCCGAAAGGCTGGGCTCCGAATCTTGGAATCCGGTGTGCGGTTTGAACAGCAAACCCTTTTTGTCAGGAGAAATACCATGCAACTCGCATCCCATTTCGCTTCCCGTTCCCCGGTGCTGCGTTCCGACTATCCGCTGTCGGATGACCAAATCCGAGCCGTTGCGCCTTCCATCTTTGCGGACGCCCCGCATGAAAGCCGTTCCGAGCGGTACAGCTACATCCCCACCGCGACCGTGTTGCAAGAACTGCGCGGGGAAGGTTTCGAGCCGTTCATGGTGTGCCAGACCCGCGTGCGTGCCGAAGACCGCCGCGACTACACCAAGCACATGATTCGGCTGCGCCATGCCAGCCAGATCAACGGGCGCGAAGCCAACGAAATCATTCTGCTGAACTCGCATGACGGCACCAGCAGTTATCAGATGTTGGCCGGAATGTTTCGGTTCGTGTGCCAGAACGGCCTCGTTTGCGGCGACACAGTGGCGGACGTGCGCGTCCCCCACAAGGGCGACGTAGCCGCCCACGTCATCGAAGGCGCTTACGAAGTCCTGCACGGCTTCGACCGGGCGCAGGAATCCCGCGACGCCATGCAGGTCATCACGCTGGACGCCGGGGAATCGGAAGTGTTCGCGCGCGCCGCGCTGGCGCTGAAGTACGACGACGATAAGCCCGCGCCCATCACGGAATCGCAAATCCTGCTGCCTCGCCGTCACGACGACAGCAGCCGCGACCTGTGGAGCGTGTTCAACCGCACGCAGGAAAACCTCATCAAAGGCGGCCTGTCCGCCCGCGCCGCGAACGGTCGCCGCCAGACCACGCGCCCGGTGCAGGGCATCGACAACGGTATCCGCCTCAATCGCGCCTTGTGGCTGCTGGCCGATGGCCTGCGCCAGTTGAAAGCCTGATTCCCCACGCGGCAGGGGCAGGCAGCAGCCCTTGCCGCTTCTCTCGCTGCTGCATCCCTACCGCTAGGAGTTGTCACCATGAACGCCGTTACCAAAACCGAAATCCATGCCATCGAAACCGCCGCGCCGCTGGAAGTGGCCGACCCGACCAAGAACCTCATCCTGGTTCCGCTGTCGCAGTTGCTTCCGCGCCGTTCCAGGCGCAACGTGCGCACGACCCCGCGCCAGTCCATCCCCGAACTGGCCGCGAGCATCGCCCGC
>Ga0164242_10007601_pt1 | contig 11835 bp, 8 predicted proteins | sample OricomgcompostMG_FD_108783 | JGI IMG/M metagenome (GOLD analysis project Ga0164242, IMG submission 108783) | Miracle-Growth compost microbial communities from Emeryville, California, USA - Original compost - Miracle growth compost (MG) ... | reverse complement strand
CGTTGGTCCCCCAATATCTTTTTCTTAGTCGACACATGGCCGTTGAATTCACGCGACTTCACCAAAACACGACAAAGGGAAGGTCCAAAAGTAAAGTCTGGTCTCTTGGTGAACAACTCAGGTCCAGCGATAGCAGTCCTTTCCTCCCTCAGGAACCACAAGCCTTGCTTGAGGACTCGACCTTAGGGTCGAGGCCCGAATCCCTTCAGCCTCAGACTTATCCTCACTTGCTCTTGGCATTGACTTGTCCTCACTTGCCGGCGCTGACAGACTCTTCCTCACTCGACGGTGCTGTCTCAGTCTAGACTCCTCCTCACTTGCTGCCGGCCTTGACCTGTCCTCTCCCACCGCCAGCGTCTTGTTGGCTCCACCATTCGGTGACGGCAGGAGCCCTCGCCATTTGTATCAATGGATGCCTGGGGACAGTTGTAGGAGAATAAATCAAACATCACCATCCTAAAAATTCGTCGAAACCGGCCTACTATCCGTCAACCTCTCATATATTATTCTTATATGGTACTAAATTTGGCGGGACTCGATAACCCAGGCATCTTCCTTTTCTACGAAACCTACGGAGCCGAGAGGGCAGTTGTCACCACCTCCCAAGTGACTCCGATACGAAACCGACCTTCCAGTCAACAACAATTCGCAAATGCAAAATAACCACCAGACACCCCTACCTGCACTTTTCGATCGATCCAGCACTGACCAGCTTCGTACATCCTCATCCCACCCAATATCGCCATCCATTCAACTCCATCAATATTTGACACGAGTGTCTTCCCGGAAAATGAACGTGTCCTCCCGCACGTCGGGCAAGACCCCCGGCAAGGCCACCGAGAAGTAGGTGCAAACAATATTCTTGTATTAAACCAGACGCTTACCTACCACAATCATCAGATGGCTCTCAGACCGTATCGTGAGCGTATACGTCGGCTCGGAGCGCAAGAAATGGGCCGTCCACGAGAAGCTGCTCACCTCGCAATCGGAATTTTTCAGGCAGGCCCTCAGCTCCAAGGAACCTAGAGTGATCACGGATACCCCGAGCACCAGCACCCCGGGCAGCGGTACTCCCGACCCCGACAGCCTCAACCTGCCCGACGACGACCCCAAGCTGTTCGCCATGGCGGTACGGTGGCTCTACGGCGTCACCTTCGCGGGCCAGTGCGAGTTCCAGCCCGTGGGCGGCGACGGCCCTGACGTCACGGTGCGGGACTACATGGCGCTGTACGTGCTCGCGTCGAAGCTGGAGATCGAGGGCCTGAAGAACGCGGCCATCAACGTCGTCTACGACTACTACCACTCCGGAATCATCGTGGGGGAGAAGCGCCGGTGCCCGGACCTGCGGGACGTGCGATTCGTCTTTGAACACACCCCCGAGGAGTCGCAGATGCGCCGGCTGCTCGTTGTCAGCATCCTGTTCTACCTGTTCAACCGCAAAGATAAGAATCTGTCCGGCAACCCTGGCGGCTTGCCGGCGGAGTGGGAGGAGGTGCTGCGAGCCAACGGCAGCATCGGTTGGGAGTTGATCAAGATGCTGAACTCGTGGAAGTGGATCATGGGCCAGCCTTGCCCGGCCATGACCATCAAGAAGCGGTGCAGCTTCCACGAGCACTCCGCCGAGGGGGGTGCGAGCTGCGATGACTGAAAGGAGGCGAGGATATCCCGGAGGTTAGGACATCGACCTATCTGAGTTGGTTCGGCAGGTTTGGCTTGATGGTCTGGGTAGGAATAGGACGGAGTTTGTGGCTGGGAAAAGGGGTAAATCTGCTTGGCACTCAAGTTGTAGGACAGAGAATAGGGGATGACAATTCGCACTACAGCAACCTTCGACGTGACTGCGCAAGGAAAAACAAATGGAATAGAAAAATGAGCTGTGTCGTCATATGCTTACCCGCCCCCGTACCTCTGTGTGTACCACAGCCCCTGACAACAGGAAGTCTTGATCACGTGGCGGTTGCTCGGACCTTGAAGCAGTTGCGTCGAGATTCCGACAACGACGAGGGAATCGGAGTGAGATGCCGATCATCACCGGAGTTAGGAGGTTAATATCTCAAGTATCCAATCATATAATTCACATTGCCTGTAAACCTTACTGCCGCGATGGTGAAGGTAGAGGGGTGGTCTGCTAAAGGATGCGCCTGGTTAGTCACATTCACTCGGCAGTGCGGCTCGACACCCCTCGGCGGTCAAAATCGAAGGCGCCCATTCGGCCCCTACCTCTGCCGTTTCTTAGGATTGCCGTAACTCATGGATCCCCGCATCCCTCACACTGCAACCCCCGCGTTGGAGATCGTTCGGAATGGCATATATGATCTGGGGGTTCAGGCTTTACTTCGCCTTACCCTGTCTAAAATATACACTATAACATGGCATGGTCGTGATTTGATTGTCGTCACATATAATTACCAACACGAAGGCACTATATGAGACCCAGAGAAGCGGACGCTGGTAGCCAGACGTTTCCTAATATATTGAACCCAATCTAACGAAACCAAGATGCCGGGATTGCTTATCAAGGAAACCCCTTTTCGGACCATCACGGTCAACGAGCTTCACCCCACGTTTGGTGCTGAGGTGAAGGGTGTTGACTTTAGCAACGTCAGCGATGAGACATTGCAAGAGATCTTGTCTGCCATGGCCAAGGTAAGATCCTCCCCCCCTTGGAACCCAGACATGAAGTGGGTTCAACCTCATCCAGAAACGCAGCCGCATGCTAATACGCAAACGGGTCTAGTATGGCGTGTGCGTTTTCCGCCGCACCGGCATGTCAGACGACGAGCACGTCGAGTTCAGTAAGCGGCTGGGCGAGTTGGACAACGTGAGTCGGTACCTTCAGGGCCGCAAGTTGCGGTACAAGCACGTCGAGCTCTTCGACGCGGGCAACCTGGACGACCAGAACAACATCATCGACCCGGACTCTCCGCGCGCGCACGGCAGCCGCGGCAACAACATCTTCCACGTCGACAGCAGCTTCAACCCGCGGCGCGCGAGCTTCAGCCTGCTGCGCGCGGTCGCCGTTCCGCCGCCCGAGACGGGTGGCAACACGGAATTCGCCGACAGCAGGACCGCGTGGGACGAGTTGCCGGAGGACCTGAAGCAGGAGCTGCTGGAGAACGACTACGTCGGGTCGCACTGCATGGCGCAGTCGCGGAAGCTGGGGAGCCCCGAGTACTTCAAGGACGTGGAGCCGGAGAAGGCGCCGCAGTCCAAGCACAAGGTGGCGCAGCTGCACGAGCCGAGCGGGCGGATGAACTTGTACGTGGGGGCGCACCTGCACCACATCGAGGGCGAGGGCATGACGGCCGAGAAGTCGGCCGAGCTGCTCAGGCGGCTGAACGAGCACGCCACGCAGGAGAAGTACCGGGTCAGCGTGTCGTGGGACCAGCCCGGCGACATGGTCATGTGGGACAACCGCTGCGTGCTGCACCGCGCCGGGAAGTGGACCGGCGGGGGCAAGTACAAGCGGGACCTGCGGAGGACGACGGTCCATGACGATAGCCCGACCGCGTGGGGCCTCAACCCCACAGACACGGCGATGCCGGGACCTAACAGCTGGAATAAGCTACCCGGGGTGAAGTCCTAAAGTAGCAAGGTAGGCTGCTTTCTCGGCAGCCCACCCCTCTGTGTGATGAGAGAGGTGTAAGGAGATAAGAAGGGGATACTCTAGCATCACGCGGTGTAGACACTTGGCTGAACAAACCAAACTAGTAAAACCTACAAGCTCGGCTCGTGCCTTCACTGGTCTAGCAATGTAACTTGTGTCTTCCCCGATTTTTAATCTGCTGCTTCCCGTATTGATTGTCACGGTATTCGTCAGTGGAATCTCTCTCACTTGTCGAGACCCCTTGCTTTGACGTATCGGTTGATCTGCTCCCGGGTGAGCTTGTCGTTGTATAGCTCATGGCACTCGTAGAACGAAATCAACTCCTGTGTCGAGTCCGCTATCGCTTCAATGTCGATGTTGCTCTCCGCCAGCCAGGTTGCGAACCGAGTAACCTTGCCGATACGCGCCTCTGGTGTCTTCTTGTCGCTAGTGCTAGAGCCGTCACCTTGAGACTGGCTACCCAGCGAGGAAGAAGCCGCGGCCCGGGCCTGTGCCTGTGCTAAAACTGCCGTGGCATTTGCTCCAGCGCTCGCGCTGGCAGCTGCCGATCCGCTCTGGCTTCCCCCTTGATATGCCGAGGGGCGCAGCACGAGGGACAGCAGGATGGCGGTTAGGGCGATGATGTGTGGGGGGTACAGGAGCGGCAGATCCGTCATGTAGTGGTCGTTGATGACGGACCAGGCGAGTGCGACCTCCTCGGAGCCGAGGGAGAACTCGGGTTGCAGCGAGGTGAGGGTGCGGTAGGGCTGGTGTACGATGAGCTGCGAGTTCATCTCGGAGATGAGGAAGAACTCGCATTCGCCAAGCTTGGAGGTGTCGAGCCCGATGAAGTCGGCGGGCCAGAGGGAGCGGGCTTCGCTGACGACGAGCCTAATGTGCTGTGGGCACTCCTCCATCTTGCAGGCCAGGTATACGGCTGTGGATATGACCAGGTAGGGGTTCGTCTTTCGGATTTCGACCTGGGTGTAGAATCGCTTGATGTACATCTGCGCCGTTGCCATGGCCTGCTGCCGGACCCCTAGACGCTTGCCGAGCCGGTTGATCTCTGTGAGGCTCGGGTTAACTTCTGCGTGTGTTCGCCCCTTCTCGTGGATTTCGGGGTACGGAATACTTACGCTGGTTGAAGTATATATTGAGATGCCGTAGCTGGGGCAAAGGAAACATCTGGACGAGCGCGGAATCCTCTTCTTCGAGCTTCTGTCGCATCGTAGAGAGTTCATCCTTTGTGAACTGCCAGAACTTCCGCTGCGTCGACTCCCAGTAGTTGGCGGCCATCGTGCCCAGACAGACAGGTAGCAGCTTCCAGCAGCTTGCCGGAAGTGCACCCGGGTCGGTAGCGGGTGGGCAACGGCTGTTAGATGCTCTGACAAGCTGCAATTGAGACCAATGTCATTGTGCTGCGTGTTGCTAGGCTACTACGTAAAGATAGTTGAGCCATAATTGTTCGTTAGCGGAAACCTAATCTGTGGCGTGGGGTGGGAATGTGGCTGGAGCTCCCGCCCGGCCCATCATCCGAGGAACTTTGGAAAATCGCGGCATTATTACTGGACAGCGGGTTTGGGACCTTTCAACACCCTTGTTCCAGGCTTTTCGTGACAACCAAAGCACACTTGATGAGGAGCCAAAACCTCTCCCAGCGCAACCTCCCCTCTCATCCGGACACGGCGCGCAAACCCAATTGGGCCCTCCCGAATCCTCCATACGATGCCTCTGTCATAGCAAGGCGCCCCCTCCGAACTTACCCGAGCCCGCCGCGCCCGAGTGTTATTACCGCATACGTCATAAGCGCCCGTGTCTCTGCGATGATAGCGCGGCGATGAAGATCACCGATGTGGTCTCGACGGTGGAGATGGAGATGAAGGAGTCGCAGAACCAGAGGGACAAGAGGGTCGAGGAGTTATGGCGGAAGTTGGATCCTCAGGGACAGGGCGAGCTAGATTTCAAGGGGCTTCAGAAGGGGTTGAGAAGGATTGACCACCGTTAGATAGCCCCCTCCCAACCAGCCGCAACCCCTCCCGATATAACTCTGCTGAGCCTCTTGCTAACTCTATGTGCTTTAGCAATGAAGAATGCCGATAATATGCTCAAAGCTATAGTGCAGACGGTCGACACAAACGGAGACGGCAAAATCCAATATGAAGGTGCGTCTTTGCGACGATCATAAACGATGGACAGGCAGCTATCAATCTTGACGACTAACTCTTCTGGCCGTTTCTTGTGTGTAGAGTTTCGAGTCTTCGTAGAGGCTGCTGAACGGCAATTGCTCTTACTATTCCGCGCTATTGACCGGGACCAAGACGGCCATCTGGACAAAGAGGAGCTTCGGGCAGCATTTCAAAAGGCTGGGCTTTCGGTGCCGATGAGGAGGCTGTCGGGCTTCTTTGACGAGATCGATATGAACCACGATGGCTACATAACCTTTGATGAATGGCGGTGAGTTGCACGGCCCTTCCTTCACTTTTTAAATTCCTTCGCTTCCTATGCCGCCGCTTCACTTGTCATGTCCCTCCCCCAAGCCCCACCCCTATTTAGGGGTATTGTTTACTCCATTATGTGGACCTTGGCCTACGAGTGTGGTATTTTAGGAACGACTTGCTGACCAATTGTTGTGGTTTCAAAGAGACTTCCTCCTATTTATGCCTACCCAAGAGGGTGGGTCGCCTCTTGAAGCGGCATTGTCCTTCTATTCATCTATCGTCACCCTTACGGCTGAGGGAGACTCTGTGGTCAGCGATGATACACTTGAGGGTCTAGGTACGACCGGCTCCCTTCTCCAAACTCTCTTTGGTTCTCTCTTGAAACTCGCCGACCCCGACCAACTGTACCCCAATCACCAAACGTCTACCGCTACATCGACGCCAGCAACGATAGAGCGCCTGTCTCCGGCAGCGCGGTCGGCACTAGCAGAAGACGCAGACTGGTTATCATCACCGACGAACATGGCGGCGGCGGTACAGGCGACCGACAACGCCATCAAGCTCCTCATGACGCAGCTCGAGGAGGAGGAGGCGGCACTGCACACCTACCCGGCCCACCAGAAGGCAGCTGCCAAGTCTGTAAAATCTAGACTGACTGAGTACCTACCCGAACCAGGTTACTTCCTCGCCGGAGCCATTTCTGGTGGTGTCTCTCGTACTGCTACCGCCCCGCTCGATCGATTAAAAGTCTATCTTCTCGTCAATATCAAGTCCGGCACCACCACTGTGGCTCCCCTTACCGCCAAGACCAGCGGTGGCGCGCCACCCAAGGTAGTAGTCAAGAGCGGGAAGCCCATCGGCGATGCGATCATGAGCCTCTGGAGGGCCGGTGGCTTCCGTACATTCTTCGCAGGTAAATAAGCATAAGGCCGACCACCCGGCCTGTTGCGCGTATCCATCCATCCCTACCCCGGATATAGCTTGCTGACCCCAGTGAACAGGAAACGGTCTCAACGTAATCAAAATTATGCCCGAGACTGCAATCCGGGTGAGTCGTATTAACTTTTTAAATTTTGTTTTTGTTTTTTTGCTTTGCTTTATTGGAACTAAGACGTGGGTGATAGTTTGGATCCTACGAAGCAGCCAAGAGAGCTCTCGCGACCTGGGAGGGACACGGCGACCCTCAGAATATCAACACCTGGTCCAAGTTTGTCGCTGGCGGTATCGGCGGCATGACTGCGCAATTTTGCGTATACCCAATCGACACACTCAAGTTCCGACTTCAGTGCGAGATTGTCGAGGGGGGCCTGAAAGGAAACCCGCTCCTAATCCAAACGGCGAAGACTATGTGGAGAGATGGCGGGATACGTGCCGCATACCGCGGTCTCACTATGGGGCTCGTTGGCATGTTCCCATACAGCGCCATCGACATCGGGGCATTCGAGCTGCTCAAGAACACATTCACCAAACACAAAGCAAGATACTACGGGATCCACGAAGAAGACGCGGCGCCCGGGAGCTTGGTCACGGCCTTCATAGGCGCGTCGTCGGGAGCCTTCGGCGCCACGGTGGTGTACCCGCTCAACGTGCTCCGGACGCGGTTGCAGACCCAGGGCACGGCTATGCACCCGCCGACGTACACGGGTATCTGGGATGTCGCCCAGCGGACCGTCCGCAACGAAGGAGTTCGGGGCCTGTACAAGGGTCTGACTCCAAATCTCCTCAAGGTTGCCCCTGCGCTTAGCATCACGTGGGTATGCTACGAGAACAGCAAGAAGTTGCTAGGTCTGAATTGAGGGGAAGATGAAGGGACGGCCCATGGACAGGAACAAGGAGTGGTGGAGGAGGTGGAGGGCTTTTCTTACCCGGAAACAAAACTCACATTATTATATCGACAGGCGTTGACGGTTTGGCCACACTGTACTCTCCCCCTTGATTTTCGGTTGGGAGCTCACATAGCTGGCGGCGTTTGATACTAAAAGGGATACCAATTACTGCGGACGATACAGCCGAAAGATGGGAACGACATTGTTCAGATAGACGAGCATATATACGCCGGACCTACAATCCCTCGTCTGAATCCATGGTCTCAACCCCTGGCCTGAGCCGGGAAATCATGGCTGTAGGATTCGGTGGCAGTGGATACAGCAGAGAGCGCAAGAGCATGCATGCATTGACTTAGTCCCATCACAGACCACTGCGTAGTTTTCGCTTCCCACTTGTGTAACTTCCCGGTTTTCGGTGCTAAGCGTGAAAGGATCAGTAGGCCATCAGAAGGCCGTCTACCGAGGATAATCTTGGGAGATGACCGGGGTTGGATGCCGAAGTGATATCTAATTGTCTACATGTAATCACCCCGATCCCGGCAGGTTGAGAACGCGGCTCTCCGTGGACGTCGTCATACCTCATCGCGCAACACTTTTCCAGAATATTTAACCCTTGGTGGGGTGTGTATGGCGTGCATCGAGCGTCGTGAGCCCATTCGTAAGTCACTGACTCACATCTCCTCAGTGACGATTCTGACTATCAGGATGGCCAATCATGGTGATGCCCAGCCCTACGAGGATTCCCGGATAAGTGGTGGCACTGGCGGGGTTCAGCGGGCTCGAACGAATCACCGCGAATCCCGTCCATGGCGGTTGGTGTTTGCACCTTCCTAATTCATTCAACAATTGCGCACCCCGTACTATGTACATGGTCCTGGCTTGGCTCCCCTACTTACAACCAGGTATGGACTACGCGGATATCTGGCTCTGACCAACCCTTGACGGTTAATATTTCCGTGATAGGTGATGCCCGTGCTGACGAAGCCCTTCAACTGCTTAACCTGCCCTGGAAGCTCGTCAACGGTGTGATGTAGTATTGTAGCATTGGCACTTCACCAAAGGCCTGCCCCGCCATTTACACTTACCTTCCCTCCTCTCGGCGCCTCCCTGTCTAAGGAACGCTGCTTCGCGTCGTAGCTTTCCCCCCCCCATCGACCCTGACGATTCACGTCCTCGGCGAGTCAATTGAGTATCGAAAGTGCGTACGCTATAGAGTAGCGCTACGGAATACGCTTCGCGGCACAGTGAGTAAGAGAACGAGGGACGGACGCGGACACAAGCGCCCCTTGCCCTGTGCGCCGTCAATTTGTCCACCGGCGATAGTTTCAAGCAACCCCGCCAAGCCGTTTCGGAACCATGCCGTTCTCCGACAACCTCTACTCGATGGTAGACGACGACTCAGACACTGAGCCAATTGGTCGCCCTGAGGAACAGCCCGAGAATGATGAGCACTGGGATCAGTCGGTAACCGGGGACGGCGCCGATTACGAGGCGTTTTCTCCCACAGATGGCTACTTCCACTCAGCTTCGACGGCACCAGCATCATCTAATGTGCCTCATGTACCTAATGTCTGGGTCCGTGACCCGTCTCTAGAACAAGGGAGCGCCGCCGACAGCAAGGCTCGGGAGGCGCACCGGGAAGCACTAGGAAACGACCATCATCCCTTAAATTCTCCGGGCGTTAGCCGTCTACAACCCTCTACTAGTTCTGGTGACGACCATTCGACGTACAGCTATCCGTACCAACCGGCACATCGAGGTTCCACGTCCAACTCGAGTAGGGCCACGCACTACCAACCGTCAGTGGCCGCGTACACGCCGTCCACCACAGCGTCTTATACATCGGATGCTCCCCGGCGGCAGGGCCCCAACCAGCGCTCTCCCTTCCTCCCCCAGGACGCGCCGCCCGCTTATACCCCATCCCCTACCACCTCGCCAACGTCTTCCCCATCCCAGACCACCAGGCCCAGGAACTATCAAACCTTTTTGCAGCCCAACATGGGACGAGAAGAAGCTCAAGGCCTGTTGGCCCATAACCCCGAGAGCATGGGAAGTCCCGATGACGAGCTCCGAGGCATCATGCCGGCGTGGAGCGAACGCGCCAGACGCCGCCACCCGTACCTCAACGGGAGGAACTGCAGGGTGATGCTCCTTGGCCTGGCATTACTTGCAATCACCATCGGCTTCCTCGTCAGCAGCATTACGTCGGTCCGAAATGAAGTAAGTCGTCACTGTTGTATAGTCCCTCCTAGTCGCTTGCGTATACACATCATCATCGTCATCAGTATTGTTGGTTTATATATATATATATATATACCTACCAATCCTCATCATCTCTCATGTAGACTCAGACAATGCACTTCCTTGACCAAGCTTCCACCGTCGCTCAAGCTAACGATTCCAACAGAAAGCAAAACATCCCTCTTCCGAGGAACCTCCAGCAGCCAACCGACCAGACGTTGGCCAACCGGACGCCGACCAACCTGACGGCTCACCAATTCTTGAGCCTCCCCGTATGGATTATCCTTCCGTAGACGGCGACCACTCCTGGCCTAGCGGCCACTTTTGCAAAGACCTCAAGTTCCAGCAGCCTTCACGTTCCTTTGACCTATCATTCGGCCAAGGAAACAGCTTTACTTTCATCCAGGATGTTGAAAAAGACGAAAACTACCACGGTCGTGACATCAAAGTCTCGGGAGACCTCGTCCTCCGTCGATCCGGTGACAGTAGCCCCGGCCCCTCGGTCGTGCTCGAGGTCACCACCAATGACGAGAACATCGTTCCCAAGGTTGACTTCTCCACCGACGGACAAGCCTTGCATGTCACTGTTCCTCGCCAGCTCTCCTGGGGTGAAAGCAGTACGTGGCCCTGCATGAAGATCCAGGCCACGGTCTGGGTCCCGGCAGACGGCACCCTTGATGAACTTTTTGTGGAGAACGTTCACCTGGGTATCAAGCTGCTCGATAACCTGTCCCTGCAAGTCGGCCAGAAGGCACACTTGACCACCGTCGTTGGCTCGGTTGTCGCCGCTCAGGGTTCGGGTCCGGACATGCCGCTCGAGGGCAGCTCCCCCGCCTATTTCAAGTTCGATAGCCGGTGGATCCAGGTCAAGACTACGTCCGCCGACATCAAGGGGTATTGGCCTCTGTATGATTACCTGGGGCTGCACAGCACCTCCGGCAAGATCCGCGTCGGCATTGAACCCAAGGAGGCGGACAAGGATGAGCCCCAGCCCGCCGTCCTGTCTCTCAAATCGCTTTCCGGCAACATCGATTTTCATGAACCCGTTGAGAAGGCCGTCGCAGCAGCGGCATCTCAGGCTGTGGCCGCGCCCGAAACGTGGATTCCACCTCGTGACTACAGGTCGAATATCCACACAACGAGTGGTGACATTAAGGGGTTACTTGCGGTTAGCTCCACTTCCCGATTCCACTCGACGAGCGGCGATATGAACATTCAGATCCTGCCAGTGCTGGATAAATCCTCGGCGGAGTCTGACGATTATGCATTCGTCGAGACATCAAGCACTAGCGGCAAGATCGTGGCTTATGTCAACGACCCAATGTGGATCGAGACTTCGCAGGGTGTCTTTGCTAGCCCGCAAGCGGCGAAGGGCCCGGCGATGCGTTGTCTAAAGGCCAGGCACACTACCACGTCGGGAAACATCAACGTGCACTACCCAGTTGCGTGGGAGGGTGATCTCGAGCTCAACACTCTCTCGGGGAAGTTGAAGGCGTCGGGTAAGGACCTCAAGAAGATCAAGGAGGGGAGCGACGTAAGTACTTCTCGTGCTCTTTATTTCCCCTTTGGGAACTCTCGGGAGCACCTGTGTACCTGAGAGCGCTTCAGGCCGGAGTTGTGCTCCTAAGACACAACTTGAAGCTCCCGAGACATCCCCAAAATACTAGGATATTGTCAGTCATTTTCCTACTATTTTGGGGATGTCTCGGGAGCTTCAAGTTGTGTCTTAGGAGCACAACTCCGG
>Ga0164242_10007600_pt1 | contig 11839 bp, 9 predicted proteins | sample OricomgcompostMG_FD_108783 | JGI IMG/M metagenome (GOLD analysis project Ga0164242, IMG submission 108783) | Miracle-Growth compost microbial communities from Emeryville, California, USA - Original compost - Miracle growth compost (MG) ... | reverse complement strand
GCGTGAGCCCCGCGATGAGCTCGCGACCGGCAAGCACGGACGGAACGTTCACGAAGTACACGAGCAAGAGACCGACGACGAGCGCCGACGGTCCGACGAGCGTATCGAGCCGCGTATCATTCACCTCCCCTGCGCGCTCAAAGAACCGGATGGGCCGTGCGGAGCCGGTGTGCGCAAGCGCGAAGATGGCGACGAGCGGAATGTACGTGAACAAGTTATCGAACACGGCGAGCCCTTGCACGGCATACCCGGCGAGCGCGGAAAGAAGCAGCACGCGCTCGAAGCGCGAGACCGGCGCGCGATAGAGCGCCCAGGCCGCAGCGGCGAGCGTCAGCAGGAAGAAGATGAGCGCCGGAATGCCGCCAGCGATCGCCCAGTCGAGGAAGATATCATGCGCGCGATCGAACCACGGCTCCTGCGCATACATGCTCGGCTCGTAATACTGATTGAAGACATAATTGAACCCTTCCTGTCCCCAGCCGGTGATCGGCTTCTCCTTGACGCCTTCCACGGCCATATGCCAGATAGTGAGGCGCGGGCCAAGCGCTTGCTTAAGCGTGAAGACGGAGGCAAGACGGTCGAGGTTCGGATTGTCCTTCACGAAGGATGCGTCGCGCGCGACGAAGAGTCCGCCCACGACGAGGACCAGCACGGCAAAGACGGCGACCGCCACCTTCCTCCCTTGCTTCCCTGCCTCGAAGATCCAGAGCGCGCTGCCGAAGATGCCGCCCGCGACAAGGCCGATGAGCGTACCGCGCGTGCCGGTCGCGAAGAGCAATACTACCTGCACGATTGCGAGCACGAAGAGCGAATATCGCAGCCACGCATATTTCTTCTCGCGCGTCTCGAAGGCCTGCCAGAGCGTGATGGCTATCGCGAAGAGCAAATACCCGGCGAAGTACTCAGCGTTGCCGATGGTTGCGTCGATGCGCGTCCCGCTTTGATGAATCGCTTTCCATCCGGCGAGCTGCGCGAGGCCGTAGAGCGATACGAGCGCATTGCCGGTGATGAACGCAAGCCACCACTTGCGCCAGAGCTTCTCGGTCGAGAGCACCGCCGCGAGCACGACGAAGAATACGAGCAAATGCGCCAGCGTCATCCACCCGTCCATACGCTCGTAGTTGCTCCAGAACGCCTTATGCGGATTCACCGCTACAGCATCGGCGATGACCATCCATACCGTGAGCGCGCCATACCACACGAGCGTCCATGAGAAGCGCGGCCGGTACTTCGCGTCGCAGACGGCGAGCACGATCCAGGAGGCGAAGGCGATCTCAACCAATATCCGGAACGCGAAGTTCTTCCCTGTGATGAACGGGAAATACAGGCCGTTGGCGATATACAGGCCCAGGAACGGGATGATGAAGAGCGCAATGATAGCGACCCAGCGGGCGATGGTCTTGGTGGTCATGATAGGGATAGTATACGACATGCGAAACCCCTCAAGCGGCCCCAGGGTTATATACCTTATATAGTGCTAGGATACTCCTACATGCAAGCTTTCAAGCGCCATACGTACAGATTCCTAAGATGGAGCGAAAGGTATACCAAGACGGATATGGTCTACCTTCTTCAGAGCGGCTGGTGGATAAATCTTGGCACAGTGATTATATCCGTATTCTCACTCCTACTGTATATGGTGTTTGCACGCATCCTTCCTCCGGAGGTATACGGAACGTACCAATACTTACTTTCCGGCGCGGCGCTCATTGGAGCGCTTACGTTAAGCGGAATGAATAACGCTATCGCTCGCGCAGTCGCGCGTGGAAACGATCGAACGCTCTACTCCGCTAATTGGACGCAGGCGCGTTGGAGCATCGTACCTTTCTCTATCGCTTTGATCGTTGCGTTCTATTACTATCTCCACGGAACTACGACATTATTCATAGGATTCCTCTGTATCGGTTTCCTGACCCCGTTCATTAGTATCTTTGGCACCTACGCTTCATTTCTCCAGGGTAAACAAGATTTCAGACACGGATTCTGGTATGGCATGGGGTGGAATGTACCCTACTACATAGGTTTGATCATTGTCTCGTATCTCTACCCAAGCACGATTGCGCTCCTATTTACAAGTCTCGGCATTCAAGCGGCAGCACAGGGCATCGCTTATTATCGGACGATACGCGCCTATCGTCCGCAAGAAGAGAGCGACGAATCTTCCATCAGATACGGGAAGCATCTAAGCGTGTTAAGTTTCGGCACGGTAGTCGCAACACAAATTGATACTATCGTCGCCTTTCATTTCCTCGGCCCCGCTGCAGTTGCCTTATACAGTTTTGCTACGGCAATCCCAGAAAGGCTCGCTGGTTTCTTTAAATTCATTCCTACTGCGGCACTTCCAAGATTCTCCAATAAATCATCTATGGAGATACGAGGCGCATTTGGACGAAGGGTTTGGTATGCCATATTCAGTATGTTCATATTCGTTCTTATATATATATTTGCGGCTCATTCTATCTTCTCGCTTTTGTTCCCTACGTATACAGATGCGGTCCCCTATTCCCAAGTCTACTCACTTATTATTGTCTCTTCGATAGCAGGCCTGTTTACGAGCGCACTTACCGCCCAGCAAAATATTAAAGAACTCTATGCGTATACTATCGGTGTTCCCATTGCACAGATCGCCCTTCAAACCATAGGGATCATTATGTACGGTCTCTGGGGACTTATTATTGCCCGGCTAGTGTCACAGTCGTTAGCAGCAGCTTTCGCGTTTATATTGCTCTTCAGGAAGAAGGAATCTTAAATGGACCTATACCGACATCCCAAGCCGTATGGGAACCATTCTTCGCACGTACACGATACGACGACTGAATAGTGATAGCTGCACGAATACGCCGCCAAAGAAAGAATGAACGCCAAGAGCGCACTATGGAGATTATGATCATGGCATTGTCTGAGGCATGAGATACGTACCGAGGCAAGACTCTCTTAGTATCCAAGTAGTAAAACACCTCGTTAAATACCAACACATCGAAGGTACCGAGATCGTCCGGGGGTATGGAAGCATCAAATAAACTGAAGTGAGCCCATGGAGCCGTCTGTCGAGAGGCTGATATAGCTGTGTCGGAAATATCAATACCCATATAATCTATAAGCTCCTCATGCGATGCTAGGAATCTCACTAGCCCGCCATTTCCACAGCCAATATCTGCTATATGCAGCTTGCCACCGCTCTCACGCGCTTTTTCCAAGATCATCCTACCGATGAGCTCCGTATTTGGCTGCTCTGAGATGAGCCTATCCCACCTGCCTCTCTTGAATTGAAGATTCCATTGCTCAGGGCTCTGCGCGATAGTCAGAATCCCAGCGCCTTTTACGATCTTGCGGACAACACGCATGCTACGCGAGAAGAATGAAGACCCGTTCATATCCTGCGAATCAAATCTATAAACCAACGGTGAATGTCTACCGCTCGAGTAAGTCTCCATGCAAAGAGCCGGAGCGACATAGTTTCATCCACTTGTATACGCTTTATATGGAACATATCATCTCCTGGTTGCACCATTCCTTCTGTAATACTGAAAGCTGCGATATAACCCGCCTGCCTGACTGCTTGTTCGCTCTTTGCGTCTCGAGCGCCGAATGGATATGCAAAGAAATGCGGTGGCTTCCCTAGTTCATGTTCAAGATCGCGCATTGAACCCAAAAGCTCTTCATCTCTCGATTTATCAGAAAGATGTGGAATCGCTTGATGGTTTCTTCCATGCGACTGGAATGAAATACGGCCAGTACTTGCAAGCGCTCGTATGTCATTCCATGAGAGCCGTGAGGTGTGCGCATTATTCGTATAAACTTCCATGTTTGTTGGCACGAATACCGTCGCGGACATATCGTATTCCTGCAAAAGCGGCGAAACAACGGTCAGGATATCCCGATAGGCATCATCGAAAGTAATCGCGACAGCTTTCTTCGGAAGAAGAGTAGTTCTTTGAACGTAATTAACTATGTCTTCAAGCGGAACCACAGTATGGCGGCGCTTTAAATACTCAAGATGTTGTCTGAAGACCTCTGGATACACAGAGAGCCTCTCTCCCGAGCCATCTATCGCGTGATACATTAGCACCGCAATTTCCTCTTTTCGAGAGAAAGGAAGCGAAATCGTACGAACCGCATACGCAACAGCATACGAGCAAGTCTTAATTACGGTACGCACTTTCAGGTACTGTCTCGTTGCCTCCTTCATGAATACATATTGCGAATAGAGCTTGTATAGCTCGTATCGAGCAGGCGGTAGCTCGCTTGCGGGATATCGGAGTCGGAGCCAAACAAACTTTATGAATTGCTTTGCAATATTCTTCACCGGATCTAGAGTCATACGCCGCAGATACTGGAAGAAGGTTTTCGGAGGTCGCTCTTGGACCATAATTCTGATACGATGATCAACTTTTCCTTTATAGATTGAGAAATTCAATTGAATATCCAGCGGGACATGCCAGCATCCCGTAAGCGTTCCATATGGAGTCGCCGCATCAAATTCAATACGTTCGTGAACCTTTCGTGCATACCTGGCGCCAGACAATCTATTGAAAAAACGGAATTGATAATACGTCTTGAAGGATGCATATACGGTCCTCAGGTCTTCGGAAACAATCTTATACGGAACACGATAGAGAAATACCTCAGGCGTTGTATTGGTTGTAATCATCCGTATTTCCCTCACCAGCTCCGGGGTGATGAGTTCGTCAGAGTCGAGCGAAAGAAACCAATCATAAGAAGCAGCTTCGATGAGGCGATTCCTTTCAAGCGCAAAATCAGTAATGGGGTGACCGGGATTGCTTTGACCGATTATGGTGCATCCGTATTCACGAGCTATGGCGAGCGTCTCATCCGTACTTCCGCCATCTGCTATAAGCACTTCGGCAAATTCAGATAGCCCGCGTAGACAGCGCTCGAGAAAGGCCCCAGAATTGAAGGTTAATATACCTACGGTACAAGCTATATCTCCACGCTTTTGCATATATTCCTAGAACGCTTCCGTGAGGTCAGCAGCGACGTTCTCATACAATACACTCTTTGAGTCTTGAGCATCAAATACCCGATAGGGTATGCCAAGTGTAGGCAATAAAGAATATACGGTATCAAAATTCGCTTGCATGACCTCAAGACGTTTCTGAAATGATTCTTCTCCGCGTCTCGTACGCACTATGTATTCACGTCCCGATAATCGTTCATCTCGAAGATGTGGCGGCAATACGAAGACATACAGCATGTCTGGTTTGTACACCCCGGCACAATAACGCCGCATGCGTTCTGCAGATAACGGAATCTCAAATAGAGATATGGCATTCTGGAATGATCCTTGGTCTAGGATCGCTCGATCTCGAGTGTTTGCCTTCTGGTATTTTGCATTTGTCTGCAGAAACAGATTTGTGAACTTGTAATATCCCGATTCTTGACCCGTGTTCTTCAGGATAGCAATAAGCAGTATCGCTGATCGGATTGGATGCAAGAGACCCATGATTACATTTCTCCACACGAGCTCGAACCTACTAAGAATATGAATAACTTCATATCCCAAATAATGCTCAGCCTGCAATGCAACTGTCGTCTTGCCAGCACCTGGCATGCCAAAAAATTCTATGGTCATAAAGATGTCGCAGAATTCGGAAGAGTCAGACCGTGCGGTCGAGCTACCCATTCGAACCAATAATGCAGGCTGCTTACCATGATATAAGCAAGATAATTCCCCTCCTCCCTCTCTCGAAGGCTTTTCACATCAATCAGTGAATTGAGGTCAATATCCTTCTCCATCACATCCCACAAAGCCATGTGCCTTCCTTCGGCCATGAATGCCCCCATGCCGTATGAGAGTCCTGATTTTTGCTTAGTAATAACTGCTTCAGGAACTCCGCGCTTCCTTGCAAGCTCTTTAAGCAACGTCTTTGCATATCCATTCGATCGTCGGAGATGAGGCGGTATTGAAAGCGCAAGCCTTACGAAACGTTCATCGTAATAAGGACATACCGATGTGATGCCATACAGGGATGGAATCTCATTCTGGCAAATCTGATTTCTGCGTGATTCGGTGAGCAGTTCTTCCAGAACGATTATTTTCTGCTGCGCGTTCTGCGCTGGTATATGGTTGAATAATATTTCCTTCTCCACGAAATACGCCTCTGGAACATGCAGCCATGAACCAGGAAATATACCGAGTGATTTGAAATACGCAAGAAGTCGGACATGGCTTTTCGTCCTGAGACCATACGCCTTTCGGTATGGTAGATACCCAAGTGGATTCCATGGGAATAGTGTATTGAGTTTGGAAAGTCGGTTCGTAAGAACGGGAGCTGGATACGACATAAACAACGTGTCCGCGTTCTGACCAACCAACCATTCGGCCATGCCAAGCCTCTTCCCTTCTTCTGCCATGCGTAGGAATGGAACGGCGCTATTAAATAAGATGGGAATCTTGAGCTTTTCCACTGCTTGCCTATATAGAGCAAAATCGCGATCATAGTCAGCAAGTAGCGTATGGTGTTCTGACACCTTATACTGGCGTGCTGTTATCTTTGAGTACTGCACATCGGGCGATTCCTCGCCACGACCCCCCCACGTTATCGCCTGTGCCCCTCCTGGCAGATAACTGAGTAAGATAGCCGAATCAATTCCACCAGAAAGCAACACGGTAGATGCATTCGGCACTTCGTGGAAATATTCCGTAAGTAGTTCATCGAACTTCTCCACGAATTCTGTGCTATCCATTCGTTGAACAGCATAGGACATATCTAGGTACGCAAGAGTTGAATTACCTTCTGCAAATGTTTCCCCAGGATATAGTTGTCGCACGCCTGCAAGGGGTGAGCGCGGCGGTAGTATCGAGCCAAAAAGCAGAAAATCAAGAAGAGAGGACCTGTCAATGATCTTGTGGGTGCCTATAAAGTCCGCAAGTGCCCCGCTTTCATATATATCGTCAAAGAAATGAAGTCTCGCGCCACTGAAGTCATTCGCATTCGCCGTCAACTCAGTCATGGCTTCTCAAATAGAATCGCATACGATTCAGTGAATGGGGTTAGGAACCAAGCGAGTCGGAAATATGACCCTATAGTAGCGAGGGCGGTATCTGCACGTGCAGACTTTAAGAACGGTACGCTGAACGTTACCGGATAGCATCGGATATTCTTGAATCCTACGATTCGAACAATCTTTTTTAGAGAACGCGGTGATATCTGTCCTTGATGCAAACTTGAGGGAGTATATCGCTTTACCTTATTAGCTATTTTCTTAGGTGTCTTTGTTATGACGGCCCCAGTACCCCCCGCAGTGAGTGCGCTATATATCTTCTGGAGAGCCAATTCTTTATCGGCTATGTATTCAAGTGCACGGCTTGAGAAGAACGTATCTGCTGCATCTGTACTGAGCGATACCGCCAGAAATTCACCTTCGCGTATCTCTACTTTAGTCGACGGCGGCAGGGCTGCGCGTGCGCGCGCAAGCATCTCTGAAGAGATGTCTGTTAATGTGAACTGTGCTTGCGGCCGTTCATGAGCAAGCAATTGCGTCCAAGTCCCCGGTCCAGGTCCGAGCTCTAGAATGCGCCCGGTCGTCATGATACGCGGAATAACTCGTTTACGGATGAATGATTCGGTACATGCGTATTGCACCTTCACCCGAGCGTTCTTTTCCCATCGCCGCTGCTCATATGAAGAACCTATAGCTTCGCTTGCCACCCTGTTGAAATGAGCGCGTGTTGAATCGACAGGATTTTGCATAGATGTACTTTGACCGATAAAGCTATATTCAGCAAGTATGCGGTTTATGAGCTTTTGTAAGCGAAACCGATTCATGATGAGCTCTCGCGCCTCAATCCGTATCTCCCTCTGTCGTAACAAGACGGTTGCGCGCGCCTGTTCTATACCTTGCGCAAATGCCGCGAATCCTTCGTGGGCATACATGATCGCTGGACATTCTAAACGAGCGAGCTCTGCGTTTGATGTTAAGACCGGAACCCCGACTGACAGAGCTTCGAGCGGCGCTTTGTCTATAGAACCTGTGACACTCGCATGGAGAAATAGATGAGCACTCGCTAGCACTGCACTTACGCCCTGCACATCTCGCGGCCCAACAAATTCAACCCGATCTTCAACGCCGAGTTCACGAGACAAAGATTCTAGCTCACGCAGATAGGAACCTTCGCCAACAGGAGGACCACCCACAACACGAAGTCGCATAGATGAATCTACCCGTGCGATCTGGGCGAATGCCTGTATGAGCACGTCGATATTCTTGATCCTGCTAATGCGGCTCACCGATACGAGAATGAATGGACCGGCGGGCGGTTCAGGCACGAACGCATATATGTTCTCATCAACACCATGACCGACGATACGCTTCTTCGCTGTTTGCACTCGCATGCTTGACTCTGAAGCGGTAAATACGCGATTGGAGAACAGAATCCCGAGCCGGAGGCGCCAAGAGACTTTCCCATGGAGATACCACAGCGCGACTTTCTTCCCCGTTAATCTCCAGAAGATTCCCGAGATGATGACGTACTCAGGATTCATATGGACAAACACAGAATCATATTCTTTCCGCAATCGATAGGAAAGCGCCAGGAAATGGAATATATATCCGAGACGAGTATGACGACGTCTCTCCTTTCCGAGCGAATGTACCTGAACATTCTCAGGAAAGGCATGCTCACCCTCCTTGAGACAAATAACCGTGACCTGATCACATGAACGTGCGAATTCCTCTATCCACCGATGAAAGAATCCAAGAACTGAATCATTCCTATCTACTACCTGAGTAACGATAAGCAGCCGCATACACGATCATTTAATTGCAAGCGCGAAATAGCCTGCCGTCGTATTCTTCTTCTCAGTCCTGAAAAGCGTGTCGAGCATCTCAGCGACTGGAGTAAGCACCCATCGAAGCTTGTGCTGAAACGGGACAAAGAACGAAATAGCGAGGAAATATCCTCCGCGTTTATGCGTAGTCGCGTCCGAGAAATTGCTGAGCAACATCTGAAGCGTGTCATCAAATATTCTCCAGTAATCAGGGTAATGACCTTTATGAGCATGATAGGGATAGGTCGAGGGCACGAACAAGAAGAGCTTTCCGCCCGGGCGAAGGATGCGATACATCTCTTCCATTGCACGAATAGGATTCTCTACATGTTCAAGTACAGAACTGCATATGATCGCATCAATTGAGCTGTCAGGGAGGGGAATGGCGTGAATATCGCCAACCACGTCGGCACCCGTTGTTGTATCAAAATCAAAAGTACGGTAATCACAATCCGCAAACAAAGGTTCGTATTCTCGTAACCATTTTCCGAAGCGTGCTCCCCCGCCAACGTCCAATACTATCCGTTCTTTGGCTATTTCTTTCATTCCCCAAGTCACAAACGATGCACTTTTTGATTCAGCCATATCAAAGATGATAATTAGTGTTTTATGAGTACCAAGAAATATTCCCGTCGGAAAAGAGGCAGGTAATACGCGATGAGGCTTGCAATCAAATAAAGGAACTTATTTCGTGAATACTGGCCGAGATATATCGTCGCGCAATATTCAAGTCCGGTAACTGCTTCAAACTCTTCCCTGCTTTCCACTCGGAGCAATCTGCGAATCGCCTGAGGAGTATATGGCTTTACATGACCGAAGGTGTCCCAAAATTTCTTGGTCGGTACCTCAGACGCAATAATTAAATAGCCACCTGGTTTCAGAATTCGCACACCTTCGGTCACTAAGCTGTACGCCGTTGGTATATCCAAATGTTCAATGACATTCCTTGAGTGAACAACGTCAAAGATGTGTTCTTGGAACGGGAGATTTGGTAATTTTCCGTGCGTAATCTTAAGACCAGCTTCGCGTAGTCTGCGCACCGCATCTTCATTTGGCTCGACTCCTTCAATATGCTCTGGGTCACGACGCAAAAACTCCCCTTCACCACAGCCAATATCAAGAACCCTCTTATCGCGACAATAGAAATCCTGGATGAAATCCCGTCCCTTGAGCCGGGATTGAATCATGCGTAGGAAAGAAGGCTTCATGGGGGTCAGTTTACCATTTCAGAAGCATTCGATACGAGACGGACCAGATCGCCAATAACCGCCTCCGGCGAGCTGTCCGTCTCGGCCAGATGCTCCCTCGCCCGCTTCTCGGCCTGCATGGCGAGCTCCCGGCGCGCCTCATGGTCCTCGATGAGCCACGCGATATGGGCGGCAAAATTAGTGGGGTCGGCGACGGGCGCAGAAAGCACTTCATGGTAGCCGGTGAAGACTTCGCCCACGATGCCGACATCGCTCGTGACGATGGGGACGCGCGCGAGCGCCGCCTCGATGAGCGTGAGGCCGTAGCCTTCATACGCGCTCGCCTGGACGAAGCACTGCGCGCTCGCCATGAGGGCGCGCGCGTCCGCGCGCGCGCCGAGGAAGACGATGCGGTCTTCAAGATCCTTTCGACGCGCCATGCGTTCGAGCTTCGCGCGTTCCCGTCCCTCGCCGATGATGAACGCGCCGAGCGTCGGATATGCATCCTTGAGGCGTGCGACGACGGCGATGATATCCTCGACGCGCTTCTCAGGCTCAAGCCTGCCGACGGCGATGAGCGCAAACGTAAATGGATGTGGCGGGAGCGGCGCGGGCGTTGGCACGTTCACATCCACGGCAATCGGAATGACCGACGGTACGGGAACATTCCTGCCATACCGCTTCACGATGGAATCGGCGACGCGATGCGAGACGGCGCGGATGCCGTCGGCGTGCCGCAGCACCGGCCCAGCCATGCGCCTGCGAATGCGGTTCAAGAGCGGCATGCGCACGCGCGGGGAGCGATAGATGTGGCCGCGAGTGAACCACGGCGAGAGGAAATCCGTATGCACTTGGATATGCAGCTTCGCATCCGTTCCCTGCACCGCCTTCATAGCTATCCAGCCGTGCTCGAACGGGTCCTGTGCGGAAACGATGGCGATAGATTCGCTATGAATAATGGCGTGCGCGATACCCGGGAAGCGCAGGAGCGCGCCGAGCTTCCCTGCTCGCACACCGTGAAGGACGAGCGTACCGTCGGTGATTACTTCCGTACGCGCAGCGCGGGAAAGAATATGGAGCGTGCCGCCATGCGACGCCGCGAACGCATCCGCGTACGCGCGCATGCGCAGCCGTACCGCGCTTCCCTCCTTGAAGATATTCGGATCATTGGAAATGAAGAGGATGTTCATACACTATGCAAAAGCTGTGCCGTTCTCTGGCACATGACTGCCGGCGAGAACCGCTCGCGCGCGTTCACGGCCTGCCGTTCGAGCGAAGCGCGCAAGTTCACATCGCTCAGCACCTTCTCGAGCGCGCGTGCCAACACGCTCGCATCGCCGATCGGCACGAGCAGGCCGTTGCTGCCATCCGTGATGAGTTCGGCATTGCCGCCGGCATCCGTCGCGATGACGGCTTTGCCGAGCATGAGCGCTTCGATGAGAACGTGCGAGAGCCCTTCATAGGTGGAGTTGAGGATGATGACGTCGGCCGACGCCATGACGGCGAGCGCGTCGGCATGCGGGAGCGCTCCTAGAAGCAATGCACGTGAGCCGAGCTTCGATTCGGCATATGCCGCCAGCTGCTCGAGAAGCGGCCCGTCCCCGGCTATCGCAAGCGACACTGGCGCACTCTGCCCCGCCACGGCGTCTATTACGCCTTTAAACCCTTTCCAGGGAACGAGGCGGCCGACGGATACGGCCAGGGGCCGCGGCAGAGCCGCGGCCCCTTCCGGTACCGCGCCTCCCGCTTCAAGCTCTATAGCGTTGTATATCACCTCGATGCGCTCGGCAGGAATACCCCACGTCTGAACAATTCCCTTCAGATATTCACTCGGCACGATGACGCGTGCTGCATGCGAAG
>Ga0164242_10007599_pt1 | contig 11839 bp, 11 predicted proteins | sample OricomgcompostMG_FD_108783 | JGI IMG/M metagenome (GOLD analysis project Ga0164242, IMG submission 108783) | Miracle-Growth compost microbial communities from Emeryville, California, USA - Original compost - Miracle growth compost (MG) ... | reverse complement strand
TTCGAGCACTTCGACCCCGATGCGGTCATGCATCTGGCGGCGGAGTCCCATGTCGATCGTTCGATAGACGCGCCCTCTGCGTTTATCGAAACCAATATCTGTGGCACTTACACGCTGCTCCAGGCGGCGCGGCAGCATTTCGAGCGCCTTTCGGAGAAACGGCGCGCCAGTTTCCGTTTCCATCACGTTTCGACCGACGAGGTTTATGGATCGCTCGGAGAGGACGGGCTCTTCTCGGAAGAAACCCCCTATGCGCCAAATTCGCCCTATTCAGCCAGCAAAGCTTCGTCGGATATGCTGGTGCGAGCCTGGCATCATACATTCGGCCTTCCGGTGGTGACGAGTAACTGCTCGAACAATTACGGGCCGTACCAATTCCCGGAGAAGCTCATCCCTGTGGTGATCCTCGCGGCCCTCGAAAAGCGGCCGATCCCGGTTTACGGCACCGGCAGCAATGTGCGTGATTGGCTGTATGTTGAGGACCATGCCAACGCGCTGCTCACCATTGTGGAAAAGGGGCGGCTTGGCGAAAGCTATAATGTCGGCGGCAACAATGAGATGCGCAATGTTGATCTCGTCCGCCTGATCTGCCGCACGATGGACGAGATTTCGCCTTGGAATGCGCCCTATGAAAGCCTCATGGAATTCGTCACCGACCGGCGCGGACATGATTTGCGCTATGCGATCGATGCCGGAAAAATCCGCCGTGAATTGGGTTGGTCGCCGAAGATTGGCGCAGTGGAAGGTATCGGTCGCACGGTCGCTTGGTATCTCGAAAACCGCGTTTGGTGGGATGCCATCCGCAATCGCGGGTTCAAGGGCGAGCGGCTTGGATTGGCCGGTGCCGCGCGCTAACCATGTCTCTCTTCGTCGAACATTTGCCTCTTGAAGGTCTTATGCTGATCGAACCGAAGAAGTTCGGCGACTCGCGCGGCTATTTTTCTGAGACCTACAATGCCGGTGACCTGGTGAAAGCCGGATTTTCCCATCCGTTCGTGCAGGACAATCAATCACTTTCGGCCAAGCGCGGGACCGTGCGCGGCCTCCATTTTCAGGCGCCACCGCACGCTCAAGACAAGCTGATCCGCGTTACCCGAGGCAGCATACTGGATGTGGCGGTCGATATTCGCAAAGCTTCGCCCAGCTTCGGGCGCCATGTGGCGGTAGAATTGAGCGCCGCCAACTGGAAGCAGTTGCTGATACCCAAAGGGTTCGCGCATGGCTTTTGCACGCTCGAATCCGATACCGAGGTACTCTACAAGGTGACCGATTTCTACGCGCCGCAATCCGACGGGGGCATTCTGTGGAACGATCCGGCGCTTGATATCGCCTGGCCCGACTTTGCCGGCAGCGAATTATCCCCCAAAGACTCCGCTCTTCCGCCTTTGGCCGACCTCGACAGTCCATTTCATTTCAGCGCCGCATGAGTAGCCTTCGCATCTTGCAGTTCGGCGCGTCAGGCCAACTCGGCAAGGAAATGATCGCGGCCGCGCCGGCCAGCGGCATCGCCCTCGATGCGGTCTCTCGAGAAGCCGTGGACTTCACACGGCCTGACGATGTCATACGCGCGGTGCGCGAGACAAACGCGGACGTCGTGGTCAACGCCACAGCCTATACCTCGGTCGATAAGGCCGAGAGCGAAGAGGCGCTAGCCCGCACCATCAATGCCGAAACGGTCGGCAAGCTCGCAGCGGCCTGTGCAGAGCGCGGCTTGCCGCTTATCCATGTTTCGACGGATTATGTGTTCGACGGAATGAACCCCGCGCCTTATCTCGAGACCGATGTGGTGAACCCTCGCAACGCCTATGGGCGCACCAAGCTGGAGGGAGAATTGGCCATGGCCGCCGCCAACCCCCGCCACGTTATTCTGCGCACGTCCTGGGTGTATAGTCCTTACGGCACCAATTTCGTGAAGACAATGTTGAGGTTGAGTGCCGAGCGCGACATCGTGAAAGTCGTGGACGACCAGCATGGCGCGCCCACATCCGCCGCCGATCTGGCTGCGACGATCCTTTCCATGGCCAGCGTTATCCACGCCTCGCCTCCCCCCGACGCGTTCGGCGTCTTTCACTATACGGGCCGCGGCGATACCAGCTGGTTCGGCTTTGCGCGGGAGATCCTGGCGGGCGCCCGCGACTGGCATCCCGTCAAGGCCGATCTCCTGCCCATCCCGGCCAGCGAATTCCCTACCCCTGCCCGCCGGCCGGCAAATTCGCGACTTGACTGCGGTAAGATCGAACGGGTCTATGGGATCAGGCCGGTGCCCTGGCGTGTCGCTCTCGCAAGCGTGCTGGGCCGGTTCCAGGCACAGCAAGAGGCCAATGCATGAAGGGCATTATCTTGGCGGGCGGGTCCGGCACCCGGCTCTATCCGCTCACCCTGGCGGCCTGCAAGCAATTGCTGCCCGTTTACGATAAGCCGATGATCTATTATCCCCTCAGCACTTTAATGCTGGCGGGCATCCGCGAGGTTCTCATCATCACGACGCCGGAGGATCAGAGGGCGTTTCAACGCGTCCTCGGCAGCGGCGAAAATTGGGGCATGCACTTTTCCTATGTAGTGCAGCCGAAACCGGAAGGGCTGGCCCAAGCCTATATTCTGGGCGCGGATTTCGTGGGCCATGAGCCAAGCGTCCTGGTTCTGGGGGACAACATCTTTTTCGGACATGGTCTGTCCGAAATGCTGACGCGGGCGGCGGGCCTTACCGCGGGAGCAACCGTGTTCGGGTACCGCGTCACCGATCCCCAACGTTATGGCGTGGTGGAGTTCGACGTGGCCGGCAAAGCCATCTCGATCGAGGAAAAGCCCACCAGGCCGAAATCCAACTATGCGGTGACCGGACTCTATTTCTATGACGGCAAAGCTGCGGATTATGCCGCAACCATCAAGCCATCGGTGCGCGGCGAACTGGAAATTACCGCTCTCAATAATCTCTATCTGGAAGCCGGCGAATTGTCAGTCGAATTGCTGGGGCGCGGCACGGCGTGGCTGGATACGGGAACCCACGATTCGCTGCTGCAAGCCGGCGAGTTTGTCCGCACCATCGAAGAGCGCCAGGGCCTCAAGATCGGCTGCCCGGAGGAGATCGCTTATCGCATGGGATTTATTGATCGCGAAACTCTCATCGATCTGGCGCAGAAAACGCTCAAGAGCGGCTATGGCAAATACCTAGCTCGCATTATTGAGTCGGAAAACGAAGGGTCACTTGCATGAAGGCGGTCATTCTGGCCGGGGGCCTTGGCACAAGGCTGAAAGAGGTTACCGAGGTAAAGCCCAAACCTCTCGTGGAGGTGGGGGGGCGGCCCATCCTGTGGCACATCATGAAAATCTATTCGCATTACGGAATCAACGATTTCATCGTCTGCCTTGGCTACAAAGGATATCTGATCAAGGAATATTTTTCCAACTACGCATTGCACATGTCGGATGTCACGATCGACGTCGAGAAACAGTATGTGCATACGCACCAGAATAATTCCGAACCATGGCGCATCACGCTGGTCGATACTGGAGAAGAAACGATGACCGGCGGCCGCATCAAGCGGATCGCACCTTATCTAGGCGTCGACGAAATGTTTCTGCTGACTTACGGCGATGGCGTATCCGACGTCGACATCGCCGCGAGCATTGCTTTCCATAGGGCTCATGGATGCAAAGCCACGCTCACAGCTGTGCGCCCCCCCGCCCGGTTCGGCGCGCTTCGCATTTCTCCGGCCGGCACGGTGGAAGCCTTCATCGAAAAACCCATCGGTGACAACGCCTATATCAACGGAGGGTTTTTCGTCCTTTCCCGCGATGCGGTGAACTATATCGCCGACGACAGATCCATCTGGGAACGTTCGCCGCTGGAGCGGCTGGCTCAAGAAGGCCAGCTGAAGGCATTCCAACATGACGGCTTTTGGCAACCGATGGACACTTTGCGCGACAAGCAATTCCTTGACGAACTTTGGGACAACGGCAGGGCCCCGTGGAAAGTCTGGAAATGACGCCTTCGTTCTGGAAAGACAAGAGAGTTTTCCTGACAGGGCACACAGGTTTCAAAGGCGCTTGGCTGTCTCTTTGGCTGGCTCAAATGGGAGCAAGAGTTTATGGCTATGCCCTCCCCCCATCCACCTTGCCCAGCCTGTTTGAGATTTGCGGCATTGAAGCCGCCATATCCCTCAGCACCATAGCCGATATCCGCGACCTCGGGCGTTTGCGTGCCGCGATGACGGCCTGCTGTCCGGAAATCGTCATTCATATGGCGGCGCAGCCTTTGGTGCGGGAAAGCTACGACAATCCGGTCAGTACATACTCCACAAATGTGATGGGGACGGTGCATGTGTTGGAAGCCATGCGCGATCAGCCGCAGGTGCGCGCCTGCGTCATCGTCACATCAGACAAATGCTATGAAAACAAGGAATGGGTGTGGGGCTATCGCGAGACGGATCGCCTGGGGGGGCGCGACCCTTACAGTAACAGTAAGGCCTGCGCTGAAATGGTAGTCGATTCCTATCGCAACTCTTTTTTCAACGGTGACGGCAAGACGGCCATCGCATCGGCGCGAGCGGGAAACGTCATCGGTGGCGGTGACTGGAGCAGGGACCGGCTCGTACCAGACATATTGCGCGGCTGTTTCAGTCCCTGCGAGGAAGTGATGCTCAGAAATCCGGAAGCCGTGCGGCCATGGCAACATGTTCTGGAACCGCTGAGCGGCTACTTGCTGCTAGCGGAAAAACTTTATTTAGGCGGAAAGGGCTTCCAGGAAGGTTGGAATTTTGGCCCGGATACAAACCAGCAACAGCCGGTGAAGAAGGTTGCAGAGGCGGTCGTCGATGCGCTGCGCCGGGGCAAAATTATCGTTCGGCATGATCCAGATGCACCCCATGAAGCCAATTTGCTGCAACTTGACTGCAACAAGGCCCGCACAGAACTAGGCTGGGCTCCCAAACTCGGATTTGCACAAACGATCGCCTATACTGCCGACTGGTACGCAGCATGGCACAACGGGACGGACATGAACGATTTTACGGGTGCACAAATCCGCCAATACGCGGCCCTTGGAGCCGATCACCTATGACTTCCGGTGATTTGAATGACTTGCGTGAGAAAATCTTGTCGCTCTGCGAAAGCTATGCTCGGCAAAGCTGCGCGCCTGCACCCTTCGAGCCCGGAATAAGCAGTGTGCCGCCTGCCGGCAAGGTGTTGGGTGCGCCCGAGATGCGGGCCCTGGTCGATTCCTGCTTGGATTTCTGGCTGACGACTGGCCGCTTCAATACCGAGTTCGAAAAGCGTCTTGCAAATATCACCGGTGCGATGGTTACCCGTACCACCAACTCTGGCTCATCCGCCAATCTTCTGGCGATGACGGCACTGACATCCCATATGCTGGGAGACCGCGCCCTTGTGACGGGCGACGAAGTCATCACCTGTGCTACTGGCTTTCCGACCACCGTGAACCCGGCGCTTCAGAACGGACTGGTCCCGGTCTTCCTGGATGTCGAGCTAGGCACCTACAATATCGATGTGACGCGCCTGGAAGAGGCGCTTAGCCCTCGCACCAAGGCGATCATGGTGGCCCACACGCTGGGCAATCCTTTCGACCTTGGGGTGATTGCCGCGTTTGCCAAGAAGCACGGCCTGTTTCTGATTGAGGATTGCTGCGACGCCTTGGGCGCGACCTATGGTGGCAAGAAGGTTGGAACTTTCGGGGATCTGGCAACGCTGTCTTTTTATCCTGCGCATCACATCACCACGGGGGAAGGGGGCGCGGTCCTTTGCAACCGGATGATCTATCAGCGCATCGTAGAGTCCATTCGTGACTGGGGGAGGGACTGCTATTGCGAGCCGGGGGTGGACAATACCTGCAAACGCCGCTTCGGCTGGAAATTGGGCGATTTGCCCTATGGCTATGACCACAAATATACTTATTCCCATCTTGGCTACAATCTCAAGATCACCGACATGCAGGCGGCGGTAGGCCTGGCGCAACTGGATCGGTTGGACGATTTTGTCGAGGCCCGACGCCGCAATTGGCAGTATCTGCACGACGGCTTGAAGGATCTTGAGGATATCCTATTGCTGCCGGAAGCGACCCCGAACAGCGATCCGTCATGGTTCGGCTTCTGTATGACACTACGACCCGAAGCGCCGTTCGATCGTGAAGCGCTTGTCCGCCATCTCAACAATGATATGAAAATTGGCACCCGGCTCCTCTTCGCCGGTAACCTTCTACGACAACCTTATATGAAGGGTCGTAATTACCGCGTCGTCGGGCCGGTAGACAATTCGGATATCGTCATGGACAGGACATTCTGGATCGGCGTATTTCCGGGGCTGACGCGAAACCATCTGGCCTATGTGCTGGATGTACTTCACAAATATTTTTCTACTGCACGGATAGGCGGAAACTGACGAGTCCGATGGTGGGACGCGCGCAAAATCGAGGGTTTGATCCAGCCAAAATCCGGCAGGCAGTTCTGGACATGGCGTTTGCGGGGTCCACCGTCCATATTGGCTGCGCCTTCTCGATTGTGGAAATACTCGCCGTTCTCTATCGCGATCACCTTTCCTATCCGGAAAACAGGGCGGATCACCCTCTCCGCGACTATCTCGTTCTCAGCAAGGGACATGGGGTCATGGCGCAATATGCATGCCTCCGCGAAAAGGGATGGATAGAGCGCGCGGAACTGGAAAACTATTTTGGCAACGGAACCCGGCTCAGGGGCCTTGCGGAAGCAGATATTCCGGGCATAGAGGTCACCGCCGGATCGCTGGGCCACGGCCTTTCCGTGGGCGTTGGACTCGCGCTAGCGGCCAAGCGCAAAGACGGACCCCAGATGTGCTACGCCATCGTGGGTGATGGAGAGGCCAATGAAGGCACCATATGGGAAGCCTTGATGTTTGCGGCCCAATTTGGTCTGGACAATCTCATTGTCATTTTTGATAAAAACGACTTCCAGGCCATGGGGCCGACAGCCGATATCATCAATCCCTTCGACCTAGCGGGCAAGCTTCGTGCCTTTCATTTCGAGACAATGGTCGTGGACGGCCACGACGAAACAGAGCTTGGCACCGCCATTGCGCTGTTGAAGTCCGCCAAAAACGGACTGCCAAAAGCGATAATAGCACAGACGGTCAAGGGTAAAGGCGTTTCGTTCATGGAGGGTAAGAATATCTGGCATTATACCAGGCTCACCCACGAGACTTATGCGGCAGCCACTCAAGAAGTCACAGCCCCCTTAAAATGAGAAAGACGCTCTCCGATCTCCTGGTACAGGCTGCGGCGAACGATCCTTGCTTTCTGCTCCTGACAGGCGATCACGGATACGCGCTTTTCGACTGCCTGCGCGCCGAAAAGCCGGATCGCTTTGTGAATTGCGGCGTTGCGGAACAGAACATGGTCGGCGTTGCCGCCGGACTGGCCAAAGCCGAGATGCGGCCTGTGGTTTATGGGCTGGCCGCGTTCATACCCATACGCGTCCTGGAACAGATCAAGATTGATCTATGCCTGGCGCAACTGCCCGTTGTCATGCTCGGTGATGGCGCAGGATTTGTATATAGCAGCCTTGGAAGCAGCCATCAGTGTTTCGAGGACATCGCCGCACTTCGAGCCCTTCCCCACATCACGATCATGTCCCCCTCTGACCGCCATGAATTGGTACAATGCTTTGAGGCAGTCCGCGCCAGTCAAGGTCCGAGCTATATCAGGCTTTGCAAAGCCGATCTTGGGGATGTGCATGCCGATGGCGAGGCGGTTCGCACCGGAGACTGGATTTTCCCGGTCATTGCCAAGCGGCAAAGGACGATTTGCTTAGCGACGGGATCAATGGTGCGCATAGCGCAACGCGCGATAGAGCGGCGCGCATTGCCGGTCGATCTTCATTCGATCGCCCGCCTGAAGCCGCTCGACCCCGCGGCAATATTGGACATCTGTCGCAACCGCGACCGTATCGTGGTTGCCGAAGAACATTCCATCTTCGGCGGGCTTGGGTCGATCGTATCCGAAGCAATAGCCGGAAAGATTACTGCCGATCTTCGCTTCTTGGGCATCCGCGACAAATTCTCAGGGGAATGCGGGACGTACCAGCACCTCCTCCATTTCCATGGTCTGGACGAAGATAGCGTCCTTGAAGCCTTGGCTGAAAACGTATAGCCGTCCTTCACTGCGCGGCAAAACTGCTCAAAGGTGCAGATGTGGGTACCACCGCAATTCTTGGCGCGACAAGTCAGCTTGCGCAGGACTATATCCTCCACCGTTCCCGCAATTCGCCCGCTGTCCTGCATCTGTATGCGAGGAATCTGCAGGCGGTTTATGAATTCCTCAGTTTCCACAACCTTGAAAGCCGACATCGAATTTCGGCCTACGCGGATATTGCCGCCACAACCCATGAAAACGTGATGAATTTCATCGGCGTAAGCAGTCCCATTCAAGCAAGGGAAATGGGCGCCGGAATTTTAGCGGTCACGACACAATATGACGATCTGGTCCTTGCGTATCTTTCGGAACACCCTCAGTCGAGGTACATCTTTTTGAGTAGCGGGGCTGCCTATGGCGAGGTTTTCGACAAGCCGGCCGACAATAATACCGCCAGCACATTTCCCCTTAGCAAGATCGAATCGCGACACTATTACGGCATTGCCAAGTTCTATGCCGAAGTACGCCATCGCAGCCGGTCCGCCTCCACGATCGTCGACATCCGCGTCTTTAACTATGTGAGCCGCACAATGAACCCGGCGGCCGGCTTTCTTCTCAGCAGTATGGTAAGCGCGGTCATGGACGGAAAAGTTTTCTATACCGATAGTAGACCGCTTATTCGCGACTTTGTTCATCCTAGCGATCTTGGAAATCTTCTGGATGCCGCTCTTGCGTGCCCGCCTGGTACCAATTTGGCCGTGGATGCCTATTCCGCTGCGCCCATCACTAAGCTTGAGATACTAGGACTCATGGCCGAAAAGTTCGGCATGCGCTTCGAAATCGTTCCAACCCTGGAAACCATCGACGCCACTGGCATCAAGCCGCACTACTACTCGCTAAACACCGCAGCGGCCAAGCTTGGTTATAAGCCGCAGTATGATTCGGCATCCGCGATAATGGAGGAAGTTACCGCCCTATTACGGGAACAGGGTCGGTGACACCGCTCCTTGCGGACGCGGCCTTCCGGTAAAGAAATTCGTATTCGTCCATGTTGAGATTTCGACCCATGTTCCACAGAGCTTTCTTACGATAAACCAGTTCGAATCCGGCATTCTCGATCCTAAACGAATCCGCCCCAAGGAGCGCCGTCTCAACGTGGTTTATATGAAGTAGATGACCGCGCCCAATGCGGCCGAACTGTGCGACATAGGCATAGATGGCTTCCGGCGACATTTCCGCCAGGCTGTAGGAATTGAAGATAACGTCGACCGATTGGGCTGCTATTTCATCTATCGCAAAGTTTGGCAGCATGAGAAAGTCGCAGTCTTGGTCCGCATAGTTCTCAGTCTCGCCATACAAGACGAACTTTTTCTCCGGAAAGGAGCACAGCAGATAAAAGGTGGCCAAAGCCAGAACTTCCGGTAGGTCCACGTCGATATACCGGACGCCCTTTTGCGCCAGTTTCCCAACGAAATAAGCATAACCGCCATAACCGCCACCAAGCTCAAATACTGTCATCTTTTGATCAGCGTCACCTAACGCGAGCGTCTGGCTCGCGTAATACTGCTGATATTCCGCGCCCGGTGTCACAAAATTTCCGTCCAGAAATACGCCATACGGGTTGCCGATATCGGGCCGGACGAGATCCGCGGATTGTCCTGACGGAACGAGTTGCTGCCAGAGCCTGTATCGATAGACAGCATCGATCAGATAAAGCGCCGCATCCCTTTTCCTCACATGCCCTGAAAAATAAACCTCTTGCATATCGACCGGCAACCCGTGAAGGCCAACGCTGACGGGATCGCGAAAGAAATTTCGATACATCGCCTCAATAGCCGGCCGGTCTCCGGCGGAAAGAGCCGTGATCGCCTTGCCGAAGCTTCTCTCGTAAATCGGCAGCCACTCATTACTGACCTGGAAATGTTCCGCAGCGGTCTTCTGAACCGTCTTTGCTTTTCTGTAAGCAGCAACAATGCGGTCCCACCCCTCAGGGGGAATAGTTAAAGAACCGCGTGGCGCAAGACCTGCGGTACTTTTTGCGAGATCGAAGTTGGGGTCACCGAGATATCGCCCGCGATAACGCTTCGATATCCGCGATGCCGTCATAAATGCCTTGACGCGGTTCTTCAATACTTGGATCAGCATTTTCTACCCACCCCCATGGCCGGATGTTACCTGTTTCAGGTACTCACATCGGCGAAATAAGACGAAACGGGATCAAAAGCCCGTGACCTGCGAGGTCGCTCTGATTATCGACCGACCGCGCAATTCTGCAATCTTGGTCCGCGCCCTTGCCACCAAGAAAAAGAGCCGCGCAAGGGTTTTAGGAAGCATTCCAATAGGCAGCAGCAACAGCCAAAATACCAGGTATTTTCCCAGGGCGGGCCGCAAGACTTTGTAGAGGTCCTCATTCGAAAACTGGTCCCGGACCTGGAACCGAACGCTCCAGATCAAGCCGGGCATGTAATCGATGAGATTTTTCCTGATTATCTTCCGAGCGATCTCCGAGGCATCCCCAAAGACCTGTCCTACGATTTTGCTGAAAATATCTCCAAAAGTCGCCAAGACCGCGTAGCCGCCAGAATTTGCCGCTGTGGCGACGATACATGGCTCGGGGATGAATATGAAAGTCTGCCCCTGTTTGACGGCCTCAAGAACCCATCCCAACTGCACGAGATTGGTCCCGACGAAACTTCCAGCATCGGGGTGACGTGGCGGGAATAAGCCGGTCTTCCGTACGATAATGCCTGATATGAACGTGAACCATACATTCACTGCCTCCGCAAAGATCAGTCTATCGAGCTTTGCATATCTCAGCGGGTCCACGACAATGGGAATCTCATCAGGAACCACGACTTCACGCCAGACGCTTGTCATGTAAATAGCGTCGGGACATTCGCGCGCGATAATCGCAAGGACGCCACGCACCAATCCACGCGCCGGCAGATCGTCATCCCCCATAATCCAGATATACCGCCCGCGCGCCAGATCGAAGCAGCGCCGGATGTTATTATCCGCCCCGATATTCGATTTGCTGCGAGTGGAAACTAGCGCTGGCCACACCGCGCTAAACATTGCGATGACCGCGTCCGTTCCATCTGTCGAACCATTGTCTGAAACAAGGACTTCGACGGCGGCCAATGTTGAAACCTCATCCTTGAGAAGCTTCAGCAGATTTTGGAGAAATCCAGCCCGGTTGAAGGTCGGAATGGCGATGGTAAGCATAGGTGCCATTGTCAAATCCTGCCAGCGATAGGGAGCCATCTCCGGATTCATTCGAGAAATGATTCACACAAGACCTCATACTGGCGGAGTATATTGGCCCAGGTAAAATGCCGCTCGAAGCGGCACTTGGCTTTGGTCCTTGCAGATGCGAGCCATTGTCTATCTTTCTCGGCTCGATCAAATGCTTCGGCACAGCTTTGCACATCGGTAAAGTATAGCTGCCCTTCCCCCGCGACCCAGCGATTAAACATGTTATTATGAGCGACAATCGCGCTGCCGGCCCCGAGGGATTCCACGAGCGAAGGGTTCGTTCCACCAACCGTATGGCCGTGACAGTAGGCAAGAGCGTGAAACCGCAAGGCACGAACGTCGTCTGCCTCATAAATCGCGCCGGGAAAGAGAACTCGCCCCCCGCCGGCAGCAATTACGGCGGCGTGATACCGATTTGCCTCGGGGCTGAGCTTCCCGAGGCATACAAATGCCGTCTCGCGTCCTCTG
>Ga0164242_10007598_pt1 | contig 11839 bp, 12 predicted proteins | sample OricomgcompostMG_FD_108783 | JGI IMG/M metagenome (GOLD analysis project Ga0164242, IMG submission 108783) | Miracle-Growth compost microbial communities from Emeryville, California, USA - Original compost - Miracle growth compost (MG) ... | reverse complement strand
GGTGACCGCAGTGGCCTCGGCCATGACCAGCCCGGCGCCGCCGCGGGCCAGCCCGCCGAGGTGCACGAGGTGCCAGTCGGTGGGGTGCCCGGCGGCCGAGGAGTACTGGCACATCGGGGAGACCCACACACGGTTACGGACGGTGGTGCCGCGCAGCGTCAACGGCTCGAAGAGTCTGCTCACGCTGTGCTCCAACCAGCCTGGCCGCCGTGGTCTTCCGGCGAGTGAGTAGAAAGGCAGAGGACCTACCCGCGAAGGAGCTGCGCCGCATGACCATCACCGATCTGCCCGTCGAGGGGTCCGGCACGTTCCGGATCGGCGACAAGACCGTGCACCGCCTCGGCTTCGGCGCGATGCGCATCACCGGCGCGGGCATCTGGGGCGAGCCCGACGACCGTGCCGAGTGCATCCGCGTGCTGCGGCGGGCGCTCGAGCTCGGCGTCGACCTGATCGACACCGCCGACTCCTACGGTCCGTACGTCAGCGAGGAGCTGATCCGCGAGGCCCTGCACCCGTACCCCGAACAGCTGCTGATCGCCACGAAGGCGGGGCTGGTGCGGCACGGCCCCGACGTGTGGCAGCCCGTCGGCCGGCCGGAGTACCTGCGGCAGGAGGCGGAGCTGAGCCTGCGCCGCCTCGGCGTCGAGCGCATCGACCTGTTCCAGCTGCACCGCGTCGACTCGGCGGTGCCGCTGGCCGACCAGGTCGGCGAGCTGAAGGCGCTGCAGGACGAGGGCAAGATCGCCACGATCGGGCTGTCCGAGGTCACGGTCGAGCAGGTCGACGCGGCCCGGCAGATCGCCGAGATCGTCACCGTGCAGAACCGCTACAACCTCACCGACCGCCGCTCGGAGGATGTGCTCGACTACTGCGTGCGCGAGGGCATCGGTTTCATCCCGTGGGCGCCGATCTCCGCCGGCGAGCTCGCCCGTCCGGGCGGGCCGGTGGACGACCTGGCCGGCAAGTACGACGTCACTGCCGGGCAGATCGCCCTGGCCTGGCTGCTCGCCCGCGCGCAGATCATGCTGCCGATCCCCGGCACGTCGAAGGTCAGCCACCTGGAGCAGAACCTCGCGGCCGCCGCGCTGCACCTGACCGCGGAGGAGGTCGAGGGGCTGAGCCGGGCCGCCGGCTGACCCGCCGAGACGCCGCACCGCTGGGCGGCCACGCGGTGGGGTGCCGCGGCGTCAGCGGATCGTTGTCAGCTGACCCACGTGTCGGCGGCTGCCGCCTCGGCGCTGATGGTGGTGTCCGACCCGTGGCCGGTGTGGACGACCGTGTCGGCCGGCAGGGTCAGCAGCCGGGAGCGGATGGACGCGACGATGGTGCCGAAGTCGGAGTACGAGCGGCCCGTGGCCCCCGGCCCGCCCTGGAAGAGGGTGTCGCCGCTGAACACCGCGTCGAGGTCGGCGGCGCGGAAGCAGACGGCGCCGGGGGAGTGGCCGGGCGTGTGCAGCACCTCGAGCTCGAAGTCGTCGCCGACGGGGATGCGCTGGCCGTCGTGCAGCGGCTCGTAGCCGAGGTCGGGGTAGGTCATGCGCCACAGCGGGTCGTCGTCGGGGTGCAGGTAGATCGGTGCGGCGAACCGGTCGGACAGCTCGGCGGCGACGGTGACGTGGTCGTCGTGGGCGTGCGTGCACAGGACCGCGAGCAGCATGCGGTCGCCGATCAGCTCGGCGATCGGCTCGACCTCGTGCGGTGCGTCGATGACGACGCAGGCCTTGCGGTCGCCCAGCACCCAGACGTTGTTCTCCACCTCCCACGTGCCGCCGTCGAGGCTGAACGTGCCGCTGGTGGTGGTGTGCAGCAGCTGCACCTGGTGTGCCACTAGATCATCACCACGGAGCGCAGGACCTCGCCGTGGTGCATCTTGTCGAACGCGGCCTCGACGTCGCCGATGCCGATCTTCTCGCTGACGAACTTGTCCAGCGGCAGCCGGCCCTGCAGGAACAGGTCGACGAGCATCGGGAAGTCGCGCGACGGCAGGCAGTCGCCGTACCAGGACGACTTGAGCGAACCGCCGCGGCCGAACACGTCGATCAGCGGTAGCTCCAGCAGCAGATCGGGCGTCGGCACGCCCACCAGCACGACGGTGCCGGCGAGGTCGCGGGCGTAGAAGGCCTGCTTGTAGGTCTCCGGCCGGCCGACCGCCTCGACGACGACGTCCGCACCGAAGCCGCCGGTGAGCTTCTGCACCGCCGCCACGACCTCGTCCTGCGACAGCCCGCGGGTGTTGATCGTGTGCGTGGCACCGAACTGCCGTGCGGTCTCGAGCTTGCGGTCGTCGATGTCCAAGGCGATGATCTTCGCCGCGCCGACCAGCCGGCCACCGGCGATGGCCGCGTCGCCGACGCCGCCGCAGCCGATGACCGCCAGCGACTGCCCCCGGCGGACGCCACCGGTGTTCATGGCCGCGCCGATGCCGGCCATCACCCCGCAGCCGAGCAGGCCGGCGACCTCCGGCGGCGCCGCCGGGTCGACCTTGGTGCACTGCCCGGCGGCGACCAGCGTCTTCTCCGCGAACGCGCCGATGCCCAAGGCGGGCGACAGCTCGGTGCCGTCGTCCAACGTCATCTTCTGCGTGGCGTTGTGCGTGGCGAAGCAGTACTGCGGCTCGCCCCGGTTGCACGCCCGGCACTGACCGCACACGGCGCGCCAGTTGAGCACGACGAAGTCGCCGGGGGCGACCTCGGTGACATCCTCGCCGACGGCCTCCACCACGCCGGCCGCCTCGTGGCCGAGCAGGAACGGGAAGTCGTCGTTGATGCCGCCCTCGCGGTAGTGCAGGTCGGTGTGGCACACCCCGCACGCCTGCACCGCCACCAGCGCCTCGCCCGGGCCGGGGTCCGGGACGACGATCGTGGTGATCTCGACCGGGGCGCCCTTCGCACGGGCGATGACGCCCTGCACGCGATGCGGCATCACTTCACCTCGTAGACCGGGACGAGGATCGCGCGGGCCAGCGAGTGGCTGAACAGGTTGAAGCCGAGGAACGCCGGGGTGGCCTCGGCCGGGATGTCGAGGGTGGGCACGTCGACGGCGTGCACGACCGTCCAGTAGCGGTGCGGCCCGTGCCCGGCCGGCGGCGCCGCGCCGACGTAGCCCGGCAGCCGTGCGTCGTTGGGCAGTTGCACGGCACCGGCCGGCAGGCCGGCCTTGCTGGCATCGGTGGCGAGCGAGGTGACGTCGGCCGGGATGTTGAACACGGCCCAGTGCCAGAAGCCGCTGGCCGTCGGGGCGTCCGGGTCGTAGACGGTGACGGCGTAGCTCTGCGTCCCCTCCGGCGCGCCCGACCAGGACAGCTGCGGCGAGGTGTCCTGCCCGCCCGCGCCCATCACGCCGGACACCTGTGCGGTGGGCAGGGTCTGCCCGTCGGTGATGTCGCTGCTGGTGACCGTGAAGGTCGGGAGCTGGGGCAGGTCGGCGTACGGGTCGCGGCTCACGTGCGGCTCCTTCGGCGAGGGGGAGGCTGTCGTCCCAGTCTTACCGCATCGGGGTGTGCCGCTGGCGCGGGCGGGCGACACACCCGTGGAGACGGGGTTGTTGACACGGTTAAGCGCCGGTCACAGACTGGTGCGGCACACGGGGGTCCACACACGCCGATCGACTATCCCTTGCCGGAGGGGGTCTGTTCGTGAGCACTGCCAACTCTGCGGGCGCAGCACCTCGTGCGTCCCGCCGCCGCTTCGTGCCGCTGGTCTGGCTGGCGAGCATCGGCGCTGCCGTGCTGCTCGCCCTGGGCATCAGCGGCACCCTGTCCAGCTGGACCGACGCGATCATCACCAACAACAGCAACACCGTCGGCGCGGCAGGGGCCGTGGCGTTGAGCGAGTCCAGTGGCGGCACGACGTGCGTCGACACCGCGACGACGAGCGACAACACCGCCACCTGCAGCACGATCAACAAGTACGGCGGGAACGCCGCGATGCAGCCGGGCGACACCTCCACCGTCGATGTCACGTTCACCGACACCGGCGGGGCCGACGGCGCCAGCTTCGGCTATGCGCCGGGCACCTGCACGTCGACACCCGGCCCGGGCGGCGTCAACCTGTGCACGGATGGTGACCTGACCGTCGCGGTGGCGTGTTCGACCGGCGCGACGTACTCGGCGGCGAACGCGGTGGCGGCGCTCGCGCAGGGCCCGGCCGCACCCGGCAGCCTGACCGCCGTCACCGACACCGGCAGCCCCGCGCTCGCCGCCGGCGACGCCATCACCTGCGAGTTCACGACGACGCTGTCGGCCGCGGCCAAGGCCAGCGACGCCGGCTCGTCGATTTCGCAGCCGATCGTGTGGACGTTGAGTTCGTCCTGACCGGTCGGGTTTGCTCGCCGTGAGCGGTGAACGCCGAAGGCGGCGCTTCGTGCCGCTGGTGTGGCTCAGCTGCGCGGTTGCGGCGGTGCTGCTCAGCCTGGGCGTCACCGGCACGCTCGCCAGCTGGACGCAGGCGGTCATCACCAACGACACGAACACCGTGGCGACCGCGCAGGCGGTGATCCTGCGCGAGAGCAGCGGCGCCGCGTCGTGCCTGTCGAGCGCGGCCGCGTCGAACAGTTCGACCTGCTCGACGATCAACAAGTACGGCGGCACCGCCACACCGCTGACGCCGGGCACGAACCAGGTGACGACGGTGACGTTCACCGACATCGGCGCGGCCGCGGCGTCGAGCTTCGTGCTGATCCCGGGCGCATGCAGCCAGAGCCCGGCGGTCGGCTCGGGCACGCCGGCGGCGCCGAACCTGTGCACCAGCGGCGACCTGACGGTGGCGATCAGCTGCTCGCCCGGCACGACCTACAGCAGCGGCAGCGCCTGGACCGACCTGGCCTACGCCGCGGCCGCGCCGGGCGCGCTGCCGGCGAGCCTGACCCACACGGGCGCCTGGGCGGCGGGCGGCTCGGTCACCTGCCAGTTCACCGTCGCGCTCATCGCCGGGGCCGCGGTCAGCGACCAGGGCATCACGCTCAGCCAGCCGCTGACCTGGACGCTGAAGCAGTGAACGTCCGGTTTGCGATGGCTGCCGGCGCGGTGGTGCTCGCGCTCGTCGCCTGGACAGGCACCACCGGCACCTACGCCGGCTTCCCGGACGCCGCGCTCGGCAACCCGACGAACACGGCGGCCAGCGGCGCACTGACCTTGCGGGCCGACTACCAGTCGACTACGTGCGCGCTCGTCGGGTCGCAGGCCACCTCGACCACCTGCACGGGCAGCATTGCCCCGACCACGACGGCACCGGCCGGTGTGACCTCGTCGATCACGAACCTCGGCAGCGCCCCCGCGAGCCGGCTGACCGAGAGCGTCACGGCCCCGTCCTGCGCCCCCGCGCAACTGGCCGACGCGGCCAGCGCGGCGCGCCCGATGCTGCCGCGCTACAACACCGGGTTCCGCGCCGCCGACCCGTGGGGAGGCACCAGCGCGATCACGTTGAGCGGCGGCGGTGACTACGCCTCGACGGTGGTGTCGCAGGCCCAGCCCAATCCGCTGATCAGCCTGGGCAGCACGTACGGGCTCGGCATCTGGTTCAAGACGTCGACCACCGTCGGCGGGCCGCTGTTCGAGATCGCGACGAACGCCACCGCGACGAGTGGCGGCGACGACCGGGTGCTCTACATGCGGGCCAACGGCACGCTCGCGTTCGTCCAGAACACCAGCGGCGCGACGACGTCCTCGTCGAAGGCCTACAACGACGGCGCGTGGCACTTCGCGTACGTCACGATGTCCGCGCTCAACCTGGTCCTCGGCGTCACGAGCAGCACGACGCTGTACGTCGACGGCGTCTCCGCGGGCACCGGCGGCGGGCTCCTCGTCGGCTACGGCGCCGACACCGGCTACTGGCACCTCGGCTGGGCGCCGACCACGGTGACCGGGCTGTCGAGCGCGTACTTCACCGGCTCGCTGTCGGAGTTCGTGGTGTTCGACAACGCCGGCGCGCCGGCGGCGCCGAGCACGGCGCAGCGGGCGAGCCAGGCGGCCTTCGACACCTGGGCCGCGAGCGCCACCGACCGCTGGCCGCTCGGCGACAGCGGCACCACCACCTTCGCCGGGCCGTATCCGGTGATCGGCGCGACGTCGCCGTGCACGATGCTCGATCTGACCTGGATGTTCGCGAACCCGGACGGCACCGCCGCGTCGGGCATCCGGCTGTCGGCCTTCGCCACCGGCGCCGCGCACACCGTCACCGCACCGGCGCCCGGTGTCACGCAGACCATGACGATCAGCACCGCACGCGACCCCACGTACGACGCGTACGTCTCCGGGCTGCATCTGTACGCGCCGCTGTCGCTGACCGTCGGCACCAGCCCGGCGAGCGCGTGGATGCTGACGTTCAGCTGGCCCGGCGCCGCCGCGGAGTTCATCGCATGATCGCCGTGCGGAGACGGCCTCGGCGACCGCTGCCGTACCGGCCGCGGCGGCGACGCCGGCTACTGGCACGACGGCGGCCGCTGCCGTATCGGTCCCGGTGGCGGCGCTGGTCCTGGTGGCGGCGCTGGTTCACGGTGCGGCGCTGTCTGTCCGCACTCGTGCTCGCCTGCGTCGTCACCGCGGTGGTGTGGGCCGCGGTGTGGCGGCTGTCCGGCGGGCGCTGGGTACGGGTCGAGACGCCGTCGATGGGCACGGCGGCACCGGTCGGCACGCTGCTGTGGGTCGAGCCGGTGTCGTTCGCCAGCCTGCGCCCCGGCGACTTCATCACCTTCCACCCGCCGGGGCAGCCCGGCGTCACCTACAGCCACCGCGTCTACCGCCTCGACCCCGACGGCACGCTGCGCACCAAGGGGCAGATCTCCGCGCCCGACCCCTGGACGCTGACCGCGCACGACGTCGTCGGGAAGGTGACGATGCGGTGGTGGGGGATCGGCTGGGTGGTCGAGGCGCTGCCCGTCCTGCTCATCGGCGCGGTGGTGCTGGCCGCGGCGATGTGGTGGCCGCTGCGCGGTCGCTGGCGGCTGCCCGTCGCCGTCGTCGGGACCGCGCTGATCCTGTGCCTGGCGATCGTGATCTACCAGCCGTTCACGGGTGCGCAGCGGCTCAGCGCGCAGCCGGTCGAGGGTGGGGTCCGGGCGACCTACGTGTCGACCGGCCTGCTGCCCCTGCGGCTGCACTCTGCGAGCGGACAGCATGTCGACCTGCGCAACGGGCAGACGGGCGCACTGCTGAGCACCAAGGCGACGAGCCCCGGCAGCTACCCGGTGCACATCGGGCCGCACTTCCCGTTCTGGTGGTGGATCGTGCTCGTGCTCGCCTGCTTCGTGCCGGCGGTGTGGACGGTCGTCTTCGCACCGAAGGCCGAGCCAGCAGCTCGTCAGCCCTCATATCCTCGACAGCGCACGGGCGTGCACTGAAGTTGGGGGCCGGACAAGTCCCGGTCTCGGTGCTTCAGGTTTGCTCGCACATGCGCGAGCAGACCTGAAGGAGCCGGCGCAAGGCACCCGCTGGGTGGGATGGGCGCTCGGGACCTACGGCGGATGGCAAGCTGGACGTGGCGGGCGCTGCGTCCGTCACGATCCTGTGGAGGCCACCATGTCCGTCCTGCCTGCCGGCACCCCGACCCAGCTGTTCATCGGTGGCAAGTGGGTCGACGGGGCCGACGGCACGTTCGACGTGCTGGACCCGTCGACCGGCGAGGTCATCACGTCGGTGGCGCGGGCGGGGCTGTCGGACGTGACGGCGGCGGTCGACGCGGCGTCAGCGGCGCAGCCGGGGTGGGCCGCGGCGGCCCCGCGAGAGCGCGCGGAGGTGCTGCGCCGGGCGTTCGAGTTGATGATCGCGCGCACCGACGAGCTGGCGCACCTGATGTCGCTGGAGATGGGCAAGTCGCTGACCGACGCGCGCGGCGAGGTGGCGTACGCCGCGGAGTTCTTCCGCTGGTACTCCGAGGAGGCCGTCCGGGTGGGCGGGGAGCTGCGGGTCTCGCCGTCCGGGGCGAACCGGATCCTGACCTTCAAGAAGCCGTTCGGGGTGGCGTTGCTGCTGACGCCGTGGAACTTCCCGGCGGCGATGGCCACCCGCAAGCTGGCTCCGGCGCTGGCGGCGGGGTGCTCGGTGCTGCTCAAGCCGGCCGAGGACACGCCGCTGACCGCGCTGGTGCTCGCGCAGATCCTCACCGAGGCCGGCGTGCCGGCGGGCGTGGTCAACGTGATCACCTCGGAGCAGCCCGGCCCGATCGTGGAGCACGCGCTCGCCGACGCGCGGGTGCGCAAGCTGTCGTTCACCGGCTCCACCGGCGTGGGGTCGCTGCTGCTGACGCAGGCGGCCGGGCGGATCGTCGACTCCTCGATGGAGCTCGGCGGCAACGACCCGTTCATCGTGTGCGACGACGCCGACCTCGACGCGGCGGTCGAGGGCGCGATGCTGGCCAAGATGCGCAACGGCGGACAGGCGTGCACCGCGGCGAACCGGTTCCTCGTCGCGTCGTCGGTCGCCGAGGAGTTCGCCCGCAAGCTGGCCGAGCGGATGGGCGCGCTGCAGGTCGGCCCGGGCACGTCCGCCGACACCCAGCTCGGCCCGGTGATCAACGCCAAGCAGCGCGCCGGCATCGACGACAAGGTCCAGCGCTCGGTGGCCGCGGGGGCGAAGGTCGTGGTGGGCGGCGCGGTACCCGACGGCGCGGGCTTCTTCTACCCGGCCACCGTGCTGACCGACGTGCCGCGCGAGTCGGCCGTCGCCACCGAGGAGGTGTTCGGCCCCGTCGCGCCGATCATCGTCACGCACTCCGACGAGGACGCGCTCGCCATCGCCAACGCCTCGGAGATGGGCCTGACCGGCTACGTCTACACCCGCGACCTCGCCCGCGGCCTGCGCATCTGCGAGAGGCTCGAGGTGGGCATGGTCGGCCTCAACCGCGGCCTCGTCTCCGACCCGGCCGCCCCCTTCGGTGGCGTCAAGCAGTCCGGCCTCGGCCGCGAGGGCGGCTACGAGGGCATCGAGGAGTACCTGGAGACCACCTACGTCGCCACTAGCTGGTAGGGCGCGCTCAGCTTGACAAACTTGACACGCTGCTGCGCGTCGGTACTGTCAAGGTTGTCAAGTGAGAGGCGCGTCGATGGCCCAGTCCCGCCAGGCCGTCCTCGCCGCGGTGCGCAAGCGCCTGGCCGAGGAGCCCGAGCTCGTCCTGCCTGCCCTGCAGGTCATCGCCGACCCCGACGCGATGATCGAGGCCGACGACGAGAGCACCATCGCGCTGGCGCGCACGCTCAACGCGCACCGCGTCGTCGCCGGGCTGCGCGAGTTCCGCGCCAACTCCTACAGCACCGACCAGGTCCGCGAGTTCCTCGGCGGTGTCAGCCGGCAGGCGGTGTCGCAGCGCGTCCGCAACGACCGGCTGCTGTCGATGGAGATCTCCGGCAGGTCCTGGTTCCCCGACTGGCAGTTCGTCGGCGGACGCCCGGTCGCCGGGCTGGCCGAGGTCATCGGCGTGCTGCGCGAGCTCGGCGAGGACGCGTACAGCGCCGACGCGATCGTGCGCACCTCGCTGCCGGAGGAGGGCGGGCGCACGATCGCCGACCTGCTCACCTCGGGGGAGACCGAGCTGGCGCTGCACTACGTCAGGGCCGTCGGCGGTGGCTTCTGAGCGACGCCACGTCTCGGTACGCCGAGCGGCTGCCGGCCGCCCGGCCCCGCGGGCTACGCCTGACCAGCGTGCGGCACGCGTGGTACCGCGTCGACAGCGCCGACCCCGCGCGCTGGACGTGGACCGCCTACTCCACGCCGGTGTCGCGCTTCGACTCCGCATCGGGCCGGCTGCGCGTGCGCTACGCCGCCGACACGGCCCGGGCGGCGCTGCGGGAGCGGTTCGACCGTGACGGGCGCCGGCTGGCGGTGTCGCACCTCGATCTGACCCTCGTCGAGCTCGTCGGGGCGATCCGGGTGCTGGACCTGCGCCGCGACGACACGCTGGACGCACTCGGCCTCGACGACCAGATCAGCACGAGTCGGGCGCCGGGCCCGTGGGCGGCGGGGCAGCACCTGGTCGACCTCGTCCACGACTGGTTCGGCGAGCGCTGCCACGGGCTGGTCTACCGCTCCCGGACCACGCCGCAGCGCTCGGCCAACATCGCGTTCTTCGCCCATGCCGCGCTGACGCCGCGCAGCCTCGGCGCGCTGCGCGACCAGGGCACGCTGATCGACTCCTGCATCCTCACCGACGGGTTCGACGTCCGCGGCTGGCGCTGACGCCGCGGTCAGCCCGCCAGCGCCGACGTGATGCGGCGCGCGCCGGCGATCAGCACCGGGGCGAAGCGCGTGCCGGGCGAGCGGCCCAGCCGCTCGATCGGGCCGGAGATCGAGATCGCTGCCAGCAGCGCGCCGTCGCGGGTGAGCACGGGTGCCGAGACCGACGCGACGCCGGCCTCGCGCTGGCCGATCGACTGCGCCCACCCGCGGCGGCGCACCTCGATCAGCGAGCGCTCGGTGAACTCCGCGCGGGCAAGCACCTCGCGCAGCGACTCGGGTTCCGACCACGCGCAGATCACCTGCGCGCCGGACCCGGCGGTGAGTTCGAGGCGGGAGCCGACCGGGACGGTGGTGCGCAGGCCGTGGGCCCGCTCGGCCGCCGCGACGCACACCCGGTCGGCGCCGTCGCGCCGGTAGAGCTGCGCGCTCTCGCCGCACTCGTCGCGCACCCAGGCCAGGACGGGCGCCGCCGCGTTGAGCATCGGGTCGGGCAGGGCTGCCGCCAGCTCGCCGATGCGCGAGCCGAGCACGAACCGCCCCTCGCCGTCGCGCGCGAGCAGTCTGTGGGTCTCGAGCGCGACGGCCAGCCGGTGCGCGGTGGCACGGGGCAGGCCGGTGGCCTCGACGAGTTCCGCGAGCGCGCGCGGCTCGTCGGCCACCGAGGCGAGGATCGCGACGCTCTTGTCGACGACGCCGATACCGCTGCCGTTGCCATCGCTGCTAGGCTGTCCCATAAAGCGATACTAGAGTCTCAAAATCTGAGACCGCAACCCGAAACTGCAACCCTCACGACTCGCGGAAGGCCACGATGGGCAAGACACTCGCCGAGAAGCTCTGGGACAGTCACGTCGTCCGATCGGTCGACGGAGAGCCGGACCTGCTGTTCATCGACATGCACCTCGTGCACGAGGTGACGAGCCCGCAGGCGTTCGAAGGCCTACGGCTCAACGGTCGCACGGTGCACCGCCCCGACCTCACCCTCGCCACCGAGGACCACAACACCCCGACCGACTACACCCTGCCGCTCGTCGGCACCGAGTCGATCAAGGACGAGGTCAGCCGCACGCAGATCGAGACGCTGCGCCGCAACTGCGCGGAGTTCGGGGTCCGCATCTACCCGATGGGCCACGACGAGCAGGGCATCGTGCACATCATCGGCCCGCAGTTGGGCATCACCCAGCCGGGCATGACGATCGTCTGCGGTGACTCGCACACCTCCACGCACGGCGCCTTCGGCTCGATCGCGTTCGGCATCGGCACCAGCCAGGTCGAGCACGTGCTGGCCACCCAGACGCTGCCGATGGACCGCCCGAAGACGATGGCCGTCACGGTCAACGGCACGCTCGCCGACGGCGTCACCCCGAAGGACGTCATCCTCGCGCTGATCACCAAGACGGGCACGGGCGGCGGCCAGGGCTACATGGTCGAGTACCGCGGCGACGTCTTCGAGAACATGACGATGGAAGGCCGCATGACGGTCTGCAACATGTCCATCGAGTGGGGCGCCCGCTGCGGCATGATCGCGCCGGACCAGACCACGTTCGACTACGTCCAGGGCCGCGACCACGCACCGACGGGCGCGCAGTGGGACGCCGCCGTCGCGTACTGGAAGAGCCTGCGCACCGACGACGACGCCGAGTTCGACGCCGAGGTCGTCCTCGACGCCGCGGACAT
>Ga0164242_10007597_pt1 | contig 11840 bp, 13 predicted proteins | sample OricomgcompostMG_FD_108783 | JGI IMG/M metagenome (GOLD analysis project Ga0164242, IMG submission 108783) | Miracle-Growth compost microbial communities from Emeryville, California, USA - Original compost - Miracle growth compost (MG) ... | reverse complement strand
TAAATGGTAATGTGAGCAGTAACTGTCTTGCCCATCATGTCTTTAGTGGCGTCGTTGAACGGGTTGATGAAATCCATCATGTTAACACCGTACTGACCCAAGGTACTACCAACAGGTGGCGCGGCGCTAGCCTGTCCGGCTTTGATCTTCATTTTTAAATTGGCTTTTACTACTTTAGCCATAATATCTCCTTTAATTACGAGGGTTCATCGTCTGGCGAGCGCCAGTTAGAAGCACGGTTACTATCTCTCCTGCCCTTTAGAATTGTTCTATAGCAGTGCGCAACAGATGTATTGTACTAAAATTTAGGCCTTTTGTCTAGCCGTTGCCGCTGTCGCTTTGGCGTGGCCTGGGAACGTCTAGGCCGAAGTATTCAGCCATGTTGTGCACTATACCGCCGGCTTGGTCTTGTTCGGTCAGCAAAAGCACGTCTCTATCCCTAAAGATAGCCAGTTCGTCGGCGTCAGAAAAATCAATTGATGACTCGTGTTTGTTTACCATGGTGCTACCCTGCTTACGCTTATAAGTAGCAGTATAGACCTGTGCTAGGCGGCTTGTCTAGAGTTTTCGACTGTATCTGAGGCGGAAGAAATATGGGGCGCTAGATCAATGACCGTGGCTGCCATGGGTAGCTTTTTCCTCTTGGGCGGAAAGCGGTGGAATGTATAGAGTGCCGCTGCCCCTGCTAGTGTCATAAGTGCACCGCCGCTCTCTAGCCAGATTTCGGCGGGAGCCGTGACCGTATCCTGCACGGCCATTAGTTCCAGCCCCATAGTGGCGGCAAATAAACCGCTGCCAAAGACGGCTATTTCGCCCAGCAGCTGACGTCCGGCCTTATCTAGGCCGCGCCATTCTTCGCCGAACTCATGAAAAAACATTTTAAACGCGCTTTACCTGAAGACTGTCGAGCTCGACTGGTGTTTCGCGGCCAAACATGCTCACTAACACCTTAAGCTTGCCCTTTTGAGCGTCGATTTCGTTGATCGAACCGTCGAAGCCCTTGAACGGACCGTCGGTAATATTCACTACTTCGCCAATGGCGTAGTCAATCTTGTGCTTGACTTCGCTGAGACCCATGCGCTTCTGAATCTTCTCGATTTCTTCTGGGTCAACCGGAGTCGGTTCGGTACCGGAGCCAACGAAGCCAGTTACGCTAGGTGTGTTGCGTACAATGTACCAAGCGTCTTCGCTCATCTTCATCTGTACCAGAACGTAGCCCTGGAAAATCTTTTTCTCGACGACGCGGCGCTTGCCGTTCTTGATCTCGATTTGCTTTTCCTTGGGCACTAGAGCCTGGAAAATTTTGTCTTTCATGTCCAAAGAGTCGGCACGTTGGCGGATGCTCTCGGCGACTTTCTCTTCGTAGCCGCTATAAGTGTGGATAGCGTACCACTGTTTTGATGTGTCGTAACGTTTGCTACTCATATTATCTCCTTATTTGATAAGTATTTGCTTAAATATTTTGTCCAAAATCCAGTCGACGGCGTAAATGACTACGCCGAACACAACGGCGAAAGAAATAACGGCAGTTGTCAGGCGACGGCTTTCGCGAAATGATGGCCAGGTTACTTCCTTGAGCTCGTGCCAAGATGTTCGCAAGTAGCTCAGGCCCAAGATACGGCCTATGACGCGAACGGCCTTTAGGTGGAAGAACCAGCTTAAGGCTTTGCCGATTTGCTTAAGCGGAGGTCGGTGGCTAAGCCAGCTTAGGCCGCGCCACAATAGGCGGAAAGGCCAAAAAAAGCCGCCCCAAAAGGCTCCCCACAAACTGCCCTGTTTTTCTTCTGTTTTGGCTGCTTGATCTAGTTTGCGCGCCATACTCCCCTTATGCCTCTCAAATTAAAAAGCCTGCATTTTTGCAGGCGTCAACATGTCAATCATACCTCATTGTGCTTCGCTCGTCAACGGGGTATCTAGGGTGGGTATGAACACGCTGAAGGTGCTGCCCTTGTTAATCTCGCTATCCAAACGGATTTCGGCATGCAGCAGGCGCACTAGTTTCATGGTTACGTATAGGCCCAGACCAGTTCCGCTATTTTTACGGGTGCGGTAATCTTCGCTGCGGAAAAATTTATCAAACACCTTCTCTTGGTCGGTTTTGGATATGCCTATGCCGGTATCTTTGACGGTAAAGACAACACCTTTATCACTGGGGCGAGCGCCGATAGTCACGCTGCCCGTTTCAGTGTATTTTATGGCGTTGGTAATAAAGTTTTGCAAGATTTCACGGACATATAGATCGCCTGATCGGAAAGTCGTATCGACCGCTTCTGGATCGATTTTTAGCTCCAGTCCCTTGGCGGCCGCATCTTTTTCGTAAGTTTTCTTCAGGTCTGCCAGCAATGCGCTGGTGCTGATATCTTTTGGCTCAACTTGCAAGACACCCCGTTCGGCCCTAGACAGAGTCGCCAGATCGTTAATGAGTCCGCTTAAGAAAACAATCTGTTCGTGAGCGGTTTTGAGGGCTTCTTTGATCTGCTCTATGTCCCCTGTCTTGTCGGCAATAAATTCGGCATTGCTGATGTTGCCCTCAGATATGGCTATGGGTGTGCGCAGCTCGTGGCTGACTACACTAATAAACTCGTCGCGCTCCTCTTCAAGCGACTTTTCACGAGTTATGTCGCGGAGCAGCAGGACGAAACCGCTGTCGCCCTTTTCGCCGTAGCCCAATTTAACCGGTGCAATCGACAGATATAGATTGGCTATACTACCGTCGGCATAGCGCAGCAGATAGTCGCGGCTACTTATGCTGCTGGTAGTAGCTTTAACTAGAGTAACTACATCTACGGCTTGGCCGTTTTGGTCGTATAGTTTTATGGCGTCGCTAAGCGGCTTGTCGGTTAGATTGTCATTGGCGTCTAGAATATTCAGGGCTGCGCCGTTATATAGCACAATTTTGGCATCTTCGTCGACAGCAATTACACCGTCGGCCATACTGCGAATAAGACTGTTAAGCCGCTCGTGCTCCAGTTCGGCAACACTATTAATGGTTCTTGGTCGTTTTGGCGCTAGTTTCATTACCTTACATTGTGCCATAAGCGTAATGCAAGGACAAAAGTTTAGTCGTGCCAACTGCCAATAACTGGCTGATGCTTGCGCAGGACTTTGGCTAGGTCGCGGGCGCGCGGCTGCATATTTACAAGTTCTTGCCAAAAGTCTTCGCCGTGATGCATGTGCACCGTATGAGTAAGCTCGTGTAGCAAAACATAGTCAATATAGTCCCATGGCAGTTCCATTAGAAACAGATTGAGAGCTATGTTCTGGTGGCTGTCACAGCTGCCCCAGCGGCGTTTAAGCTGCTTTATGACAACGGTTGCGAATGGCTTGTCATATCTTTCTGATAGTAGCTTAAGACGCGGCGGTAAAAGTGTGCTGGCTTCGCGCTTTAGGGCGCGAATGCAGGCCTCGTAAGCACGTTTCTGGGCCTCGGGGCTGTCGGCAGCTTCGCCATTTGGCAGTCCAATTACTACAGAAGTGCTAGTAACCCGGCTGGTCGGCTTGGCACTTGGTTCAAACTTCAGGGTGTGTACCTTACTGATCCGCTGGCCGCTAAATAGAGACGTTCTGGTCTGTTTGGCCAGCTCGGCAACGATCCAGGCTGTGTTTTTACGCGCAAAACTTTCGCCGGCAACATAGGGCGTCCAAGTGGGCATGCTTACCCGTACTCCTCCCTGCGTAACGCTTAAGCGCAAAGAGCGGTTGCCAGCACGCTTAACGAGCATTACCGGCCCGACATCGTCGAGGTTAATAACTTTGGTAGCCATTGATACTTATTGTATAACGTTAATATTACGGCGCGAACCTTCCGAGGGGTGGGGCACCATATTTACCAGAGCCGGTTTGGCTATGTGGGCAGTATTTTGGTTGGGTAATATCAAACGTCTGTCTAGTAAGTGCCGAACCAGAGCGGTTTTTTGGCTGCCAAAAGTATGCTTGCCGCTAATAACCTGGTAGCCTTCATTGCCCTCAGGGTTTTGCATGGCTCTAATAATCTCGTCGAATTCGTTACGGTTTAAGCGGCGGGCATGCCTGTCGCCAACTCGACGGCGATCACGATGAGACGCACGGGCATAAGCTCCTTCCGAGTCAATCTGGAACCACAACAATACAACTTCGGCGCCAGCATCTTTAGCTAGGGCACGCAGAGCTTTGCGCTGACTTAGGCGCATGGCGTTGGTATCAAAAACTACACTTACGCCAGCACGCAAAAACTCGCCTGCCATATAAGCCATTAGGCTGGATACTATATGGCTCTCATCTTTGCTGTATGTCGGAGTTTCGAACAGGTCCTCGCGAATGCGATCGTCGTGCACGTGCGTAGCTACCATTTGTTCGCATAGCTGCAAGGCAAACTGAGTTTTGCCGGCGCCAGGAAAGCCATATAGAAGTATAAGGACCGGTTTTGTAGTGGTAATTTTGGCCATGTCTAACATATTTATATCAGATAATGCACATATGCTCAAGTATACGATTGGCAAATAAAAACCCAGCTTAATGCTGGGTATGAGTTTCTTTTCGGAGCTTGCTTGGTGCGGTCGAGAAGACTTGAACTTCCACCCCTTGCAGGACTACCACCTCAAAGTAGCGCGTCTACCAATTCCGCCACGACCGCTCGACATGCTGCGCATGTATATCATTTGGTGGGTGATGAGGGACTCGAACCCCCGACCCTCTCGGTGTAAACGAGATGCTCTAGCCAACTGAGCTAATCACCCGCAAAATAACCTTGTTATACTACCTTTTTTTTGGGTAAAACTCAATACCTAGCTGCGCGGTAGATGGTCGTAGACATTCCTTAGGGAATAATCGCTGCGCACTATGGCCTTAACATTGTCTAGCGAAGAGCCCAGTTTGACGTGGGGGTTCAATATGCTGTGAGGGTCAAATACTTGCTTGATTTTCTTGAACAGACCATAAACTTCGTCGCCGTAGACGTGCTGTAAGTAAGGCGCGCGTAAGCGCCCATCGCCGTTTTGACCACTAGTCGAGCCACCCAGAGAGATTGCCAAGCGATAGCACTCGTCCATTAGCCTAAACAGCTTTTGGCGATCGCCTACCTGGGCTATTTCGAGCGAAGGCTGAATGTGCAGGTTGCCGTCGCCCACACTGCCCCAGATAGCAGGCTTAATTTGCAAGTGGTTGCAAATTTTATAAATGCCATCCATTAGCTCGGCAACTTTGGCCGGAGGTACTACCAAGTCTTCTATGAACGGTAGTGCTCGGCCCTTATCTTCGCTGCCTGCTAGTAGCAAACTGACCGAGTCGCGTACTTTGCGCAGGTCGTCTATAGCCCCAGGATTTTGGCCATAGGTTACCGACCGAGCGTGTGTATCCAAGATCTTTTTAGCTCGCGCTATGATCTTCTTGCGCGAGCGTACAGAGCCATCAAACTCGACTAGCATGACAGCTGAGGCAAACGGCTTGGCAACAACCTTGCTTAGTAAATTGGGAGACAAATGTTCCACGGCTTCTAGTGCATGGCTATCTACTATTTCCATAGAACTCGGTAGATCCGGCAGTTCGCGTAAGGCCAAGACTGCCTGCTGAAGTTGCTCTAGGCTGTCGAATTCTGCCAGAAAGACGTCTTGGCTGGGCGTGTACGCTTCGGTGTCGAGCGTGATTTCGGTAATAATGCCCAATGTACCTTGGCTGCCCACAAACAGCGGTGTGAGATCGCAGCTGCCGTCTAGCCGTTTAATATCCAGCAGATCGTAGCCAGCAGTGTTTTTGGTAACGGGTAGATCAATTTTCTCGACCAATTCACGGTTTTCTTCCAGCAATGCATCGACGGCTCGATATATTTCGCCCTCGAAGCTGCTAAGCCCTAGTTTCTTGTTGAGCTCGCGTTTATTCAGGCGCTCAGTAACTATAACGTCGCCATTGGATAAAACAACACGCAACGACCTGACAAAGCCGCGCGTACTGCCGTATTTTAGGGTTTGCTCGCCGCTAGCGTTGTTAGCGGTAGCGCCGCCTAGGGTGCTATATTCGTAGCTGGCTGGATATGGCGGCAAGAAACGTCCATGCGTGTGCAGAGTTTGTTGTAGGCGACCATAGTTCAGGCCAGGTTCGGCCTTAACGGTGCCGCTTTTGGGGTCGAATTCGACTATACGATTCATGTGGGCCGGAAAAGCCAGTATGATACCGTCGCCCAGTGCGCCGCCAGCCGTATCGGTGCCGCTACCGCGCGCTGTTATAGGTAGCGCCCTACCCTTTTCGGCTAGCTGCCAGGCAAAACGAGCGGTTTTGCGGACATCCTGCTCGTTACGAGGGTAGACTACCAGGCTGGGAGTTAGCGTAAGGATACTGGCATCGGTAGCAAAAAAACGACGCACATCAGGGCTGGTCACAACCTCTCCCGAGATGTGCTCCTGTAGATAATGCGCCACCTTACTCACGTTCCCCTCCAACTTTTTGCATTTTCTTAATAATACCATAAGCCCTTGCCTAGCCTTGAAAAAACCCTTCAAAACAGATAATATGTATGGGCTACGTGTCCCGAGAAAGGGAAAAGAATAGCCAGAGCAAAAACCGCGCTTTTTGCCCTGCGCGTAAGGAAAAACCGTAGGTTTGTCCTTATTAAGCGGTCGTGGCGGAATTGGTAGACGCGCTAGTTTCAGGTACTAGTATCGCAAGATGTGGAGGTTCAAGTCCTCTCGACCGCACCACGAAAATGGCCCATCGCAGGATGGGCTTTTTTCGTGGTTTGGCGATGGGGATAGTGGACCTCCTGAACGAGTGCAGCGAGTGGAAATAAGAGGGTCGCAGAGCGAGGACGTGCGCAGGAGTTTACTCCGAGCACGCCGCAGCGGCGGAGGCCGTCAGGCCGATAGTCCTCTCGACCGCACCAAGCAAAACGATATTGCTTAAATACGTGAATAAGTACATAATATAGCTAATGAATAAGCTAGCCTTAATAGGCTCCGAGCCGGTCTGGACGCAAGATGTACATCCAGATCTTGATATTGTGGCCAGCGGACGAGAACATGGCAACACCCTGGCGCGTTTTAGCTCGCCGGAAGCTGCCAGCGATGCCCGGCTTCGACTGATGGGCCAGGTTGGTTGCAAACAAATGGCAGCTATGGCTCCCGAGGGCAAAGATAGCTTTACCGACTTAGACGCTCTGCCGCATGGCTCGCTACAGGGAGATATCGTAGATGTGCCCGGCGACGGTCTCATTACGTCCAACCCTGACGTCGCCTTGTTTTTGGGTGCGGCCGATTGCGCTCCGCTCGTTCTGTATGACCCAACTGAAAAAGTGCTCGGGCTGGCGCATATAGGTCGCACTGGTGCTGTACTGGGCCTAGCCGGACAAATGCTAGACTACATGCAGCGCGAACGCAACATTAACCCCGAAAAAGTGGTAGCTCACTTTGGTCCGACTATAGCGCCAGAGTCTTACGTACTGTCTTACTTGGGCGAAGATTTACAAGCGGCAGATTGGCAGCCATTTGCGTACCAGTCGCCCAATGCCCAAGGCTACGAGATTGACTTTGTCGGCTACACCAAAAGCAAACTTATAGAAAAAGGTGTGCCAGCTGCCAATATTACCGAAACGGATGTTGATGTCCGGACCGATCGGCGCCATTTCTCGCTAACTGCCCACAAGGAAGACGGCATAGATAACGGCCGAAACGGCTTTGTCGTACGTTTGAAACACGACGTTTAGTTTGTGGTAACTCTGGCCGTACGGATTTCCCAGTTGGCAACCGAGTTGTAGCGGTCGGCATCGACGTTTAAGGTATGCTCGCTTAGCCCGTAAACTCGGCTACGAGTAATGTAGAGAAAGCGCGGCTGATATAGGCCAAGCGCCGGAGCGTCTTTTTGCCAAGCTTCCAGGAACGATTGGTATTTCACGGCCCTTAACGCCGGATCAAGCCTGGTACGGCCAGCCTCCAGCGAGGCATCGGCAGCATCCGATTTATACTCGGAAAAGTTAAGCTGCGAGCCCGACCGGGCATCGGCCTGCGAACTGTCCCAGTAAGCAAACACATCTGGGTCGGCGCCGATGGAAATGCCGTTTAGTAGAGCGTCGTAACCATGAAACGCAATAGTGGTTTGCAAGTCTGAACCCGTCTGGAAAACTGGCGTTGCCTTCACGCCAATTGTTTTCCAGTACTTCACTAGTGCCTTAGTAACGTAGTGGTTTTCAGGAGTATCCTGAGCGTACAGGTTGAAAGTTAGCGGCTTACCATCCTTCATACGTAGGCCGGTGGCGCCCTTAACCCAGCCTGCTTCGTCTAACATAGTATTGGCCGCCGCCGGATCATAGCTGGCTTGCTGGTATTTTGCATCGTAGCCGATCTGACCCATCAGTAAAGGTTCGCGAACCGCTTCAGTAACATAGTCCAGGCCATGCAGAATGGCCGTTGTATCTACACCCTGCACCAATGCTTGGCGTACTTTTGTATCTGACAGTGCCGGACTAGAGGTCTTGAAAAAGACCATGTTGGCTGCTGTTGACTGGAAATTGACAATATTTATATCGTGCGACCTGTTGAGCTTGGCTGGCACACTGTCCAGTCCGGCCATAGCCGTTAAGTCGCGGTGCGAGAAGGCCCTCAGCATGGCGGTCTCATCTCCGAACACGTGCAGCACAAAGCTATTTAGTTTGGGTTGCCCGCCGTTATATCCGGCAAAAGGCGATAGAGCTATGAGGGTTAGAGATTTGGCTGGATCATCAGCGTTGCTAGTCTGTAGACTCTGCCAGGCAAACGGACCGGCTCCTACCGGCTGGGTGGTACTAAAAGCAGAGCTACGAACCTGGTCGGCCGGTATTTTGTCTAAAATGTGCTTAGGCGCGATGCCGCTAACTAGGCTGTACGGGAAAGCTGCAAAAGCATTTGGTAGGTCGAAGTCAATTGTCAGCAGGTTTTTGGCTGTTACAGATATGCCCTGCCAACTGCGCAGCATGGGCGACCCAGCATCTGGGTTCTGAATGAGATGGTATGTAAAAACAACGTCATCGGCCGTTAGTGCTGCACCATCTTGCCAGGTCAAATTAGGTTTAAGCGTTACCTCGTAGTGCTTGCCATTGGCGCTAACCGTGTAGCCGCTAGCCAGGTCGCCTACCAAATGGTTCTGGTCGTCGTACTTTAGCAAACCAGCAAAGATCAGGCGCGACACAGCTGAGTCTACACTACCGGTTGCAAATAGCGGGTTGGCATTACTGTATGTGCCTACCATACCCTCGTTGTATAAGCCACCAGCTACTGGTCGAGCGGTCTGATAATAGTTACTTAGCGAGGCTGTTTGCACGATAGTACACACCACCAATAGCATGACCAATAGTAACCAGCCGCCCGAGAAACGCCATACGGCCGCCAGGTTACCAAATCGTCCTATAAAGTTCTTGTCGACATGTTTGGTAGTGGTTTTGGCTATGGAATCGAGTCGCTTTTGGTGGGCACGCAGCCTTCGTCTGACGCGTAGTTTGGTGGCTCTGTCTATGAGTGGCATAGCTAGCTTAGAGGCCGCCTATTTTACGATAATGCCGACTAACAGCGATAGCACAAATACGATTGCACTAATAATGGTCAACTGAAAAATAGTTTTGTCGGTACCGCGTCGTTCGGTGTTAACTTCGCCGCTACTGCCCAGGCCTGCACCCAAGGATGCGCCGCGAGTTTGTACCAAAATTAGCAAAACCATGAGAAGCATGGAGACAAGTGTCACGTAGTTATAAATACTCATTGCCTAAATTATAACACAAAGAAACCTTAGCATCACACTTGTGTCGTCCGCCGCTCCTGTAGGCTTTAGCGGCCTTCTAGGATTGCTGAGACTAGGTAGTTGACGAGACCAATGATGACTCCAGTTAGGATGGCGGCAATCCAGCCGCTAATCTGTAGGCCCGAATACAGCCAGCTTACCAACAGCACCGTAGCACCGTTAATTACCAACATAAACAAGCCTAGTGTTAGTAGGATGGCTGGCAGGGTGGCCAAGATAAGGACAGGTTTAATAAGTGTATTTACAATGGCCAAAATTAGACCAGCGATAACTATGGCGCCCACATGATTGCCATAGCTGACATTGCCGTGCAGCAGCCCAGCCGCAATCCATAACCCTAGGCTGCATATGGCCCAGCGCAGTATAAACCTGTAGGCAAAGCCGTGCGTATTTATCCCTTGCATCAGTACTATTGTACAGGAACGGAGGTAAAAGTGAACTGATTCACTTTTAACGAGTACCACCTACAATCTGGCTATTGGCCAGATTGTAACGGAGTCAGCCTGGTGGGGCAAACTTTGCTCAGGACTTCATTGCCATCTGTTGTAATTAACACATCGTCTTCAATACGTACGCCTATTCCCTCTTCCGGTATGTAAATCCCGGGCTCGCATGTAATAACCATGCCGGGTTTAAGCGGCTGGTTATAGTCGCCCACGTCGTGTACGTCCAGACCCATAAAATGCGTGACAGAGTGCGGATAATATTTTCGTACATTGTTACCGTCCAGCCCCAGCTTAGTCAGCTCAGCGCTAATGAGTTTGGCCGTAGATAGCTCTAGCTCACGGAACGAGACGCCAGGCTTCATTAGGCCGATAATTTCTTGTTGGACAGTTTCAACGGCCTTAAAAACATCTGCCTTGCGTCCAGATATAGGCTGCTTGCTAACGGTACGGGTAATGTCAGCCGCATAGTTTTCCACCTCGGCACCGACGTCGAGTACAACTAAATCATCGTCCGCAATCGGACCGTTGTTGGCGTTATAGTGCAAGGTTGTAGCGTGCTTGCCTGCCCCGACAATTGGCGTAAAAGCATGGCCGTTGGCAGCTTGGCTGCGGAAACCAAAAGTCAGGCCAGCCTCTATGACATATTCGTATTTGGCGGCCGGCAGCACATGCTCTGCTATGTGCGGAAGCGTTTCACTGGTAATACGGATAGATTCTGTTATGGCCTTGATTTCTTGGGGTTGCTTTAAGGTGCGCATATCACGAAGTAGTTTGTCTACCCTAGTATTTCTGGTGTTTTTTGGCGCATTTGCCTCAACGAACCTATCTATACCCGATATCTTTTGGTAACTTTCGATGGCATAGTCGCCGTTAAAGGCCTTTTCGCTGGCAGACAGCTCCGGTAAGATCACAGTTGTCTTGCCATTATCCATAACCAAGGTAAGGCCCGGCACATCCAGCCCGGTCAGATACCAAAAGTTACTGTCTTGGCGGAACGGAAAGTTACTGTCGCCGTTACGCATTACAATATCGTTACCTTTTATAACTATCGGCTTGCCACCAGCCAACTCCTGCAATTTGCGGCGGTTTGACTCAAAAAAATCGGTACTAAAGAAACTATTCATTCCAAAAAGTATAACATTTGACATTTGTTGTGATTGGAATCACATAAAAATCATGGGGGGGGGGGAACCCTATAAGCACAATGGGCAAACACCAATATCCCCACCCCTTCCCCAGCAAGAGTGATGTGGGCTTGGGCAATGTCGATAATACAAGCGATGCCAGTAAACCCATTTCAACTGCTACGCAGACGGCTTTGAATCTTAAAGCCCCATTAGCCTCGGCGGCACTTACCGGTACTCCCACTGCCCCTACGGCCGCGCTTGGCACCAACACGACTCAAATAGCTACCACAGCGTTTGTTAATACGGCATTTTCGGCGGCAGCGGCCGGAGTTGTGGTAACGCTAGGTAACAAGACGGGTGCACTGGACCTATCAAGTTACGTTGCAGCCGGACAAGTTTTTACGTTGACTGCTACAGGTAACTTAACGCTGGCTACAACCGGCATGCCGAGTGTGCCCGCGGGTTTAGCGCCGCAGTTTGTCGTAAGGCTTACCCAGGACGCTACGGGTAGCCGTACATTGGCATTAGGAACAGG
>Ga0164242_10007596_pt1 | contig 11841 bp, 11 predicted proteins | sample OricomgcompostMG_FD_108783 | JGI IMG/M metagenome (GOLD analysis project Ga0164242, IMG submission 108783) | Miracle-Growth compost microbial communities from Emeryville, California, USA - Original compost - Miracle growth compost (MG) ... | reverse complement strand
CTGGATCGACCAGGAAGGCCGCCAAGTTTGCCCGCTGTTCTCCAATGCCTTCGAGCGGGTCAGCCTGCAGCGCCTGGCGCCGCATGAAGAGCTGCCGATCGACTTGGATGGCGGCGCCGAACTGCTGGTGTTGACCGGCGAAGTGACGATTGATGATCAGCCCTGCGAAAGCGGGAGCTGGATACGCCTGCCCGCTGGCGATCGCGCGCAGATCAGCGCTGGCGAGCACGGTGCCACGGTGTATCTCAAGACCGGCCATCTGGCCGCGACGGCGATGGAGGCGTAGCCGTGCAGCATGCACGCATAGCCATCGTCGGTGGCGGCCTCAGCGGACTCTATGCGGCTGCCCTGCTTGAGGAGCGCGGTATTCGGGACTACCTGGTGCTGGAGGCCCGCGAGACATTCGGCGGCCGGATCATTTCCTGGCCGGACGCGTCCAGCACGGCGTCGGTCCGCCAGCCATAACCGGTTTTCTCCTGGTCATACTTGACGTCCTTGCCATCCGCCTTGACCCAGGTGGTGATCACGAGGGGCTGTTGCAACTGGTGATCGGACGCGCGCATCTGCACCATGCCGTTCAGGCTCTGAATCTTCATGCCTTCGAGCGCCCGGGCCACCTTCAGCGGGTCGGTCGAGTGGGTCTCCTTGAATGCCTGGCTTAGCATCGCGATGCCGGTATAGGTCGCAAGCATGTAAAAGTCGTCGTTGTATTTCTTCTTGAAGCCGTCGAATACCTGATCGGCCTGCGGAGGAATGCCCTTCGTGTTGGGGCCGAAATAGCCAACATACTTCACGTGCCCAGCGCCGGCCGCGCCCATGGCGGTCGGCACACCGGTGGTGGGACCGTAGTACGTGTAGTAATTGGCGGTCACCCCGGCGTCCTTGCTCGCCTTGACCAGCAGCGCCAGATCGCTCCCCCAGTTGCCGGTAATAACGGTATCGGCGCCCGACGCCTTGATCTTGGTGGCATAGGGCGAAAAATCCTTGACCTTGGCCAGCGGATGGAAATCGTCGCCGACGATCTCGATGTCCGGACGCTTGCGTTTGAGGTCTTCCCGCGCGGCGCGCGACACGTCGTGGCCGAACGAATAGTCCTGATCGATCAGGTAGACCTTTTTGACGTGCGGGTCCCTGGCGAGAAAGGTGGTCAACGCCTCCATCTTCATATCGGAGTTGGCATCGAAGCTGAAATGCCAGAAGTTGCATTTGCTATTGGTCATGGCGGGGTCTACCGCGCCATAATTCAGGTAAATGAGCTCCTTGCCGGGATTGCGTTCGTTGTATTTCGCCACCGCGTCCTCGAGCGCCATGCCAACCGAAGAGCCGTTGCCCTGGACGATATAGCGGATGCCCTGATCGGCCGCCTCATTGAGAAGCGTGAGACTCTGCTGCGGGGAAAGGTTGTTGTCGAATCCGACCACCTCGAGTTTCGGGCCGCCGCTCCAGTTCTGCTCGTTGGCGAGGTTCGCCGCGTATTGCCAGCTTCTCAATTCGTTGGTTCCCAACGAACCCATCAGGCCGGACAGCGGATCGATGAACGCAATCTTCACGGTTTCCGCGGATGCGGCACCCGAAGTCAGTGCCATGACGGCAGCGGCACCGGCCAGAAAGTAGCGCATTCTTTTCATTAAATTGTCTCCAATGATTTTTGAATCGACTCTTTACCTGATTTCGCAACAGCTCCAATAAGCGAACGGGGTCTCGGGCAACTTAATAGTAAAGAGAGGGAAAAGCAAAAGCGAGGTCGTTTTCGGACGAGAAAGTGTGCCGTTCGGACACCGGACCTCGCTGGGATGGCTCCCCGCCTTGGCGGAAAAGGCATGCGGGCCGTTGATCAGTGCTTTCACCTACGAACAGGCCGGCGCGTCTGCGCGGAAGTGGCCTCGCTGACCGGCAGCGCGGTCGCCCACCGCCTGGAGATACCCGACGTTGCCATCGACGCTGGCGGCTTGACCGGACGTCTGACCAGCGGGCGAGGCGAGGAACAGCGCCGTTGCGGCGATATCGGTTAGCTAGAGCGTCATGCCGCCGGAAACCTCGATGACCGCGCCGTTGATATAGCTCGCCTCGTCGCTGGCAAGAAACGCGTAGAGGTTGGCCACTTCTTCCGGCTTGCCAAGCCGGCGCAACGGCACCTGCTCCCGCATCTTCGCGAGGACATCGTCCGGTATCGTCGACAGGATAGGCGTATCGATGAAGCCAGGCGCAATGGCGTTTACGCGGATGCCTTTGGGTCCGAGTTCGCGGCTCCACGTCTTGGTGAAGCCGATGACGCCGAATTTCGCGGCGGCATAGTTCGTCTGACCGTAGTTCCCGTAAATTCCCACGACCGAACTGGCATTGAGAATCACGCCCGCTCCCTGTTCGACCATGCAGTCCGCCACCGCCTGCGCAGCATGGAAGACGCCCCGGAGGTTGACGTCGATGACGTCGTCGAACTGCGTGAGCGTCATTTTCTGCAGGCGTGCGTCGCGCGTAATGCCTGCGTTGTTCACGAGAACGTCGATTCGCCCGAATTGACCGAGGACCTTCCCGACCATATCCTCGACCGATTCCCGATTGGAAACGTCGACGGTGAAGCCGACACTGGCGGCCCCGATTTCGCGGCATGAATCAACCACGGTTGACACGGCGGTGGCATTCCGATCGCACACGGCAACGATAGCGCCTTCCCGCGCGAACTTGAGCGCCGTCGCTGCGCCGATACCCTGACCGGCCCCCGTGATGATCGCCACTTTGCCACTTAATTTCATTGTTGTTGTCCTTTGTGGTGAATGACGCCGCTCTACAGCGAAACGTTCTCGCGGCCTTTCAGCCCCAGAATCTCGCGTGCCTCTGCTGGCGTGGCAATCTCGAACGAAAGCTCCTCAAGGATTCGTCGAATCTTTCGGACCTGTTCCGCGTTCGACTTCGCCTTCACGCCTTTCGACAGATACACGCTGTCCTCCAGGCCGACCCGGACGTGGCCGCCGAGAATCGCGCCCATCGTCACGAGCGACATCTGATGCCGCCCCGCGCCGAGAATCGAGAACTCGTAGTTCTCGCGTCCGAACAGCCGGTCGGCCGTCGAGCGCATTACCGCGAGGTTCTCCGGGTCCGGGCCGATTCCTCCGAGAATCCCGAGAACGGACTGGATGAAGAACGGCGGCTTGACGAGTCCGACATCGACGAAATACGCGAGGTTGTAGAGATGCCCAACGTCGTAACTCTCGAACTCGAACCGTGTGCCGTAATCGCGGAACTCGGTAAGGATGTTCCGGATGTCACGGAAGGTGTTGCGGAAGATCATGTCTTCCATGCTTTCGATGTACTCCTTTTCCCAGTCGAAACGCCAGGAGGCCATCCTGGCGGCGATGGGATGCAGGGAGAAGTTCATCGAGCCCAGGTTCAGCGAGCACATCTCCGGCTTGGCAAGGCGGGCGTACGCGAGGCGCTCGTCGAGTGTCATGCGCGTGCTGCCGCCGGTCGAGATGTTGATAACGGCGTCAGTCTCGGCGGCGATGGCGGGAACGAACTGGCGGAAGACGTCGGGCGACGGCGTCGGCCGTCCGTCCGCGGGATTGCGGGCGTGCAGGTGCAGGATGGCCGCTCCCGCCTGCGCGGCTTCGAGCGCCTGCGATCTGATGTCGTCCGGTGCGAAGGGCAGGTATTCCGACATCGAAGGGACGTGTGCCGATCCGGTCACGGCGCACGTAATGATGACTTTGCGGTCTCTTTTGCTCACTGATGGATCCTTTGCCGGAGTGGCCATGCGGGCGGTGACAACGGTGTGTGCGGACTCTTGTTCCCACCATGTTAGTGAGTTACGATTTATTTGGTAAGGTCTTTGCCGGACAGTCGAATGTCCTTGCAGGACATTTTCAGGAGACAAGATGCCTGCACGATTTCCGCTGCTCAACGAGCGCATCTACGCGCCGTACAAGATCGCTGCGCTGGTTGAAGTGCTCGCGGAACAAGGCATTGCGCCGCAAGACAGCCTGAAGGGAAGCGGCGTGTCGCCTGACCAGATTTACGACGCCTCGGTCTTGACCTCCGTTCGGCAGTACGCGTCGGTTTGCCGGAACGCGGTCAATCTGTCGTCCGACCCGGCGACGCCGTTCCGGACGGGATCGCGCCTGCATCTTGCGGCTTATGGCATGTATGGCTATGCGCTGATGTCGTGCCTCTCTTTGCGCGACTACTTCCGGCTTGGCGTTAAATATCATCGTCTGGCGACGCCCACGCTGACGATCGAATGGCAAGAGCTCCCGGATAGGGCGGTGTGGACTTTTCCCGGCGCGTTCGACTCGAATCTTCCGCATGACGTACAGCAGTTCCTGCTCGAACAACAATACACGCAGCACGTGACCCACTTGCAGGACGTTGCCGGCAGGCGTTGCCCACCGGTTCTGGCGCGCTTTTCGTATCCCGCGCCGGCTTATGCCGATATCTACCCGGAGTACCTGGGTTGCCCGTGCGACTTCGGCGCTGAGCAATGCGAACTTATCTATGACAGCGCAATCCTCGAGGTCAGGCCGCGGCTGGCGCACAGACACTCGGCTGCGCTTTTGCAGGAAACCTGCGACCGGCTGATCGGGCAGGCCAAGACATCGTTCGGTGCGTCCGGTGAGGTATACCAGGTGTTGATGCGCAATCCCGGCGAATTTCCAGGCATGGAAATCGTGGCCGCCACGCTGAAGATGACCAGCAGAACGTTGCGGCGCCGCCTCGAAGCGGAAGGGACGTCGTTTGTCGCGATCGTGAACGACGTGCGCTGCTCGCTTGCGACCGAGTATCTGAAGACAACCCGGATGAGTACGGAAGATGTCGCCATGCTGGTTGGTTTCACCGACACCGCCAACTTTCGGCGGGCGCTCAAGCGATGGACCGGCAAGGTGCCCGGCGACATCCGCGAACAATGAAGCAGTCCGTGGCTGGCACGCATCCCCCACACGTTATCGGCACCGATGGCATCATCGCGTATGCGGAGGTCAATCCGGACTATACGCAGCGTCCCGATCCAACGGAACTTCTCCCGGTGCTCGACAAGCTGCGGACGCACTCCGCAGTCCGAGTGATCCGAAAACCTGACAGAGACGCCCATGATCCGTTTTTATTTCCATCCCACGCCTAATCCGGCAAAGGTCGCCCTCTTTCTCGAAGAAGCGAAGTTGCCGTATGAGGCGATTCCGGTCGATACCAGCAAGGGCGAGCAGCACCTCCCGGCCTTTCGTGCGATAAACCCCAACGGCAAGGTGCCCGCTATCGTCGACACGGAGGGCCCCGGCGGCAAGGAAGTACGCGTCTTTGACTCCACGGCGATCCTGATCTACCTCGCCGAGAAGACCGGCGAGTTCCTCGGCGCTCCGGAAGATCGGCCCGAGCTGCTATCCTGGCTGCTGTTCCTCGCCTCCGGACTCGGGCCGTTCTCGGGTCAGGCCGTTCACTTCCAGTTCGCGGCGCCGGAAGGTCTCGACTATGCGGTGAACCGCTATCGACGGGAGGCAGAGCGCCATTACCAGGTGCTCAACGATCATCTCGAAGGGCGGACCTATATCGTCGGCGACACCTATACGATTGCCGACATTTCGGCTTGGGGCTGGCTCGACCGGGCCTCGCGCGTGCGCAAGGGCAGCGAGGATCCGCTTGATCCCTATCCGAACCTCAAGCGTCTCTTCGAGACAGTCGACGCGAGGCCGGCGGTTGCCCGTGCGCGCGAAGTCGGCAAGGACCATCCGTTCAAGAAGGTTAATGACGAAGAGACCCGGCGCGCGCTCTTTCCGTCCAACTATTCCCCGGCTGCGTGAGCCAGCCTCGGTCGTCGCAGATGCCATCGTAGGGGATCGAGTCCGATGCTTTGGAGGTGCGTGGCGGCGAGGCGTGGGCGCAGATGATCGTCCTCAACCGCGACGATCCGGCCGCTGTCGACGAGCGCTTCCTCGGGCCGAAGCCGGTGCTTGATAATGAAGTGAAGGTAGGTAGCCGGTGGATTGCTAACCAGGCCGTGATTGCACAGCATCGGTGAGCTGCGCACCGTGATGGCCCCGGCTCTGGTTCGCGCTGGGGCAGCTCGTCAACCGAGCGCGACCGCGTGATCGCCCCGCGAGCCCCGCCAGTCGGGCATCTGACGAACCGGTCGCATCCCGGCACGCATCGTGCATTATCGTCGCCATCTTGTATTCAAGATGGCACGCATGAACGGAAACCTTAAAATTCGTCCGCTCCTCGACCAGTACGCGCTGGGAGCACTGACGCCTCGCGAAGTCGTCGAGGAGGTCTTGCGACGCATCGCGGCAAGCGATCGCCGTGAGGTCTGGATCTCGCGCGAACCCGACGCCGCGCTGCTTGCCCGGGCTGCTGAACTCGAGCGGCGGCGCGCGGCCTGCGGCTCGGCGTGGCGGCAACATATGCCGCTTTACGGCGTGCCGTTTGCGCTCAAGGACAATATCGATGTCGCGGGCGTGCCGACGACCGCGGCGTGCGCATCGTTCGCGTACGTGCCGGATGAAACGGCGTTTGCCGTCGAGAGGCTGCTCGACGCAGGCGCGATCTTCGTCGGCAAGACCAATCTCGACCAGTTCGCGACTGGTCTCGTCGGCACGCGCTCGCCCTATGGCGCGGTCCGGCAGGTCGAATTCGAGGGCTACGTGTCGGGCGGTTCGAGTTCCGGCTCGAGCGTCGCGGTGGCCGCGGGTCTCGTCGCGTTCTCGCTCGGCACGGATACGGCGGGCTCGGGCCGCGTTCCGGCGGCCTTCAACGGGCTGGTCGGCCTCAAGCCGACGCTGGGTCTCGTCAGCAAGCGCGGTGTCGTGCCGGCCTGCCGCAGTCTCGACTGCGTATCGATCTTCGCGCACGACGTCGGCGACGCATGGTGCGTGCTCGAGCAGCTCGCCGCCTTCGATGCGCTCGACGGCTACGCGCGGCACATCGCGCCACCAGGATTGCCCCACGCCGCACTGCGCGTCGCGGTTCCCGACAAGCTCGAATTCTTCGGCGACAGGGAAGCCGCCGCCGCGTTCGCCGCGACACTCGATACGATCTCGTCGCGGCTCGCTCTCGCGCCATCGACGTTCCCGTTCGCGCCGCTTCAGCGCGCGGCGTCACTGCTGTACGACGGACCGTGGGTCGCCGAGCGGCGTGCCGCCCTCGGCGCGTTCTTCGACGACCATCGGGCCGACATCGATCCGGTTGTCGCGGAGGTGATCGGCCACGCGGACCGCTTCAGCGCCGCCGACGCCTTCAACGGCCAGTACGAGCTGGCGCTCCTCAAGCGCGAAGCGGACGCGCTGTTCGACACGATCGACGTGCTGATCGTCCCGACCGCGCCGACCCATCCGGCGATCGCCGACGTGCATGCCGACCCGATCGTGCGCAACAGTCAGCTCGGCCTCTATACGAACTTCGTCAATCTGCTCGACCTGTGCGCGCTTGCGGTGCCGGGGCGGCGACGCGCGGATGGCCTGCCTGCCGGCGTCACGCTGATCGCACCGGCCGGCGCGGACCAGCGGCTCGCGGTACTCGGCGCCCGCATTCACGCACTGTTCGGTGGCGATGCGGCGGGACAGGACGACGACGCCCAGGCGATTGCCTCGCGCCCGCTGCCTTTCGATGAACCGACTGTCACGCTGGCCGTGGTCGGCGCGCATCTGCGGGGCGAGCCGCTCCACTGGCAATTGCTGGAAGCCGGCGCGCGCTTCGTCGAAGCGACCGCGACGGCACCGCGTTACCGGCTCTTCGCGCTGTCCGGCACGACGCCGCCGAAGCCGGGCCTCGTGCGCGTGTCGAGCGATGAAGGTCGCGCGATCGCAATCGAGCTATGGGAAATGCCGCTGCGCCACTTCGGCGCGTTCGTGGCCGCCGTGCCGGCGCCGCTCGGCATCGGCACGCTGCAGACCACCCACGGCCTCAGCGTCAAAGGTTTCATTTGCGAGCCTGCCGCCGTTGCGCCCGGAAGCGGCGCACGCGACATCACGTCGTTCGGCGGTTGGCGCGCGTGGCTGGACAGCGGGACCGGTCCGATCCCCGCCTGAGAGACCAAAGTAAGAACCCTGATCAAAAGGAATCCATATCATGACCAATCGCCGCGATTTTTTCAAAAGTGCCGGGGCGCTCGCGCTCGGCGGCCTGGTGCCCTTCGAAAGCGTATTTGCCGCCAGTAATCTGACCGTCGGCGTGATTTACGTCGGCTCGCGCGGCGACTTCGGCTACAACCAGGCGCAGGCGCAGGCCGCCGCGATCATCAGGAAGTTGCCGAACGTGAAGGTCGTCGAGGAAGAGAACGTGCCCGAGACGGTCGCTGTGCAGAAGACGATGGAAGCGATGATCGAGCAGGACGGCGCGTCGCTGATCTTCGCGACGTCGTTCGGCTATTTCGATCCGCACGTGCTGAAGATGGCCGCGAAGTATCCGAAGGTCCGCTTCGCGCACTGCGGTGGCCTGTGGAAGAGCGGTGACCCCGCGAATATCACGAGCTACTTCGGCTACATCGACGAGTGCCAGTACCTGAACGGCGTCGTGGCCGGACATGCGAGCAAGACGAAGAAGCTCGGTTTCGTCGCCGCGAAGCCCATTCCACAGGTGCTGCGCAACATCAACGCGTTCACGCTCGGTGCGCGGTCGGTCGATCCGTCGATCGTCACGCACGTTATCTTCACCGGCGACTGGTCGATGCCGGTGAAGGAGGCCGAGTCGACGAACAGCCTCGTCGATCAAGGCTGCGACGTGATCACGTGCCACGTCGACGGGCCGAAGGTCGTGATCGAGACCGCCGAGAAGCGTGGCGCGATGAGCTGCGGGTATCACGCGAGCCAGGCGGCGCTCGCGCCGAGGGGCTATCTCACCGGTGCGGAGTGGGATTGGGCGACGCCCTACAAGGTGCTCGTGGCCGCGGCGCAAAACGGCACGGCTACCCCGAACATCCTGCGCGGCGGCCTGAAAGAGGGCTTCGTGAAGATGTCGCCGTATGGCGTGAAGGTCACGCCGGACGCGAGGGCGAACGCCGACGCGATCAAGGCGAAGATGATCGCGGGCGACTATGTGATCTTCAAGGGGCCGATGACGGACAACAAGGGCATCGCGGTGATTCCGGCCGGCACGCGCTACGCGCAGACCGACATCTCGCTCGAGAGCATGAATTACCTGGTCGCGGGCGTCGTGGGCCAAATCTGATGGGCGCGCCGTGCGCCATGCACGGCGTGAGCCCTGTTTGCGAGGAGCTTCGATGCGTACCACTGCAACGCCGGCGGGCGTCCCGTCCGCCGGCATCGCGCGGCTGCTACTGGCCGTGCTGCCCGCGCTGCCGACGCTGTGCGCGCTCGTCGGCACGTTCTTGCTGTTTGCGCTGTTCCTGCTTGTACAGGGACAACCCGGCGTCGAGGCGATCCGCCTCGTCGTCGAGGGCGCATTCGGCTCGTCATTCGCGTGGCAAAGCACGTTGTTGCGCGCGGCACCGCTGATGCTGACGGCGCTGTGCGTGGCGCTGCCCGCTCAGGTCGGCCTGATCGTGATCGGCGGAGAGGGCGCGCTGGCGCTCGGTGGCCTCGCGGCGGCGGTCGTGCCGCAGGCGATTCCTCATGCCACGCCGTGGTTCGTCGCGACGCCGCTGATGGCGCTCGCCGGCATGGCCGCGGGGGGCGTGTGGATCGGTGCTGTCGGCGCGATGCGGCAGTGGCGCGGCGTCAACGAGACAATCAGCAGCCTCCTGATGTCGTACATCGCGATCGCGCTCTTCAAGCAGCTCGTCGAAGGCCCGCTGCGCGATCCGGCGAGCCTCAACAAGCCGTCGACGCTGCCGGTGCCCGACGCGATGTCGATCGGCTCGCTGCCGGGCCTCGAGGTTCACTGGGGGCTGTTCTGGGGGCTCGTCGCGTGCGTGGCCGCATGGATTTTCGTCAGGCACAGCACCAAGGGCTTCGCGATGCGCGTCGTGGGCGGCAACAACCGCGCGGCCCGGCTCGTCGGTCTGCCGGTGGACTCGCTCGCGCTGACCGCGTGCGTGCTCGGCGGTGCGGCGGCGGGACTCGCGGGCATGTTCGAGGTCGCCGCGGTGCAGGGCAGCGCGAACGCATCGTTGCTCGCGGGTTACGGCTATGCGGGCATCCTCGTTGCGTTCGCCGCGCGGCATAACCCACTCGCGATCGTCGTCTGTGCGGTGATGATCGGCGGCATCGAGGCGAGCGGCAGCCTGCTGCAGCGTCGGCTCGAACTGCCCGATGCGACCACGCTGGTCCTGCAAGGGCTGCTGTTCGCAAACCTGCTCGCATGGGAAGCGCTCGGCGGCCGCATCGCGGCGTGGCGCGTGAAACTGCAGGCCGCCGCGCTGGAAGAAAGTGGCGTTCAACTGGAGCGTACTCATGCCTGATCTGCATTCGACGATCGCCGTGCTGCTGTTGTCGCTGATTGCGGGCGCGATCCGCGTGAGCACACCCTATCTCTTCGTGAGCCTCGGCGAATGCCTGACCGAGAAAGGCGGTCGCGTGAACCTCGGGCTCGAGGGCATTCTCGTGTCGGGCGCAATGAGCGGCTATGCGTTCGCCTACCTGTCGGGCTCGGCCTGGGTGGGTGTCGCCGCCGCGGCGTTGGTGGGACTGCTGCTCGGGTGCCTGCATGGCCTCGTCTGTTCGCTGCCGCGCGTGTCGGACATCGCGTTCGGCATTGCGCTGATGCTGTTCGGCACCGGCCTCGCGTTCTATCTCGGCAAGCCGTTCATCGAGCCGCAGGCGCCGATGCTGGCATCGTTCGATCTCGGCGGCTGGGCCGCATCGCCGCAGCTGCATAACGCGCTGCACGTCAATCCGCTGTTCGTGATCGGCGTCGTGCTGTCGGTCGCGCTGCAATGGGGCCTGCGCTCGACGCGCTGGGGCATGACACTGCGCCTCGTCGGCGAGAACGCCGAGAGCGCGCGCGCGATGGGCTATCCGATCACGCGGGTGCGCGTCATGGCGACGGCGGTCGGCGGACTCCTCGCCGGCGTCGGCGGCGCGTATCTGTCGCTCGTCTATCCCGGCAGCTGGAATGAAGGACTGTCGAGCGGACAGGGGCTGATGGCCGTCGCGCTGGTGATCTTCGCGCGTTGGCATCCGCTGCGCTGCCTGTGGGCCGCATTGCTGTTCGGCGCCGCGAGTGCGCTCGGGCCCGCGTTGCAGGCGGTCGGCGTGACGAGCGGCTATTACCTGTTCAACGCCGCCCCGTATGTGCTGACGCTCGCGATCATGATCATCAACTGCCGCCCGGATCGCACGCTCGCCGGCGCGCCCGGCGAATTGAGCCTGACGCGCTGATCCAATAAGGAGAACAGAACATGACCCGCTTCATCGATGCCCGCCCTTACCCGTGGCCATTCGACGGCGCACTGCGCCCCGACAACACGGCGCTCGTCATTATCGACATGCAGACGGACTTCTGCGGCATCGGCGGCTACGTCGACAAGATGGGCTACGACCTGTCGCTGACGCGCGCGCCGATCGAGCCGATCCGCAACGTGCTCACGTTGATGCGCGAGCAGGGCTTCACGATCATCCATACACGCGAAGGGCATCGCCCCGATCTGTCGGACCTCCCAGCGAACAAGCGCTGGCGCAGCCGCCAGGCCGGCGTCGACGGCATCGGCATTGGCGATGAGGGGCCGTGCGGCCGGATTCTGGTACGCGGCGAGCCGGGTTGGGAAATCATCGACGAACTCGCGCCGTTCCCCGGCGAAATCATCATCGACAAACCGGGCAAGGGTTCGTTCTGCGCGACCGACCTCGAACTGATCCTGCGCACGCGCGGCATTGCGAATCTGGTGCTCACCGGCATCACGACCGACGTTTGCGTACATACGACGATGCGGGAGGCGAACGATCGCGGTTTCGAATGCACTGT
>Ga0164242_10007595_pt1 | contig 11842 bp, 7 predicted proteins | sample OricomgcompostMG_FD_108783 | JGI IMG/M metagenome (GOLD analysis project Ga0164242, IMG submission 108783) | Miracle-Growth compost microbial communities from Emeryville, California, USA - Original compost - Miracle growth compost (MG) ... | reverse complement strand
GTAGCGCAGTTGCGAACCCGACGCGAATAGCAGGCCCGCTCCACGAGGCAACGGGGTCACCAGCGTGGGGTCGAGGGTCAGCTCGTCGCCGTCCGGCTGCTCGTCGTTGGCCAGCACCGGAATATCGACGACATCGCCGACGCGCACGCTGACGGTGTCCGGGTTGGCGACCGGCGGCTGTCGCACGCTCGGGCGTGGAATCTGCACGACGCGCACGCTGCCGCGAGCATCCGCGAGGCCGTTGCTCACCTGGTAGTCGAAGGTGATCGGCGCGTCGATGGGTCGCGTGAGGGTGACGCGCAGGGTGCGTTGCTCGATCACCTCGACCTTCACTCCGCTGGATGCCGGCGGCGCACTCGCGCCGGTGATCAGCAGCACCCCACCTGCCGGGTCGAAGTCCGTGGCCAGCACATCCACCTGGCGTGTCGACTGCTCCGGGATGAAAGCGGTGTGCGGAACCGTGACCGGCGTTGCACCGGCATCGGGCGGTGCCGTCACCTGGATGCGGACGATACCGTTCGCCGTCGTCACCCCGTCGGTGACGGCGTAGTCGATGAGGTGTGTTCCCGGAGTGTCGCTGAGGAACCGGAACGTCCCGGCATCGAAGTCGGGGGTGAGCGTGGCGTCCGGTTTCTCGGGAAGTGCGCTCAGCCGCACGACCCCGGAGCCGCCGCGCACGTGAGGCAGCGGCGACACGGTGATCTGCTTCCCGGCGATCGCCGAGGCGACGAACTGCTCCGGGATGATCGGAACATGACCGACCGGCCGGACGGTCACCGCAAGCGTCCCTGTCCCCTCCGCTGTGCCGTCGGACACCGCGAGCGCAACCTCCTTGTTCGTGCCGCCCCTGCCCTTGTCCGTGTACACGACGGTGCCCTGCGGGGTCGAACTGGCCTGGTCAGGGGCCGCGGCGCTCGCACTGGCGAGGTAGAACGGGTCGCCGTCCGGGTCGTACCAATCGCTGAGCACCTGCGTGCTGACTCGGCCGCCGGCCGCGACGATCGCCTGGGTCGTGTGCACTTGAACGGGAGCGGAGTTCACGTCGGGCGGATGCACCGTCACCGTCACCGAGGCGGACGCCGTGCCGCCACGGCCGTCGGAGATCGTGTACTCGAAGTGCAGCGCACCACGCGCACCGGCCGGGAGCACCAGTTGCACGCTTTCGCCGTCGCCCACGATCTCCAGCCGTCCCGAGATCGCCGGAACCTGGGTCACCGAATCGACCACCAGTACGTCGCCGTTCGGGTCGTAGTCGTTGAGCAGCACCGGAAGCGCGTTCGTCGCGCCTGCTCTGGCGCCGAACGCGTCATCGACCGCGACCGGGGGTTTCTGCTGTTTGTCGTACACCGGCGGATTCTCGTCCGTCTTGCGCTCGACCTGCTTCTTGGTGTTGTCCACGTGCACGAAGTCGCGCCAATTGTCGATCAGCGCGTTGTCGTGCTGCACGTCCCAGCTCGTCCCGTGCGCGGTGTCGTTGAGCACGAGTTCGCCCCCGTTGGAACGAAAGGCGAGGGCGGCATCCGCTGCGACCGCCTTCAGGGTGCCGCGCGCACCGTGGTCCGCATCCCCGCAGGTTCGCCACGTGGACCCGCCAGCCCATGCCGCGTAGAGGCATCCGCCCGAGCCCGCCGGCGCAGCCGGTTTGCCGAGCGCGCTGTGCAGCACGGTGCGGTAGCGGTGATCGGAGGTCGACACCGCGACCAGGCCGCTCGCGGATGCGATGTAGACGGTGTCGCCTGCTGCGGTCGGCTGCTGCACGACGGCATCCGAGCCGAGCCAGGACGGCAGTCGCGTGCTGCCGTCTTCCGTGTAGAGGATGCCGCGGCCAGCATCCAGCATGGCCCATCTGCCGCCGACAGAGGTGATGCCGATGCCGCCGATCGGACCGGCGGGCGCGACATGGTCGGTTCCCGTCACGGCATCGTCGGTGACCACGTTGAGGCGGGACACCGTATGCGCCGTCGGTGAGTAGGCGAACAGCACTCCGTCGTCGTCGATCGAGCTGACGATGCGGCCGCCCAGGTCGACCGTCGGCGGCTTCGTCGCGTCAAAACCATCGAGCCCGTTCGACGGCAGCACCCAGATCTGGCCGGTCCCGTCCGATTCGACGACCGCGCGACCGGCGGTCAACGACACCTTCGGCTGTCGCGGCGGCAACGCGATCGCCTTGCCGGCCACGGCCGTCGCCGGGTCGATCGCCGACATCGTGTTGTTGCCATGGTCGATCAGCAACACGGAGGAGGCGGACTGTTCGACGTCCAGGGACTTGCTCGTTCCGGCAACGACGGTGTTCAGCGCGGCGATCTGCGTGTTCGCTCGGCCGACCATCTGGGTCGCATCGTTGCTGACCCAGACCGCACCGTCGCCGAGCGTCATCCGCTGCTGCGTGTAACCACCCGACGCGATGGCGATCGTGGTCACCACGAGGACGACGACGATGCCGATGGCGGCGGTCAACGCCAGCGGCCGGTGTCCGCCGATCCAGCCGCGGATCACGATCCGTTGCCAGGATCGACGCACTTCGGGGTGCTGGCCGCGCCGGTCTTGCCCGCCCGGTTCACGGTGACGCTGACGCAGACGCGCGTTCCGGTCTCGTCGACGTGGAACTGCCGGGACTGCTGCGTGCTCGGCGCGCCGCCGTCGACACTGACCTGGTAGGCGTCGCCGGAGCGCAGTCCGGGGTCCTGCCAGGAGAAGACGATGGTGCCGTCCGAGGTGGTCGCGGAGACGTTGCGCACCGTGGGGATGTCGTCTGCGCTGGACACGCGCACCAGGATGTATGTCGCGGTGAGGCCGAGGACGACGATCAGCGCGGCGCATCCGACCAGCAGCCAGGTGACCGTCCGTGTCAGCGCGCCGCGTCGGCCGCCGGACTGCCCGCCGAGGCTGCCATCACGCGCGTCGGTGCGGGACGGTGTGCGGGAACCGGTTGTCTCCGATACGCGCCGTCTGCGGCGTTTCACGCCGGGATCCACGGCGACGACGCCCTTGACGCGCGTCCGGTCCTCCGGGTCGGTCGCGGTGGCGAGCGCCCAGTCGTCCATCGCCACCTCGATCGGCGTCTGCGCCAGCCCGAGTTCTGTCTCGATTCCCTGCAGGTCACGGATGAACTCGAGCACCGTGCGCTGTCGCGCCTCCGGCTTCTTCGACATTCCGCGCCGCAGCACGGCCTCGAGGCGGGCGGGAACGTCGTCGCGGCCGATCGGTTCCGGTCTGGCCCGCTGGATGCGTGCCACGAGCGCGGCCGGAGCGTTGTCACCGCCGACGAGTTCGAACGGTGAACGTCCGGCCAGCAGCGAGTACAGGGTGGCCGCCAGCGACCACACCTCGCTCGCGACACTGCCGGGGGTGTCATCCAGCAGGACCTCAGGAGCCGACCACGGGATCGACAGTCCCTGTGCCTCGACGAGCTCGGCCTCGCCGAGCGTCGAGGCGATGCCGAAGTCGCTGAGCACGGGATGGCCGTACGCCGTCATCAGGATGTTGGACGGTTTGATGTCACGATGCAGCACTCCGGCGCGATGCGCGGTCTCGACCGCGCTGGCGATCTTGACCCCGATCCGCAGCACATCCGGCACCGGGAACGGTTCGGCACGGTAACTCTGGCCGGGTGCCGCTGAGCAGAGCTCCATCACCAGGTACGGTCGGCCGTCCGCCGAGACGCTCGCCTGATAGACGGTCAACACCGATGGATGCGCGCTGAGCTGCGCCATCACGTTCGCCTCTGCCTGGAACATCTGACGCACCTGGGGCGTGACGACCTCGGCAAGCAGCACCTTCACAGCGACCTGCCGCCGCGGCATGTTCTGCTCATAGAGGAAGACGTCGGCGAAGCCGCCGGAACCGACGGCGCGCACGTAAGAGAATCCGGGGAGGTTGGGCGGCTGCGACGGCAGTCTTCTCGCCATCGGCGCCCTCCAGACTTTCACCGAACCGAACCGTGCCGACCCCCGGCGACGCGGATTCTCGCGTCATGCGGCAAACGTGCACTCATTCTAGGCAGCGGATCGCGGTCCCCGGCAATGTGGACGACAAACCGTTCCCCCCGTTTCGAGGGTCAATGGCGGCGTGCCGCTGAACGCGACGGCTCGTCGCGCTCCCCTTCCGGCGTTTCAAGCACCTCGAGGACGATCACGGTCACGTTGTCTCGACCTCCGTTGCCGAGCGCAGCGTCGACGAGAGCACCCGCCGCGTCGATCACCGTGTCGCCTGTGCCCAGGAAATGCCGGATGCCGTGTTCGGTCAGCTCCTTGGTCAGCCCGTCCGAGCAGACCAGCAGCCGGGAGCCCGCCACGATCGGCACCAGGCTGAAGTCGGGAACCGGGTCTTCGTTGAATCCGACGGCCCGGGTGATCACGTTGCTGTGCGGATGCACCTCCGCCTCGGCAGGTGTGATCGCGCCGGCGTCGAGCAGTTCCTGGACGATGGAATGGTCCGTCGTGAGCTGACTGAGCTCGCCGTCGAGAAGCTGATATACGCGTGAATCACCGATGTTGAAGACCAACCAGCACGGCGCATCCTCTTCGACGGTCAGCGCGACGCCGGTGACCGTTGTGCCGGTTCCGAGATCGGTCTTGCCGACGCCCTTGCCCATGTCGTCGACGGCGGCGCGCAACGCCGTGTTGAGCCGCTCGGCATCCATGAACGCGGTGCCGACCTGCTCGGCGAGCCTGGTCACGACCGCAGCGCTGGCGAAATCTCCCGCCGTATGGCCGCCCATGCCGTCGGCGACGGCGAAGATGGGCGAGCGCGCGAGCAGGCTGTCTTCGTTCACGCTGCGGCGGTAGCCCTTGTCGCTGAGCGCCGCCCAGCTCAGGGCGATCCGGGCGCCGTCGTGCCCGGGCACCTCCACCGTGTGGCGCCTGCTGCTTCGACCGATCTGGGTCACCGCGGTCCTCCTGCGGCCTTCTCTGGCTGACCGCTGTGCCGATCTGTGACGGTCGGCGTGATCTCGATGATATTACCGTCCCCGATGTCGATGCTCGCACGTCCGGGCACGGCGAAGGACTCGCCGGGGTGGATGCGACGGCGCGGCAAGCCCGGAACGCTCACGTATGTTCCGTTCGTCGAACGCAGGTCTGTGACCACGATCGTGTCTCCTTGCGGCTCCACGCGCACGTGCGAGGAGGAGACGATCTCCTGCGGCGATGCGACCGTGATCAGCGTCGGTGGCTCGCCGACCGAGATGCGACTCCCGGCGGGTTTGCGCCCGATCACGACCGGCCCGGTCAGTGTGCGAGCCGGTGCCGAGCCGATGCTCAGCGTGAATCGCGCCGTGGCGTGCGCAGACTCGTCCTGCTTCGAAGAATCGCGGGTCGCCGGAGCGCTACGCGTGCCGGAGCGGGACAGCAAGATCGTGTCATCGTCCGGAAGCGTGTCAGCTGGCGGCGCGATCAGCGCCGCCTCGGCGCGCAACACCGTGCGATCGAGGTCGTCCTGAGACACAGTCGGCGCGACGGGGACGACCGGCGCGGCGGCCGCAGCCGGTGCGGGCGACGCAGCGGGCACGGCCGCCGCGGCCTCGAACTCGTTGGTGCCGTTGCGCATCGGCTCCTCGGCGACGGCGACCGACGGATGCGCCCACAGCACCCGGTCAGCGACGACCGTCGCGTGCCGAACCGCAAGCGCGCCCGGCGTCAACACGGGAACCGAGCGCACCGGGACATCCGTCCCGTACATCCCGACCGCGACCGCGGAACGGAATCCGGCGAGCATCCACGGTTCGACGCCGCCGGCACCGAACCGCCGCGCGCCGCCGACCGAGAAGACGTCAACGCATGCGCCGCCGCGCACGACGGCTGTCAGTGCGCGGTCCGGCGCGATCGGCGCTGTGTCGGCGAAACGAACGATCGCGAACGATTCGACGCCGCCGCTGACCCCATCGCCTGACAACGGAATCGCCCCGACCAGGTCTTCAACGGTCGGGTCGGCGGCATCGGTCAACGCCCACAACCGCTGGATCACGTCACTGTTTGCTTCCGCCTCGACCATGGCGACGAAGGAGTCGCAGATCACGAAAATCCAGCGCGGATCGCCGCTCGGCGGAGCGTGCATGAGAGATCCGGAGGTCATGGCTCCTCCTCGGCTGCGGGCAAGACGCCACCGTGGGGGTCGGTGGCGCGCTTCTGCGAGTGTATCCGGCCGGGTCGACCTGCTTGCGGCGGATGGCGGCGCGGCGCCATCAGCCGCGCACCCGCAGCGGGGCATTCCCCGTGTGTGCGCTGTAGAGCCATTCCGGAAGCGCGCCGCGACACAGCAGTTCACCGAGCAGCTCGGCCAGTCCGTAGCCGGCGTCGATGCGGCGTGCGCGATCCAGATAGTGCCAAGCGACGGATCCGCGGCCCGCCGCCCAGCTCAGCCAGGCGAGCATGGTGAACGTCGGCGCCCGCAACGAGCTCGGCAGCCGCGTCGTCACCTGCCGCAGCAGTTCGATCGCCCGGTCGAGTCGCTTCGGATCGGGAGCGCGCAGTCCGCCCATCCCGCCAAGAGCCAACGCGATGTCGTCGTCGGGGTCCACCCCCTGGCCCGCGTTCCAGCGCGCGTTGAACTCGGCCGCCTGCAGCCCGATGTCTTCGCCCCACGCCCAGCTGAACATCACGATGTCACGCACCGCCGCCGAGCGGACAGCGAACGCGATCAAGGCGGCTTGCACGGGCGTGAGCCGGGCGGCATCCCAGTTCAGACTGACGCCGGCGAACCACACCGGGTCGGCGACCTGCTCGAGGCCGACGGCCGCCACCCCGCCCGGCTCGGCATTGTCGGCCACGCCGGCGCGCCCCAACCGCGCGTATGCCTCGGCGGTGCGTTCCCTGGTCGACGCGCTCGAGCGCGGCAGCCGCGTCTGACGGTGCGGAGCGGCGATCACGGGCAGTGTGTCGGAAGCGCTGCGGCGCGCCGCGAGTGCGTCGTCGAGCTCGGATAGCGGATGCCGTTTGCCCCGGTCCGAGAGATACGAGGACCACCCGTCTCGGGCAACGCAGAGCGCGTCAAGCACCCGGAACCCACCGGAACGCGCGCGAGAGACGAACCGGGTCGCAAGGCTGTCGTGCGGCACGTCGCCACACTCCTCGAACGCGTCGTTCGTGTACACGATGGGGATCACGCCGTCGGCGCCGCGAATTCGGCAGAGCATGCCGATCAGCGTTGTCGCGAACCGCTTGTACGCGAGATCGCCGGCTTCCCCCGGCAGATCCACGCGATAGGCCGCACACGTCTTCGACCCGGCGAACACGACAAGCACGAGCGAGTCCTGCGGCGCGAAACCCACGAGCTCGGGCACCATGGCGAGCAGTTGAACGGCCGATGCGGCCCGCACGATCTTCGGCATGGCCACAAGTGTGGCCGCTCGTCGCGGCAGCTCCCTGCCCGATGCCGCGGATTGGGGATAACCCGCGTCGGGCTGCCCTGTGGGGGCCGTGTCCCCTGCGCCGGTGGGCTCGGCAGCCGAGCGCCGTCACACGTCGTCGCTGATGGCCCCCTCGAACTGCGCGTTATACAGGTTGTAATAGGCACCGCCCGCGGCGAGCAGTTCGCTGTGCGTCCCCTGCTCCACGATCGAGCCGTGCTCCATCACCAGGATCAGATCGGCATCGCGAATCGTGGACAGGCGGTGCGCGATCACGAAACTGGTGCGATCCTTGCGCAGTGCGCTCATCGCCTTCTGCACCAGCAGCTCGGTGCGCGTGTCGACCGAGCTCGTCGCCTCGTCCAGGATGAGAACGCTCGGCCGGGCCAGGAACGCCCGTGCGATGGTGAGCAGCTGCTTCTCCCCTGCCGACACGTTCGAACCCTCGTCGTCGAGCACCGTGTCGTACCCATCCGGCAGCGAGTGCACAAAGCGATCCACATAGGTGGCCTTCGCCGCCTCAAGGATCTCCTCCTCTGTCGCATCCGGGCGGCCGTACGCGATGTTGTCCCGGATCGTCCCGGCGAACAGCCAGGTGTCCTGCAGCACCATGCCCATCCTGCTGCGCAGGTCGTACCGGGTCATGGCCGCGATGTCCGCGCCATCGAGCGTGATGCGGCCGGAGTCGACCTCGTAGAACCGCATCATCAGGTTGACCAGCGTCGTCTTGCCCGCGCCCGTCGGCCCGACGATCGCGACCGTGTGACCGGGCTCGGCCACCATCGACAGGTGCTCGATCAGCGGCTGCTCGGTGCTGTAGCTGAACGAGACATCCTCGAACGCGAGCGCACCCCTCGTGCCGCTCGGGCTGACCGGCTGCTCCGGATCCACGCGCTGCTCATCGGCATCCAGCAACTCGAACACCCGCTCGGCCGACGCGACGCCGGATTGCAGCAGGTTCGCCATCGAGCCCAGCTGGCTCAGCGGCTGCGTGAACTGTCTGGAGTACTGGATGAACGCCTGTACGTCGCCGATCTGCATCGCGCCGGATGCCACCTGCAGGCCGCCGACGACGGCGATCGCGACGTACACCAGGTTCCCGACGAACTGCATCGAGGGCATGATGATGCCGGAGACGAACTGGGCGCCGAACGACGCCTTGTACAGCTCCTCGTTCTTCTGCCGGAAGACCTCGTTCACCTCACGGTGACGACCGAAGACCTTGACCAGCGCGTGACCGGTGAACGCCTCCTCGACCTGCGCGTTCAGTGCTCCGGTGTGCTTCCACTGGGCGACGAACTGCTTCTGTGAGCGCTTCGCGATCACCGTCGTGACCACGAGCGTGAGTGGAATCGTGACCAGCGCGATCGCCGCGAGCAGGGGCGAGAGCACGAACATCATCACGAGCACGCCGACCACCGTCAGCAGCGAGGTCAGCAGCTGGCTCATCGTCTGCTGCAGGCTCTGCTGGATGTTGTCGATGTCGTTGGTGACGCGGCTGAGCAGCTCTCCGCGCGGCATGGTGTCGAAGTACCGCAGCGGCAGCCGGTGCACCTTCGCCTCGACGTCTCGGCGCAGGCGGTAGACCGTGCGCATCGTGACGCCGTTCAGCACGTACGCCTGCAGCCAGCTGAAGATCGACCACAGGCAGTACAACGCCAGCGTCTAGAACAGCACCGTCGACAGTGCTCCGAAGTCGATGCCGAGCCCGGGCGTCAGATGCATTCCGCTGAGCAGGTCGGCCATCTGGCCCTGCCCATTGGCGCGCATGCCCTCGAGCACCTGCTGCTGTGTGGTGCCGGCCGGCAGGCGCTTGGAGACGAAGCCGGCGACGATGATGTTGGTGCCCTGACCGAGCAGTCTCGGCCCGATCACCGCGAACACGACGCTGCCGACGGTCAGCACGGTGACGAAGACGATCGCGAGCCACTCCGGCTTCAGCCGGCCGGCCAGCCGTTTGGCGCTCGGCCCGAAGTTCATCGACTTCTCGGTCGGAGCTCCCATTCCGCCGAACGGACCGCCGCCGCCCGGCCCACGCCGAGCCGGCGGACGCGCCGGGTTGCGGGTCGATGATGCGTTGCTCATGCTGCCTCCTCCGCCGTGAGCTGCGACGAGACGATCTCGGCGTAGGTCGGTGAGCTCTCCAGGAGCTGGTCGTGGGTGCCGGAGCCGACGATGCGGCCGTCCTCGAGCACGAGGATCTGATCGGCGTCGATGATCGTGGACACACGCTGCGCGACGATCACGAACGTCGCGGCCTTCTCACTGGCGCGCAGCGCTCGTCTCAGCCGGGCGTCGGTGGCGAGGTCCAGCGCCGAGAACGAGTCGTCGAAGACATAGATCTCCGGGCGTTTCACCAGTGCCCGGGCGATCGCCAGTCGCTGCCGCTGTCCACCGGAGACATTCGTACCGCCCTGCGCGATCTCCGCATCCAGTGCACCATCCATCTCGGAGACGAAGTCCTTGGCCTGCGCGACCTCCAACGCGTGCCAGAGTTCGTCGTCCGTGGCATCCGGCTTGCCGTAGCGCAGATTGGATGCCACGGTGCCCGAGAACAGGTACGGCTTCTGCGGCACCAGACCGATGCGCGACCAGAGCAGATCCGGCTCCAGCTCCGCGACATCCACGCCATCGACGAGCACCGTGCCGCTCGTGGCGTCGAACAGCCGCGGGAGCAGGTTGATCAGGCTGGTCTTGCCCGCGCCGGTCGACCCGATGATGGCGGTCGTCTGGCCGGACTCGACCCGCACGTTGAGGTCGCTGAGCACGGGCTGCTCGGCGCCAGGGTACGAGAACCCGACCTCGAACAGCTCAATGGTGCCGCGCTCGCGCAACGCGGTCACCGGGTGCTCGGGCGAGACGACGGTCGACGGCGTGTTCAGCACCTCCCCGATGCGGTCGGCGCAGACGGCCGCACGCGGCACCATGACGAACATGAACGTCGCCATCATCACGGACATCAGGATCTGCATCAGATAGCTGAGAAAGGCGGTCAGCGTGCCCACCTGCATCGAACCGTCATCGATGCGGAACGCGCCGAACCAGATCACCGCGACGGATGAGACGTTCAGCACCAGCATCACGGTCGGGAACATCAGCGCCATCAACCGTCCGGCCTTGATCGCCGTCTCGGTGACGTCGGTGTTCGCACCGTCGAACCGATCCGTCTCGATCCGCTCACGCACGAACGCCCGGATCACGCGGATGCCGGTGAGCTGTTCGCGCAGCACGCGGTTGACCGCGTCGATGCGCTTCTGCATCTTGCGGAACTGCGGCACCATGCGGGTGATGATCAAGCTCACCGCGATCAGCAGCACCGGCACGCTCACCGCGATCAGCCAGGAGAGCTCGAGGTCCTGCTGCATGGCCATGATGATGCCGCCGATGCAGAGGATCGGTGCGGACACCAGCAGCGTGCAGCTCATCAGCACGAGCATCTGCACCTGCTGCACGTCGTTGGTGTTGCGCGTGATCAGGCTGGGCGCGCCGAAGTGCGTGACCTCGCGTTCGGAGAACTCACCGACGTGCTCGAACAGCCGGCCGCGCAGGTCGCGGCCGAGGCGCATCGCGGCCTTCGCACCGAAGTACACCGCGGCGATGCTGCAGGCGACCTGTCCGAGGGTGATCAGCAGCATCAGGCCGCCGGTAGCCATGATGTAGCCGGTGTCGCCCTTCAACACGCCCTTGTCGATGATGTCGGCGTTCAGCGTCGGCAGAAACAGTGACGCGATCGACTGCAAGAGCTGAAAGACGACGACGCCGATCAGCAACGGCCAGTGCGGCTTCAGATACCGGGTAAGGAGTTTCAGGAGCATGGGAATCCTTGATCGATGGAAAGGATGGAAGGATGATCGGCCGATCCGCTTACAGTGCGCTTACAGGCGGTTACGGGGAGCGCTGCGCAGCGGGACGATCGTCTGCCGGCGACCCGGCGACGCCGTAGAGCACGAACGCGAGAAGCTCGTCCTCGGTGAACGGATGCGATTGGTTCAACGGCGGCACCGACGAGGAGAACGCCACCAGGCGCAGCAGGTGCGCGACACGCTCGGGCGGGCAGTTCAGCCGGTGAAGATCGGGCTGCAGTGCTCGCGCGATGATGGATGCGTATTCCATCCGCTGATCGCGCGGCGGTGCCGGTCGTTCGGTCGCGCCGATCGCCGCCATCAGCTGGAATACCCCGGAGAAGCGTTGCTGGATCAGGCGCAGCATCTGCCGCGTCTTCTCCTCGAGCGGCAGCCCGGCGTCGATCGCGGCCAGTCCCGCCCGCAACGGTGCCGGGTCCAGGTATTTCTCGACTGCCGCTCTGATCACCGAGTCCTTGTCGCCGAACGCGCGAAAAACGGTTCCCTCCGCTACGCCGGCGGCCTCGGCGATCTGTCGAGACGTGAGCGAGGACCCGTACTCGATGAGCAGCGGGATCACGGCGTCGACGATCATCGACTGTCGGTCTTCGACGGTCATCGGGCTGGCACGGCGGGTGATCGTTGGCACGCCACG
>Ga0164242_10007594_pt1 | contig 11842 bp, 7 predicted proteins | sample OricomgcompostMG_FD_108783 | JGI IMG/M metagenome (GOLD analysis project Ga0164242, IMG submission 108783) | Miracle-Growth compost microbial communities from Emeryville, California, USA - Original compost - Miracle growth compost (MG) ... | reverse complement strand
GAACTGCCCCCGTTCGCCACGGAAGAAAACACCGGGACGGCGGTGCGCGAAAGTGCGATCCGGCTTCTGGCTCTCCTCCCATTGAAAGAGTGCCCGCCCTCAATGAAATTGAGGACGGACCTGCTACGGGAAACCGTCAACGGAACGAGCCGGAAGCCATGCGGGTCCGTGTCGTCCCTGAAACGGTGATCAGGCATTGCTCTGGCCGGCTCCGCCGGACCAGGACAGAATATGTTTCTGGACATCGGATGCTCCTTGTCTGGACGCCGCAAGACGCGACTTCCGGAGCATTGGTCGCGAACCAGATCCAAAAGGTTCAGCCTGACGATCGCCATGCACCCCGCACCCCGAGCCGATACCGCTCGATCTTCGTAGCATTCACGCCAATTCCCCCTGCCGCCACGACCTTCCCCCGCCTTCTCCAATCGGCCGGCTTATATGCGACAGGTCTTCATCTTCTGCATGGTCTTGCGTTACGCCGCATCAGACGTTTGTCCGATGCGAGCGGCGGGAATGGCGGTTTATACCCGGAATGCAACGAGTTGCAGTGCCAGAGGTGTAGCGAAGCACAGAAGCCTGATCGGATTGTCATCGGCGGCAGCCGCAGGAAGTGGGAGGCCGCACGGTTCGACGCTTTGCGCGCGGGTAGCTCTGGCCACGCGCACCGGCATTGGCTAGCTTTTGGAGTGCGGAAAAATCGATGAACCTTCCCGGGGCGTGATGCGACCAAGAGGCGGTAAGCTGGGCGACGACGATGACCGCTGCTGCTGATCCACGGTCGGATCGCGCTCTTGTGGGGAAAGTCGCGGCGGGAGATCGCGCCGCCGTCCGGCTTCTGTTCATGCGCCATCATGCGCGGGTTTACCGCTTCGTGGCGCGCCAGATGGGATCGGATGCCATGGCCGACGATATCGCCAACGAAGTATTTCTTGAACTCTGGCGCCAGGCTCCGAAATTCGAGGGTCGCTCGGAAGTTTCCACGTGGCTGCTCGGCATCGCACGCTTCAAGACGCTCTCGGCTCTGCGCAAGAAGCGTCGCGAGAGCCCACTCGACGAAGACGGCGCGGCTTCGGTGGCCGATGATGCCGACACACCCGAGGTTACGGCCATGAAGGACGACAAGGCCGCCGCTCTGCGGCGCTGCGTCGACGCGCTCTCGGAAGAACACCGCTCGGTGGTCGATCTCGCCTACTACCATGGCAAGGCGATTTCCGAGATCGCCGCTATCCTGTCGATCCCGGAAGCAACGGTGAAGACCCGCATGTTCTATGCACGCAAGAAGCTCGGGGAAGCCTTGAAGGCGGCAGGCCACGACAGGGGTTGGCCATGAACGCTGAAGAGAAGATGTCGCGCCGCGATGAACTTGAGGCGTTGCTGCCCTTTTATCTGAACGGCACACTTACGGGCGCCGACCTTGAAGCTGTCGAAGCCTGGCTTGAATCCGATCCAGACGCGATGGCCGCGCTTGCTGAAGCTGAAATGGAACTTGCCGAAACCGGCGCGGCCAACGAAGCGATCCGGCCGCCGGCCGATGCGCTGTCGCGCTTCTCCAACGCGCTTGAACAGAAAGGGGGGCCAGAACGCGCCGGAGCCAGCGAGCCATGGTTCACCAACGCCTGGCATCGCATCGCCGGCTTACCGGCGGGCGTGGGCTGGGCCGTCGCGGCGGCGGCGATCGCCATCGTTTTATTGCAGGCGGTGTCCGGCGGCGTGTTCCAGAAGAACAATTACAGGGTGGCAGGTGTACACCAGGATATGTCGAAGGAGCCGTTCGCTCTGGTTGTTTTCAAGCCGGACGCCAAAATGGCTGGTATTGCGGCGTTTCTGTCCGCAAACGGCGCCTCGATCATCGGCGGCCCGACGGCGGGCGGCGTCTTCCGCATCGCCATAGCGGCCAAAACGGTAGAGGAATATGATCGCATCGTCACGTTGATCGCCAATCAGCCTTTTGCCGATAAAGTCAGCCCAGGAAGGAGGCCCGCCAATGATAGCTAAAGGGGCCTCGGTAATTACCGCTGTGCTGGCGCCGCTTCTGGCTGCCGTGCCGGCTTCCGCGCAGGTGAAGCCGGCGGCAGACGGCGGTCGGCGGATCGACGCTGGACACAAAGGTCCGTCTGTAGCCGGAACACCGGGACACAACAGCCCGGCCGCGTGTCCCGAGGGCACGGCGCCGCGAGCCGGCTCATCCGGTGAGCAGCGCTGCAAGAAACCTCGCTCCGGCGATGATACGGGCAGCGGCGCCGCCGTGTTTCTGCCCGCCATCCTGATCGATCTCTTTCCCAATCGGCCAGGTGGCGGCATAGTCGAAACGCCACCGATCCCGACACCCAATCCGCACTCGCCACGAACCAGTGGATCAAGCGGCGGCGGCCCTCAACACGCTACCGGCAATTCAGGTTCCTCGGCAGCTGTGGCTCTGCCCCTTGCGGCATCGCCGGTGGCTATCTCCGGCGCCTTCTCGCCGGACGAGGTTCTGGCAACGGTGACCGGCGACGCGGCGTCGGTGCAGCAGATCGCAAATATCTTCAATCTCGAAATCCGCTCGCAACGCATGTCGGGACTGCTGGGCGCCAGGATCGTCCGCTTCGGCATTCCCGACGGAAGGCCGGTTCCGACAGTGCTTGCCCAGCTGGAGTCGGACAGCCGCGTCCTGCAACGCGCGCCCAACCATATTTACCGCCTGCAAAACGCCGGATCGCTTGTGAACTATGCCTTCCAGCGCATTTCCCTGGATCGGAACACCGCGAGCGGCACGAATATTCGTATCGCTGTCATTGATACTGCCGCCGACGCAACCAATCCGGCGCTTGACGGCGTTATCGTCGGTACACATGATTCCATGCCAGAAACGCCTGTCCGGGATCGAAGCCACGGTACCTCGGTCTCCGGCCTGATTGCCGGTATTGGCGATTTGCACGGAATAGCGCCCGGAGCGCGCATCTATCAGGCCCGCGCCTTTGACGGCGAACGTTCGACCACGGGTGTCCTGCTCGACGCGCTCGACTGGGCGGCCAGCCAGAATGTGCGCATAATGAACATGAGCTTCGCCGGCCCGAAAAATAATCTGCTCGAAATGGCCTGCAAGGCAGCCCTGGCACGCGGTATCGTGCTGGTGGCGGCAGCCGGAAACGATGGCCCGGCGGCACCATACGACTATCCCGCCGCCTATGAAGGCGTCATCGCGGCGACTGCGACGGACGAGGAAGACCAACTGATGACACAGGCCAATCGTGGTCCCTATGTTTTCATTGCCGCGCCGGGCGTTGATGTGCCGGCACCGGTCGAAGGCGGGCGCGATCTCGTCACCGGCACTTCCTTTTCCGCCGCGATCGTCAGCGGCGCCGTGGCCGAATTGCTGCACGCCGAACCGGAACTCGATGCTCGCCAGATCAATGCGGCGTTGGCCGGGTCCGCTTCGGATTTGGGAGCACCCGGCCGCGACGCCGACTTTGGCTTCGGCTTGCTCAACATGGAGGCAGCGCTGAAGCAGGGCGTCGAGGGCCATCTCCGCTGAAGCACCGTATGACGGTTGAAGGAAATGGGTTTTGGTGCTTACCGGTTGGCAGTGTCGGCATCGTCCTCGACGACGGTGCCAAACATCAGAAACGGCTATCCGCCAATAAGCGCACGAGTTCGGTCTGGCGATGGCAGCCAGTCTTCTCGAAAATCCGCATCAAATGCGTACGTGCGGTAGAGAGCGAGATGCCCAAGCGCGCCGCTGCCGCTTCGCGCCCGTCTCCCTTCAGGATTTCAAGCGTGAACTCGGCCTCTGTTGCCGTCAAATTATAATCCTGCCGCAGGCAGGCTTTGCGTTCTTCTCGCTCGGCTGTTGGATCGGAGACAACCAGAATGGCGGCAGGTCGCGGAAAGCCGAACGGATGCCCTTCCAGTCTACTCTCCGAGGGTCTGAAAGGCACGACGGTGACGCTGAGCGCTGGCCCATTCGGATGCGACACGGCGAGAACCCCGCCCGGACCTGCATCGCCGACCCCGGCGTCGCCGCAGGACGCGACCAACCGGGCAAGCGTCCGCGCGGCGTCAGCATCGGATGCCGTTACGACACCGCTTTCGAGGCGCAGGCCGTCGCCACCGCGCAGCCACGCTTCGGCTATTTTGTTCGCAAAGGTGAGCCGTCCAGCACGCCCTACGAGCAGGATGCCCTTTCCACGGCCCGCGGCCATGTCGTGAAGGTTTCTCTCGATTGCAAGTGAGGCGAAAGCGTCGCCGATGGCAATGGCTCGCGCCAGGTGTGGCGCGACAAGGTGGAAGAGCGCGCATTCCCTGCCGCTGAATCCATGATCGCCCGGCGGTTTGTGGACGCCATGCGCCGCAATGATACCATTAGACGTCGGCAGCCTGATCGCCATGGCCGGGCCAAGCCGCTGCGGGCGCCACCATTCGTGATAGAAATCCGAACGCATAAACCAATCGGAACCGACGATCCGCCTCATGTCGACCACCGTTCCCACCGGCAGGGCTGCAACCATTCCGTCGAACCGCCTGGCTCCGTCCAACGCATCCTTACCGGCCCAGCAGGCATGAGCTTGCGCCAGGAAGATCGGATCGCGCCGCGGCGAAATCATGTTGAACGAATGCAGTCCGGCAGATCTGATCTGAACACATTCCTGCACAGCGCCGACGGCGTCACTGATTTGCGTGATGATCTGCGGCAATAGCGTTGGTTCGAGCACGGCACGATAAATCTGCTCGACCAGACCCAGCGCTATGTCATTGAGCATGGCAGGCCCCTTTATCCCTTCCGGGAATCCGCCCTTACCGAACAAAGCCGGGTTTCCAGCCTCGCCTATGCGTTCGCGTTTCTGCGTCTGCCAGAATACCCCCTCGCGCCACGATTGCCCACCCTCTGCCACCGCAACCTGTGGCATTCGCGCCACAATTCGCCGTTGCCGCTGGCCGCATCGGACAAACGTCTGACGCGCGACGAGGCGCGACCATGCAGAAGATGAAGGCTGAGAGCATGTCGTTTGGCAGATTCGAGGGGCAGAGAAAGGCATGATGACAGGGGGAACCGGCTTGAACGCCGCGTATATGCGCCGGCATCGGCTGACGCGCGGCGCGCTCAAGGCGACGACAGCGCTTTTCGGAGCACCGGGCGCACGGGTGCTGGTGGCAACCGCGCTTGTCTCCGCTGCCGCCATTCTGCCGGCACAGGCCGACGACTGGACAGCCTTCTTCAACGACGACTGGTTCCTACCCGGCAACTGGGCTGATGGATCGACGCCAACCTCCCACGACACTGTCACTATCGATGCGGGCGCCTCCCGGCCCGCGATCATCGATACGGCGTCGGGTGTGGCAGAATATGTGTTCGTCGGCCAAACAGGCATTGGCGATCTGACGATCCAGAAAGGCGGCAGCCTTGCCGATGACCATAGCTTTATCGGCTTCGATGCCGGTTCCACCGGCCACGCGACAGTGACCGGCGCCGGATCGACATGGACGAACACCGACTATCTCAGTATCGGCGGCAACGGCGCTGGCAACGTCGCCGCCGGTACTGGCATACTCGACATCGAGGACGGCGGTACGGTCAGGGACACAAGCGGCTTTATCGCCAATAATGGCTTCGGTACGCCGGGTACGGTGGGGACGGCGACGATAAATGGCGCCGGTTCGAGATGGATAAATTCCGCCGATTTGTTCGTCGCCTATCAGGGCGAGGGCACGCTGACGATAGAGAACCAGGGCACGGCCAGCGATAACAATGGCTATATCGGCTATGTGCTCGGCTCGAAAGGCACGGCGACGGTGACGGGCGCCGGTTCGACCTGGAAGAACAACAGCACCCTTTATATCGGCGGCAGTGGCGATGGCACATTGACGATCGAGAACGGTGGTACGGTCAGCGATTCCAACGGCTCAGTCGCTGCGGGGGTTTTGAGCACGGGTGCGGTGACGGTGAAAGGCGCCGGTTCGAAATGGACGAATACCGTGGCGGTTTATGTCGGCGAACACGGCATCGGCACGGTGACGGTCGAGGACGGCGGTGCGGTCATTGATTTCGACGGCTTCATCGGCAACGGTATCGACACGGCCGGCACGGCGACGGTGACGGGCGCAGGATCGACCTGGACGAATTCCGGTGGCCTATCCGTTAGCGGCGCAACGGTGATAAGCGGAAACCTCGTGGGCGGAACGCTCATGATCGAGGACGGCGGCGCGGTCAGCGATGTTAACGGCACCATCGGCGACAACGCTGGCCTCTTCGGCACAGCGACGGTGACGGGTGCAGGATCGACCTGGACGAATTCCAAGGACCTTTCTGTCGAGGGCAACGGCAGTTTGACGGTCGAGGACGGCGGTGCGGTCGGCGATGTCGGTGGATCCATCGGCAATTCGGTTGGCGTGGAGGGCTCGGCGACGGTGACGGGCGCCGGCTCGACATGGGCGAACTCAGGCAAGCTCTCCGTCGGCGGATTGGCCCATTACTCTACATTGACGATTAAGGACGGCGGCGCGGTCAGCGATATCGACGGCATTATCGGGGGCGCGGCGGGAACGACGAACGCGGCGTCGGTAACGGGTTCCGGCTCGACATGGACGAATTCCGGCGACTTGTCCGTTGGCGAATCGGGCGACAGTCAGCTGGTCATCGAGGACGGAGGCGCAGTCAGCGACGTCAATGGCTCAATCGGCGTCAATGCCGGCACCACCGGCGTGGGATTTGTGATCGGCGCTGGTTCGACATGGGCAAATTCCGGCGACTTGTCCGTTGGCAAAGCGGGCCTCGGCGGGCTGGGTGTCGAGGACGGCGGCGCGGTCAGCGATGTCAACGGCTCAATCGGGGTGAATGCCGGCTCCACGGGCGTGGGAGCGGTGACCGGCGCCGGCACCAAATGGACGAGCTCAGGCTTGTTCTTTGTCGGTGACGGCGGCGACGGCACGCTGACCGTCGAAAAAGGCGGCGCGGTGAGCGACAATTTCGGCGAGATCGGTGGTCATGCCGGCTCGACCGGCACGGCGACAATAACCGGCGCCGGTTCGACATGGACGAATTCCAGCGGCCTGAGTGTCGGCCAAATGGGCAACGGGACGTTGACCATCAAAAACGGCGGCGCGGTCGGCAGTCAGAACGGCACCATTGGTGCCGTATCGGGATCGACCGGCGTTACGACGGTAACAGGTACGGGCTCGAAATGGACCATCGGTAATAATTTCGACGTCGGTGAATTCGGCACGGGTACGCTGACCGTCACCAATGGCGGCCGTGTCGACAGCTATGTGAGCAATATCGGTGAACACGCGGGCTCGGTCGGCTCGGTTGCGGTCACAGGCGCCGGCTCGAAATGGACGAACACCTGGGATTTCTATGTCGGTGACTCCGGTGCAGGCATGCTGACCATTGCCCACAGCGGTACACTGGTCACGAACTTCGAGGCCAGCATCGGTTATGCTGCGGGATCCACCGGCGCCGCGACCGTGACGGGAGTCGGCTCTACCTGGGTGGACGCCGCTGCTTTGAACATCGGCCGATCGGGGATCGGGACACTGACCATCGAAGATGGCGGCACCATCAGCGACAATACCGGCGCTCTCGGTCTTGCGCCGGGCTCGACCGGTACGGCGACAGTGACGGGTGGGGGGTCGAAATGGATCAATGCCGAGGTTCTCGTCGGAGGCGCCGGCGCCGGAATGTTGACGATTACCGACGGCGGAGCGGTTACGGCCAATTTTGCCACAGCGGTCGCTGCCGCGGCCGGCTCGCAGGGCACGCTGAACATCGGCGCGGCGGCGGGCGACCCGCCGGCGACTCCCGGCACGCTCGACACGCCGCAACTCCTCTTCGGCCCCGGAACCGGTACTCTTGTCTTCAATCATACGTCATCCGCCTACAGTTTCACCTCCGCCCTGTCGGGCAAAGGTGCCGTCGACGCGATTGCAGGCACCACTCTGCTAACCGGCACATCGGGCGGCTTTACAGGCGCCGCGACCGTTGACGTCGGCGCGACACTCGGCATCGACGGGACGCTCGGCGGCACGCTGGACGTGCTTGCCGGCGGACGTCTGGAAGGCACCGGCACGGCTGGAACGACCACTGTCTCAGGCACCATCGCGCCCGGCCATTCGATCGGTACACTACATGTTTCCGGCAATTACACGCAGGTGGTGGGCTCGACCTACGAAGTCGAACTCGACAGCACTGGCAGTTCGGACCTGATCGACGTGACGGGCAAGGCGACGCTCAACGGCGGCACCGTCGATGTCGTGCCCTATCCCGATTATGCCATCGCTACGCCTTATACGATCCTCACGGCGGCGAGCGGCGTCACCGGTTCATTCGCGGGCGCCTCGGGTTCCTATATCTCTGCTTTCCTGGCACCGAAACTGACCTACGACGCCAACGATGCCTTCCTGACGATCGCGCAGAGCGCCAGCTTTGCCAGCGCTGGTCTGACGCCGAACGAGAAAGCCGCGGCGGCGGGCGCAGACTCGACCGGGCCGGGCAATCCGGTCTGGAACGCCATCGCGCTGCTGCCTTCGACTTCCGATGCGCCGGCCGCCTTCGACGCTGTTTCCGGCGAGATCCACGCCAGCGTCAAGACCGGGCTGATCGACGAGAGCCACTTTATCCGCGACGCCGTGATCGGCCGCCTGCGCGGCACCATTGCGGGCGATCCCGGCGTCGCACCTGCGAATGACGGGAAAGGCAACCGCCTTCCGGCGCCTGCCGGTGACCGTTTCGGCGTGTGGGCGCATGGCTTCGGCTCATGGGGCCGCTGGGACGGCGACGGTAACGCCGCCACGCTCGACCGTACCATCGGCGGCATCTTCATCGGCGGCGACGCTGTTATCACGGACGATTGGCGGCTCGGCCTTGCCGCCGGCTACAGCCGTTCCAGCTTCGATGTCGACGGCCGGGCTTCCTCGGCCGATGTCGACAGCTATACGATCGCCGCGTATGGCGGCGGCCATATCGGCGGGCTTGGCCTGCGTTTCGGCGCAGCGAACACGTGGCATAGCATTGACACCAGCCGCTCGATTGCCTTTCCCGGCTTTGCCGATACGGCAAGCGCGTCATACGATGCGCGCACGGCGCAGGTTTTCGGCGATGTCGGCTATACGATCCGGGCAGGCTGCGCGAGCTTCGAGCCTTTTGCCGATCTCGCCTATGTCAATCTTCATACCGACGGCTATCGTGAGAGCGGCTCTGCTGGGCTGACAGCGGGGAGCGACAACACCGACGTCACCTATATGACGCTCGGGCTCCGTGCCGCCACAAGTTTCGACCTCGGCGGCATGAAGGCCGCTGCCCATGGGACGCTCGGCTGGCGTCATGCCTTTGGCGATACGACGCCGTTCGCCACCGAGGCCTTCGCCGGCGGCACGGCCTTTACGGTTGCCGGGGTGCCGATCGCCAAGGATGCCGCCGTCGTCAAAGCCGGGCTGGATTTCAGTTTGTCGCCAAGCGCAGCGCTGAGTCTTTCCTATGCCGGGCAGATTGGCAACGGCACAACGGACCAGGGTGGCAATGCCACTTTCTCGGTGCGCTTTTGATGTTGCGGGTTGGCGGTGTCTCTCAATGCTGTGGGAGCCAGGCAGCCGCAAGGGCAACGTCGTCTTGAATGCCAGAGACCAGAAAGAAGGGGTTGTTTCGGTCTAGTCATGACGTGACCGAGGAGACGATCTGGCGCCAAGGTTGTCGCGCAGTTGTTTCGAACTCTCTGTGATCGGCGGCAATCACATGGTTTCGGGGAGCATGGAACAGATTGTTGATCGGTCCATGGTTTGGGGACTGTCAGATCCCATGGTTTGAAACGAAATGCTAACTGATCAGTTCCGCTCGGCAAGGCAGTTCGCGGCATGGCTCGGTCTTACACCACAACAGCATTCCACCGGTGGCAAAACCAGCCTCGGCGGCATCTCGAAGCAGGGAGACCGATACCTGCGCCGGCTACTCGTCGTCGGCGCCACCGCCGTCATCCGACACATCAAGGACAAGCCCACACCGATGGCCGACTGTATCAGAAAGCTCCTGGAGAAGAAGCCATTCCGGCTCGTCTCCGTTGCACTCGCCAACAAGCAGGCCAGGATCGCATGGGTCGTGTTGACCCGAAAGGAAGCGTACCGGCCCTACGCACCCATAGCCTGACAGAAATCACCCGAATTGGTAGCGGCAGTCGATGATGAGTAACGATCGAGCCAATGGTGAGACCATCCCATAATCTGATTTATACGCTCTTGGGAATCCCAAGAGTCCACACTTCCTAGCACCTAGGAGGGACCGCGCACATTGCAGACCAATGCCTGAGGCTGCTCCGGTAATGGCCGCCCGCGTTCCGTCAAAGCTGGTGCTCATGTCCTCTTCTACATTTCTTCAGGCCAGATAACCTGCCGTTCTTCTGTCTCAGGCAGCGCTTCCATCGAAGAGGACGCGGAACCCCTGATGCGACGTTGTTGAATTCGGTGAAGCGCCGATGCGCGCCGCGATGCGATAGCGGAAGCAGTAGCTTTCGTGGCAGAGGAATGAGCCGCCTTTCAGGACGCGGCGATACGGGTCTTCCCCGATCTGGTTCCCAAACCGGTCGGCGGTCCACTCCCACACGTTTCCGCACAGATTGTAGAGACCATAGACGTTCGGGGTGCCCGATCGCGCCGGAACAGTCCCGGTCGCGGCCCGTTGCGGATCCGTGGTCCGAGGAAACGGACCGGCCCAGATGTTGCAACGTGCGCCGCCGCCCTCGGGAGGGTCCTCGTCTCCCCAGGGATAGCGGATATCTCCCATGCCGCTGCAGGCGGCATGTTCCCACTCCGCTTCGGTGGGCAGGCGTCCCCCTACCCATGTCGCGAACGCATTGGCATCGTTCCACGAGACGTGGACAACGGGATGATCATTCCTTCCGCCCTCGTTCGGCCTTGCGCCGGTGACATTCGACCAACATGCCCCTCGGACAAGCCTCCACCAGGGTGTTCCATGGACACCGCCCAGATCGTCGGCTCCATTTCCCACCTGAGTCTGGAAGACAAACGAAACGCCCTCGCGTTCGGCATCCGTGGTATAGCCGGTCGCCGAGACGAACGCCTGAAACTCTGCGGTGGTGATCGTGGAGCTTGAAAGCCGGTAGGGCCTCAATTCGATCCCCTGCCGCTTTGCTTCGCCGTCTCCGGGGATTACCGGCTTGTCCGTGCCGATAAAGCTCTCGCCACCCGGAATGGCGGCGGTGGTGATGCTGTGCGGCCGCGCGCCCGGCTTGAACTGGACGGCAGCGCCGTCCGCAGCCGGCCTTACCGCCGGCGTCGCGCAACCGCACGTGCTGGCCCCGATGGTATTCGGACGTGGATCAGTCGCCGGTCTCATGGTCGTTCGGTCCAGCCAGATCCGTGCCGAGCGCAATACGGACGTGGTCGATCTCCCCTGAGAAAGGGAAGTTTCCCCTGTCCGCATAGGCTAGAGAGACTGGAGATCCGGCATCCCGGCCAAGCGCGAAGCCTTCCCAATCCATAAAGTATCTGTAGGTCCGCGGCATGCGTAACTCCGACACCTTCTTCCCGTCGATGTAGAGCCGGCCGGTGCCTTTGCACACGCCGGTCTTCTCGAAAGCGTAGCGGACAGTGATCCAGTCGCCGCTTGCGGGCAGGGCGCCGCTGGTCCGGTACATCTGCTGATAGAAATTATAGTCGTGGGTCAGCGCACCGTCCTTGATGTAGAGCGTATAGCCGCCGCAAAGTCCGCCACAGGCCGCAATCACCCCTTCGGTTCCTGCCGGCGCACGGACCTTCGCCTCGATCTCGTAGGAGCGGTCCATGATGAAGGGCGCCGCGCCGCCGGGGATGAACGTCATGCCGGGATAAAACAGGTATTCGGTCTGAATGCGCGGCGAGT
>Ga0164242_10007593_pt1 | contig 11843 bp, 12 predicted proteins | sample OricomgcompostMG_FD_108783 | JGI IMG/M metagenome (GOLD analysis project Ga0164242, IMG submission 108783) | Miracle-Growth compost microbial communities from Emeryville, California, USA - Original compost - Miracle growth compost (MG) ... | reverse complement strand
CGCACGGCCTCGGAAATCAGAAACGACTTCGCGTGCGGGTGAAACAGGCACGTCGGGTGGAACTGGATGAACTCCATGTTCGCCACGCGGCAGCCCGCGCGCCAGGCCATCGCGATGCCGTCGCCGGTCGCGGTGTCGGGGTTCGTCGTGTAGAGATAGACCTTGCCCGCGCCGCCCGTCGCCAGCACCGTGTGCGGCGCCTGGATTGTGACCGTGCGGTCGTTCTTGAGGTCGAGCGCGTAGAGACCGTGGCAGCGGCGGCCCGGCAGGCCGAGACGATCCGAGGTGATCACGTCGATCGCCTGATGATCTTCGAGGATCGTGATGTTCGGATGCTGGCGCGCGCGTTCGAGCAGCGTTTGCACCACGGCGTGGCCGGTGGCGTCGGCGGCGTGAATGATGCGGCGATGGCTGTGGCCGCCTTCGCGGGTGAGGTGGAAACCGAGTTCGGCGGCGGCGTCCTTCGTGAACGGCACGTCCTGGCCGATCAGCCATTCGATCGCTTCGCGGCCATGCTCGACGATATAGCGCGTGGCCGCCTCGTCGCACAGGCCGCCGCCTGCGACCAGCGTGTCGTCGACGTGGTTTTCGACGCTGTCCGCCGAATCGAGCACCGCGGCGATGCCGCCTTGCGCGCGGTCGCTCGCGCCTTCGGTCATCGCGCGCTTGGCGATGATCACCACGCGGCGCGTTTCGGCCAGATTCAGGGCCACGCTCAATCCCGCCAGCCCGCTGCCGACGATCGCTACATCGAAATTCATGGTGCTGCCTCTCCGTCTCTCTTGTTCTGCGCTTTCTGCCGCCGCCGGCGGCGAGTGAAGCGGGAAGCATACTCCGATAGGGGAGCCGACGAAAAGCTACACCGTGTAGGTAGAGATCAAAAGATCGTTACGCGATGGTGAACGGACGCGCCGGGAAAACAAAAAAACCCGCTGCGAAAGCGGGGCAGAAATAACAAAGCCCCGCTCGAGAGCGGGGCTTTGAATGTCTTCGTCAGGCTCGGATCAAGATTTACTTGATCTTCGTTTCCTTGTACTCGACGTGCTTGCGAACAACCGGGTCGAACTTCTTGATCGACATTTTTTCCGGCATGTTGCGCTTGTTCTTCGTGGTCGTGTAGAAGTGACCCGTGCCTGCGGTCGACTCGAGCTTGATCTTGTCGCGGATACCCTTGGCCATGACTTACTCCTTACAGTTCGCCGCGTGCGCGCAGGTCTGCGAGCACGGAGTCGATGCCGTTCTTGTCGATCAGGCGCAGGCCTGCGTTCGAGATGCGCAGACGCACCCAACGGTTTTCGCTTTCAACCCAGAAACGGCGGTTTTGCAGATTCGGGAGGAAACGGCGCTTGGTCTTGTTGTTTGCGTGGGAAACGTTGTTGCCGCTCATCGGCGCTTTCCCAGTGACTTGGCATACACGTGCCATGAGTACACTCCTACGGAAATTCTGAGTTCGAGAGCCGCTTAAGTTTCCCAGGCGAGAAATGGCCAGAATAGGAGCGCGCTCACGTATGGATGAGAGACAACCTCGAACCCAGGCCATATTTCCCCTGGAACGCCTTGATGGGCTTCGGAACAGGGTTGGAAATAGGCAAACAACGATTCTAGCAGAAAAATGCCAGGAAAATCAAACCCGATTTGCGATTAGCGTAGTGGCGGTGAGCAACGGCGCGCCTTGCAAAATGGGTTTCGATGCCGGTGCGTCAATCGAGGCCGTGACGAGCGAACGAAAACGTCTCCTGGGTGCCGATGATCAGGTGGTCCACAAGCTGGACTTCCACGAGCGCGAGCGTTTCGCGCAACACCCGCGTCAAGCGCCGGTCGCTCGCGCTTGGCTGGACTGCGCCCGACGGATGGTTGTGCGCGACGATCAGGCTGGCTGCGTTGAGCATCAGCGCGCGCCGGACGATTTCGCGAGGATACACCGCCATGCGCGTGAGCGAGCCGCGGGTACTCTCTTCGGTGCGGATCAGCCGATGCCGCGCATCCAGAAAGAGGCACACGAACACTTCGTAGCCACGCCCGCCGATCAGCAGGCGAAGGTAGTCCTCAACCGCGCCGGGCGAATCGATCAACGGCCGTTCTTCGAGTTGCTCGGCAAGCGCGCGGCGGGCGAGTTCGAGAACGGCGACGAGCGTCGAAGCCTTGGCTGGCCCGATGCCGCGCAGGCCTTCGAATTCCTCGCACTGCGCGTCGAGCATGGCGCGCAGCGATCCGAAGTGCCCGAGCAGCGAGCCCGCGACGTCGAATACGTCGTGGCCCCGTAGTCCCGAGCCAAGCAGGAGCGCCACCAGCTCGAGGTCGGAGAGCGCGGCTGCCCCGGATTGGCGCAGGCGCTCGCGCGGCATGATGCGGCACCGCGTCTCAGTCTGTGCGTCAGTGCGCTCGCGACCCGCAGCCGGGACGGTGGCGACGGCGGCTTGTGCGGCGGCGTCGCGCGCGAGCACGGCGGGCGGCACGGCGGCCGTCGCGAGAGCGGCGCCGTCGCGCCAGGGCGTTTTGCTACAGGCGATTTCGAACATTCGATCTCCTCGCATCGGGCGGCGCGCGCGCCATGCGTGCGGCCGCCGTCCGGCAACTATGTGGCTTACAATAATGGTTTCCCGACCGCGTGAAGGCGGCCGGACCAGCCCCTCGAGGGCGCCTCTCGCGCGTACGCGTTGCGCTCGCGCCCAGACGAAAACGAGTACCGCATGAGCATCATCGACATCTCCGAGGTGAAACCCGGTTCCCACGTCACACTGAATTACCGGCTTTCGCTTGCCGATGGCACCGAGATCGTCAATACGTTTGTCGACCGTCCCGCCACGCTGCTGCTGGGCGCCGGGCAACTTTCGCCGCCGTTGGAGAACATTTTGCTGGGTCTGAAAGTGGGGCACCACTCCACCTTTCAGCTAGAGCCGGGCGTCGCTTTCGGCCAGCGCAATCCCGATCTGATCCAGCGCGTCTCGCTCAAGACGCTGCGCGATAACGCCATGATTGGCGAATCGTTCAATCCCGGCGACCTCGTCGAATTCAACGCGCCCAACGGCGACCGTTACGCCGGCGTGCTCAAGGAGGTCAACGAGACCTCCGCGCTGTTCGATTTCAACCATCCGCTCGCCGGCCAGGCGGTTGCGTTCGAAGTGCAAATCATCGGAATCCTCTAAAGCCCATGACCACGGACACGTCCCATCTTGCCGACGCCGAAATCCTGCTCGCCCAGCCGCGCGGGTTCTGTGCCGGCGTCGACCGCGCCATCGAGATTGTCGAGCGGGCCATCCAGCTCCACGGTGCGCCCATCTACGTGCGCCACGAGATCGTGCATAACGCCTACGTCGTCGAAGACCTGCGCAAGAAGGGGGCGATCTTCATCGAGCAGCTCGACGAAGTGCCGTCCGGCAACACCGTCATCTTCAGTGCGCACGGCGTGTCCAAGGCCGTGCGCGCCGACGCCGAGGCGCGCGGCCTGCGCGTCTACGACGCGACCTGTCCGCTCGTGACCAAGGTTCACGTCGAAGTGGCGAAGATGCGCGACGAAGGGCTCGACATCGTGATGATCGGCCACAAGGGACACCCCGAAGTCGAAGGCACGATGGGCCAGGTGCGCGAGGGCATGTATCTGGTCGAGGATATCGCCGACGTGGATGCGCTCGATCTGCGCGATCCGCAGCGTGTGGCGTTCGTTACGCAAACCACGCTGTCCGTGGACGATGCCGCGGAGATCATCGCCGCGCTCAAGACGCGCTTTCCCGCGATTCGCGAGCCCAAGAAGCAGGACATCTGTTATGCCACGCAGAACCGCCAGGACGCGGTCAAATTCATGGCGCCGCAATGCGACGTTGTGATCGTGGTGGGCAGCCCTAACAGCTCGAACTCGAACCGCCTGCGCGAAGTGGCCGAAAAGCGCGGTATCCCCGCCTATATGGTGGATGCGCCCGACCAGATCGATCCGCGCTGGCTCGAAGGCAAGCGCCGCATCGGCCTGACAGCGGGTGCGTCGGCGCCCGAGGCGCTTGCGCAGAAGATCATCCAGCGTCTGCATGAGCTTGGCGTGCGCAATGTGCGCGCGCTCGACGGCATCGAAGAGAGCATCGCATTTCCGCTGCCGCGCGGTCTCGGACAGACCGCCTGAACCGCGCGTCTAGCCCCCGCCTCAAGAAGAAGCGCACCGACGGTGCGCTTTTTTTATGCGCCGATGCACGCGACTGCGCGCACGGTGGGCCAGGAAATGGGGTTGTATCGAGCAAAACGTGAGGTAAACCACGTTGTTCCGGGCCGGCCTTATTAGTGTTTTCGCTAGAGGGCGGGGTCGAATTTCATGCTATGACCCCTATTTTTGGGCGACTTCAACCCCCTCCAACCCTCCGCGCACTGATTCGGTGCGAAATATCAGTGTTCGCTTAAATGCGTGTGCATGTTCATGCGATGCCCGTTCCATAAGGCATAGCGCCACGCTGCAACAACACTTGATGCCGGCTGTGCCGGTTTTTGGTGCAACTGATGCGCTGGAATATGGCGCAACCATGGGTGCAACCGAAATCGTCTTCTTATTTCAAAAAGTGGTTGCAATGCAGGAAAACCCTGTCGGTTCAACAATATTGCCTGCCGCATAATTGGCGTTACAATGCGCGCGTTCTGAGGGCCGAATGTACTTGTGAGGCCCTGCAGGCAAGCATTTCGGAAGGCGCAGGAGACCTGATTAATGCAAGTCGAGTTTGCTTTTGCCGCGTCTTCGGCGGCTGCGGTTGCAACGCACCCAGCGTGGTTCGTCCGCAGCGCCGAAACGGGCATGAGCGCAACATCGATGATCGTTGCGCTCCCGGAGGAAACCGATAGCGCCTCTGCTGTCATGAGAATTGGCACGCATGTTGCGTATGCAGGCGGCACGAAAGCGGTTTTCGTGGCGGACCCAAAGATTCGGGCCGATGTTGCCGTAAACGGTAGCGCGGCAGGAGCACAGGGCCCGTCTGCCGGTTTGCCCGAAGTCGTGTGCGGCCATGCGGTGTTTTTCGACGCCGCCGGCCGTGCCCACGCCGAGGGCAACCCGAAAAGGGGCGTCATGACGTATGACGTGCGCAAGGCTGGCCGCGAGGCCCGCCACGCAAGCGTCGCCGCGAATGTGACAGGTAGTTGAACCCGACGGCACCGAACCATCCGACGGTGCCGTTTTTGCATCCGCATCCGGCGAGCCAGCCGCTGCAACACAGCGGCAATGCGAACTGGGCGCGGCCAACCTTTACCGGTCTTTTACTTCAGTACCCGAGAGTGTCGTTGCGGTTCCGTGAAACATCGCCCACCGGCCGATGACGAGCGCGAATCCGGTCGCACGGGCAAAGGAGCATTAAATGGATATTTTCATCCAGCAGATCCTGAACGGGCTGGTGCTTGGCAGCATCTACGCCATCATCGCGCTGGGCTACACCATGGTGTACGGGATTCTGGGCATCATCAACTTCGCGCACGGCGACGTGCTCATGGTCGGCGCCATGGTTGCGCTCTCCGCGATCAACGTGCTGCATAACCACTTCCCGGGTCTCGGGAACATTCCCACGCTGTGCATTGCGCTCGTGATTGCCGCGGTTGTTTGCGCCTTCGTCGGGTATGCGATCGAAAAAATCGCGTACCGGCCGCTGCGGCGCGCCCCGCGTCTCGCGCCGCTGATCACCGCCATTGGCGTGTCGATCCTGCTCGAGACGCTCGCGATGATGATCTGGTCGCGCAATCCGCTGGCCTTCCCGCAATTGATCTCCACTGATCCGATCAATGTGATCAAAGCGACCGACACGAGTGTCGGCGCCGTGATCTCGCCGACCGAGATCGTGATCATCGCGGTCGCGTTCATCGTGATGGCGGGTCTCCTGCTCCTCGTGCACAAAACCAAGCTCGGCCGCGCGATGCGTGCCATCGCCGAGAATCCGAGCAATGCGAGCCTGATGGGCGTGAATCCGAATTTCGTGATCTCGGCCACCTTCATGATCGGCTCGGCGCTGGCTGCGCTGGCCGGCGTGATGATCGCTTCCGAATACGGCAACGCGCACTTCTACATGGGCTTCATCCCCGGCATGAAGGCGTTCACCGCGGCGGTGCTGGGCGGTATCGGCAACCTGGGCGGCGCCATGGTGGGCGGCGTGCTGCTGGGGCTCATCGAGCAGCTCGGGGCGGGCTATATCGGCAGCCTCACCGGCGGGGTGTTCGGTAGTAACTATCAGGACGTGTTTGCGTTCATCGTGCTGATCATCGTGCTCGTGTTCCGTCCGTCGGGGCTGTTGGGCGAACGTGTCGCGGACCGCGCATAAGAGGGGGTAGCACAACATGACTTCCATTCAACCGATCGAGCCGTCGACGACGCTCATCCCCGAGAAGAACACCACGAAGACTCTCACGGTAGGGATCGTGACGGCGATCATCGTTGCCGCGCTGCCCATCGTGGTCGGCGCGGCGGGCGGCAACTACTGGGTCCGCGTGCTGGACTTCGCGATGCTCTACGTGATGCTCGCGCTGGGCCTCAATGTGGTGGTGGGCTTCGCCGGTCTGCTCGACCTGGGCTACATCGCGTTCTATGCGGTGGGCGCCTATGTCGCCGCGCTGCTGACCTCGCCGCACCTCACGACCCAGTTCGAGTGGATCGCGCACATGTTCCCGAACGGCATGCATACGCCGTACTGGATCGTCGTGCCGGTCGCGATGGGGCTCGCGGCGCTCGCGGGCGTCCTGCTCGGCGCACCGACACTGCGTCTGCGTGGCGACTACCTCGCGATCGTGACCCTCGGTTTCGGGGAAATCGTCCGTATTTTCATGAACAACCTCGACCGTCCTGTGAACATCACCAACGGGCCGCAGGGCATTACGGGCGTGGCGCCGCTGCACGTCGCGGGCATGGACCTTTCGCAGGCGCATACGATCCTCGGCTTCACGTTCACGTCGGTGTACTGCTACTACTATGTGTTCGTGATCTGCGCGCTGTTCGTGATCTGGGTGTGTACGCGTCTGCAGCACTCGCGCATCGGCCGTGCATGGGCCGCGATCCGCGAAGACGAAATCGCCGCCAAGGCCATGGGCATCAACACCCGTAACGTGAAGCTGCTTGCGTTCGCGATGGGCGCGTCCTTCGGCGGCCTCTCGGGCGCGATGTTCGGCGCGTTCCAGGGCTTCGTCTCGCCGGAATCGTTCACGTTCTGGGAGTCGGTCGTGGTGCTCGCGTGCGTGGTGCTCGGCGGCATGGGCCACATCCCGGGCGTGATTCTCGGCGCGGTCCTGCTCTCGATCTTCCCCGAGTTCCTGCGCTCGACCATGGGCCCGCTGCAGCATGCGCTGTTCGGCCACCAGATCGTCGACACGGAAGTCATTCGACAATTGCTCTACGGTCTCGCCATGGTCGTCATCATGCTCTATCGCTCGGAAGGCCTCTGGCCCGCGGCGAAGCATGAAGACAAGATCGCGAAGATCGCGAAACGCACGAACAAGAAGCCGGTGCGCGCGTAAGGGGAGAACTGAATATGAGCGACAAGCAAATCCGCCTCTCCGTGAAGGGCGTGAACAAACGCTTCGGCGGCCTGCAGGCACTCTCGGACGTGGGCCTGGAAATCGAGCAAGGCACGATCTACGGCCTGATCGGCCCGAACGGCGCCGGCAAGACCACGTTCTTCAACGTGATTACCGGTCTCTACACGCCGGATTCGGGCGAGTTCCGGCTCGACGGTCAGACCTATACGCCGACCGCCGTGTATCAGGTGGCGAAGGCCGGCATTGCGCGCACGTTCCAGAACATTCGCCTGTTCGGCGGCATGACCGCGCTGGAAAACGTGATGGTGGGCCGCCACGTACGCACGAAGCACGGCCTGATCGGCGCGGTGCTGCAAACGCCGTCCGAACGCAAGGAAGAGCGCGAGATCAAGGAGCGCGCGCTCGAGTTGCTCGAATACGTGGGTATTGCGCAGTACGCGGACTACACCTCGCGCAATCTCTCGTATGGCCACCAGCGCCGTCTGGAAATCGCGCGCGCGCTCGCGACCGATCCGAAGCTGCTCGCGCTCGACGAGCCGGCCGCCGGCATGAACGCGACCGAGAAGGTGGAGCTCACGCGCCTGCTCGACAAGATCCGCGCCGATGGCAAGACCATCCTGCTGATCGAGCACGACGTGAAGCTGGTGATGGGCCTGTGCAACCGCATGACAGTGCTCGACTATGGGAAGGTGATCGCCGAGGGGCTGCCGCACGACGTGCAGAAGAACCCGAAGGTGATCGAGGCATATCTGGGCGCGGGGGTTCACTGATGGCTACGCCAGTTCTGAAAATCAAGGGTCTGCAGGTCAATTACGGCGGCATTCAGGCCGTGAAGGGCGTGGACATGGAGGTCGCGCAGGGCGAGCTCGTCACGCTGATCGGCGCGAACGGCGCGGGCAAGACCACCACCATGAAGGCGATCACGGGCCTGAAGCCTTACTCGGCGGGCGACATCGAATACATGGGCCAGTCGATCAAGGGCGTGCCGGCGCACGAGCTTCTGAAGCGTGGCCTCGCGATGGTGCCGGAAGGGCGCGGGATTTTCGCGCGCATGTCGATCATCGAGAACATGCAGATGGGCGCGTACCTGCGTAACGACAAGGACGGCATCCAGAAGGACGTCGATCGCATGTTCGGCTTCTTCCCGCGCCTGAAGGAGCGCGCGTCGCAGCTCGCGGGCACGCTCTCGGGCGGCGAGCAGCAGATGCTGGCGATGGCGCGCGCGATCATCAGCAAGCCGAAGCTTTTGCTTCTCGACGAGCCGTCGATGGGCCTCTCGCCGATCATGGTGGAGAAGATCTTCGAGGTGGTGCGTACGATCTCGGGCGAGGGCATCACGGTGCTGCTGGTGGAGCAGAACGCGCGGCTCGCGCTGCAGGCGGCGAACCGGGGCTACGTGATGGACTCGGGTCTCGTGACGATGGAAGGCGACGCGAAGCAGATGCTCGACGATCCGAAGGTGCGCGCGGCGTATCTGGGTGAGTGAGCGTCAGCGGTCTGCGCGACTGCGAAAGAACGAAAGCCGCATGGACGCGAAGTCCATGCGGCTTTTTTCATTGCGCGGCGGCCAGGGCGCCGGTGTTTATGCGCTCGCTTTGGATTCCTGAATGCCGAGCCGCTTGCCGAGGCTCACGACTGCGTCGGCGCGATAGCCGAGCGCGTCGTAGAACGCGAGCACGTCGGGCTTGCTGCTGAGCACCTGGAGGTTGAGCTTCGGGCATCCCAGCGCGCTCAGCGCGTACTCGGCATGTCGCACGAGCCGCGTGCCGATGCCGAGGCGCCGCGCATCGCGGGCCACGGCGAGCGAATAGAGCCAGCCGCGATGGCCGTCGTAACCCGCCATCACCGTGCCGACGACCGCGCCGCCTGCGCGATCTTCATCATCTGCGCCGCGCACTGCCACGAAAAATAGTTCGGGCTGCGTAGCAAGCTTGTTCGCGATCGACAGGCGTGGATCGCGATGCGGCCGGCTTGCGTCCCTGTATTCGGGGAACGCGTCCAGCCACAACGCGAGCACGGCGTCGGTATCGGCCACGGTGAAGGTGCGGAGCGAAATGGACACAGGGCGCCTCGTTGCGTAGTGAGTGCGTACTCGTTTGCGTGCTTTAGAGCGAATCGAGCACCGTGCGCAGCATCGCCATCATCTGGTCGATCTCTTCGTTCGTCACGTTGAGCGCGGGCATGAAGCGCAGCAGATTCGGGCGCGCCGCGTTCAGAAGCACGCCGTCCGGTTGCATGAGACGCGCCTTCTCGACGATCTCGGGGCCGATGTCCTTGCCGAGCAACAGCGCGCGCAGCAGACCCTCGCCGCGCTCGCCCTGGAAGCCGCGCTCCGCCGACAGCTCCAGCAGTTTTTCGCGCAGATACTCGCCGCGCGCGCGCACGCCTTCGAGAAAGCCCGGCGCAAGCAGTTGCGAGATCACCGAATAGCCCACGGCCGTCATCAGCGGATTGCCGTTGTACGTGCCGCCCTGATCGCCCGCTTCGAACACGGCGATTTCCTTCTTCGCGAGCAGCGCCGCGAGCGGCACGCCGCCGCCGATGCCCTTGCCGAGCGTCATGATGTCCGGCTCGATGCCCGAGAGCTCGTAGGCGAACAGGGTGCCCGCGCGACCGCAGCCGCTTTGCACTTCATCGACGATCAACAGGATGCCGTGCTTCTTCGTGAGCGCGCGCAGTGCCTGCATGAATTCGCGCGTGGCGGGAATCACGCCGCCTTCGCCCTGGATCGGCTCGAGCATCACGGCGACGGTCTTGCCCGTGATGAGCTTCTCGACCGAGGCGATGTCGTTGAGATCGGCCTTCGGGAAGCCCGGCACCTGCGGCGCATAGATCGTGTCCCAGCCGGGCTTGCCGCTCGCCGACATCGTCGCGAGCGTGCGGCCGTGGAAGCTGTGGTCGAACGTGATGATCTCGTAGGCGCCGTCGCGGAATTTCTTGCCCCACTTGCGCGCGAGCTTGATGGCGCCTTCGTTGGCTTCCGCGCCGCTGTTGGCGAAGAACACCTTGTCGAAGCAGCTATGCTCGGTGAGGAGGCCCGCGAGCTTCGCCATCGGCTCGTTATAGAACGCCGGCGACGGGTTGATGAGCAGGCGCGCCTGCTTTTCCATCGCCTCGATCATGCCTTCGTTGCCGTGTCCGAGGCTGTTGACGGCCCAACCCTGGATGAAGTCCAGATAGCGCTTGCCTTCGTTGTCGTAGAGCCACGACCCCTTGCCATGCGTGAAAACGATTTCGGGCCGGTTGGTGATGTACATCAGCGACTCGATCGGGTATTCGGAAAAATTCATGGCAACGGGCTCCGCGCTGGGACTGCATTAAGGGTGGGAAAGAAGCCGTCAAAACCGGCAGACAAACAAAAAGCCACGGACTGGCCGTGGCTTTCGTGATTCGAACTACATGTGCGTTGGGGGTTCAACCCGTGTGCAACGCGCGTCCTCGAACTAAGCCAGGCCCTGAAGATGGGGCGAGCGGCGACGTCGGAGAGCGGACAGGATGCGGTTCATGGGCGCAAGAATACGACAAGGGCGGCGGCGCTGTAAACCATCAATGTGCCGATTTGCTTCGATCGGCCGAAGAATTTTTCGTGACGGCCGGCGCGCATGCCCCGTCCGAGTGAGCTTGCGCGCGCAAATCCATACAGGCATTGCGCGCGCAACGGATGATGCGACGCTTGGCCGGTGCTTCGCTCAGACGGGATTCGCGAGGTCCGCGGCGCTCGTGAACGAGTCCGCGTAGAACTCGTCTTCGGGCAGGCCATGGTGCTGCGAGAAGTCGCGCTGCGCCGACTCCACCATCACCGGCGCACCGCACGCATAGACCTGATAGCCGGAGAGATCGGGCAGGTCCTCGATCACGGCGCGGTGCACGAAGCCCGTGCGGCCGGTCCAGTTGTCGCCGGCGGCGGGTTCGGAGAGCACCGGGACGAAGCGGAAGTTCGGGATGTCCTTCGCCCACTGCTCGGCGAGATCCATCAGGTACAGGTCCTTCTTCTGGCGCGCGCCCCAATAAAGCGTCATCGGGCGGTTCAGTCTCTTGTGAAGCGCGTGCTCGACGATCGCCTTGAGCGGCGCGAAGCCGGTGCCGGAGGCGAGCAGCACGATGGGCTTTTCAGAGTCTTCGCGCAGGAAGAAGGTGCCGAGCGGCGCCTCGAAGCGCAGGATGTCACGCTCCTTCAGCGCGCCGAACACGTGGTCGGTGAACTTGCCGCCCGGCATATGGCGGATGTGCAGCTCGAGCGGACCTTCCTCGTGCGGCGCGGTCGCCATCGAGTAGCTGCGGCGCGTGCCGTCCTTCAGGATGAATTCGAGGTACTGGCCGGCCAGGTACTGCAGGCGCTCGTTGGCGGGCAACTGCAGCTT
>Ga0164242_10007592_pt1 | contig 11845 bp, 17 predicted proteins | sample OricomgcompostMG_FD_108783 | JGI IMG/M metagenome (GOLD analysis project Ga0164242, IMG submission 108783) | Miracle-Growth compost microbial communities from Emeryville, California, USA - Original compost - Miracle growth compost (MG) ... | reverse complement strand
AGCCAATCAGGCGCTGGGGGTGGGGGTGTTGCCGCGCTTCATCAGCTATGACCAGGCCTCAATCACGCAGCAGCTGGTGACTGAGGCGCTGGCAGCTGAGGGCTTGACGCTTCGCCCGGGCTTTCATTCGACCAGCCCGGAAGTTATGCTGCGCTTGGTACTGCTCGAAAAGGGTGTGGCCGCCTTGCCCTACCTGCTGGTGCGGGACTATCTGGACAGCGGTGAGCTGTGCCTGGTGGGCCGGTCGGCGACGCTCATTTCCCGGCCCATCGTAGCCATCAAGCGACGCGACCGTCTGCTGGCGGCACCGCTGGAACGGACAGTCCGGGATGTAGTCGGGCTGCTGGCTGTCATCGACGCTGAGGCCCGGCAGCTGCCTGCTGAGTCCCGCGGGGCGTAAGCGTTGGCCACCTCGGCCGCTGCGCTGCTATAGCTCGTGGCAGACGATGGCTTCGTGGACGCAGACCTGGCCCACAAAGCGCGGGCTGCCGCCGGCAATCACTACCATCGGCTCCATGGTGGGGATGACCATCCGGCGTAAGCCCTGAACTGCCAGCGTTGGTTCATCAAAGATGCCGGTTAGGTACATTTCGGAACGGTCCGTGGTCGGCATAAAATCAACTTCCACCGGGCCGTTGGCGCTGGCCCGCGACATAAGATAGCGGAACTGGGGCTGCTGCCAGTAGTACGGGGTGATGTCGGTCAGTTCGGTGGCGATTGGCTGGCCGGTGATGTCATAGGCGCCAAACAGGCGCAGCAGGTCGGCTGGCTCCCGGAGGTTGGCAGGATTATCGACCGGCACGCCGAACATGGCGGTGGCTGAGTAGCGTTCAATGCGCATGACTACAATTATAAAATATTCTTGGTAGTCTAGCATAGGCCGCACGGGTGACTTGGATCAGCGCTGACTCAAGCTACCACCACCGAATGGGTGTACTGGCGAATGTTTGGCCAGCGCTGGAGCTGTCTAGTAGTTTGTTTCGGTGTAGTTGGGGAAGAAATCTTGCTTGAGCTGAGCTGCCGGTAAGCCGTGGGCTTGCAGTTCCTGGCCTAGTACTTCTACCATCGGCTCGGGGCCAGAGAGGTAGACCAGTGATTGATTGAGGTCAGGTTGCACGGCGGCCAGGGTGGCGGCAGTCAGCGGTGCGCCGACCGCGTAGTGGACGGTAAATTCAGGGTGGCTTTTAGCCCAGTCGTCAAATTCGCGCCGGAACGGTAAGTCGTCATTGCGGCCGCCGTATACTAGCGTGGCGCCTAGTGGCAGTTGGTCGTGCACACGCTGCTTGAGGATGCTGTAAAACGGCGTCACGCCGATGCCGCCGGCCACGAAGACGGTCGACCGCTCGCTGTCCTGCCAGATGAAATCGCCGTCAGGGGCGGCAATCAGCTGTAGCGCCTCACCGCCGACCGGGATGGCGGCCAGGGCTTGCTTGAACGTGCTGTTTGTCACCCGCGTGGTGATTTGGAGGATGCCCTCGAACGGCGCGGCGGAGTCGGTGAACCAGCGCTGAGTGCCCTCCTGGTCGGGGTTGTCGTGCGGCAACTCGACCTGCACGTACTGTCCGGCCGTCCAGGCCAGCGGCTGGCTCGGGCTGAAACGAAAGGCCCAGATGTTATCGGTTAGATGTTCCTTTTCCTGTAGTCGTAGTGTGTCGTGCACGTTCCGCTCTCCTCTTCAAGACGTTATAGCTTGCATGATAGCAGATTTGCCCGCCGCCCGCCGCTCTTGCCGCTAGCCGCCCAGTTCGGTTAGCAGATGTTCGGCCTGTCGCGGGCTTTTCAGGATGATAACCTGACGGTCGCTGGCTAGTTCCGCCAAACGGCGGCGTAGCTCAGGTGCCTGCCGCCGCCGGAACTGCAGGATAAAGTGTAAAAAGCTGAACCCCAGCTGCTCGCGCCAGCTGGCCGGCATATCCGGTCGGACGCGGGTACGGAAATGCAACCGACGCCGGATGGCTCGGCTCAGGCACAGCCAGGTCGGATAATCCAGGAAGATGATGGTATCGGCCGCCGGCAAACGGATGTCGAAGGTCGAGCGATAGTTCCCATCAATCAGCCAAGCCGGCTCGTGGACCAATTCCTGGACACGCTGGCGCCAGGCGGAGCGGTTGCGGCGGTAGTCAAAGCGACCATCGTGGTACAAGCGGTCCAGGTGAATGAGTGGCAAGCCGGTGATGGCGTTCAATCGGCGTGATAGCTCGGTTTTGCCGGCGCCTGGGCAGCCGATGACAGCAATGCGGCGCACGGCCTCAGCGCTCGGCGACTTCGTACAGGGCGGCGACGTACATGCTTTCACTCCAGCCCAGCGGCGTGTTTTCGTTGGCCTGATTGCTGTGGCTGAAATACAGTTCGGGGATTTTGCCGTCCTTCGTCACGGTGGCAGTGGCCCGCTCCAGGTAGTCGAGGGCCGTGGCGTGATCGCCTAGCCGTTCGTAGCAGATGGCCAGCCAGCTCAGGCCGAAGCACCACTCGGCTTCCTCGCTGTAGCCGTCGACGTTCTTGTTGTAGTACTGGTCGAATTTGTAGCGCAGTACACCCTTGTCTTTGACTAGGTGGTATTCCAGATTGGTCAGGATTTGTTTAGCGGTAGTGTCACTCACTACCCGGTAGGGGTAAATCAGCGACAGCAGCGCCAGGTCAGTAAACTTGCTTTCCGATTCGCGTGGCAGTAGTGCATCGAGAGCCGCTTGACCACGGTCAATGGCGTCTTGGTCAACATCCATGCTGCCGACTTCCTGCCATTTTTTCAGCCCGGCTAGCACCGCGCCGATGGAGCTGGCGTGTACCTCTTCAGCTTCTTCCCACATGCCATTGTCGGCGTCGTGCCAGTATTCGACATTGGTAATGTAGTAAATCAGGGTTTGCACGGTGCGACGGTCTTTTTCGTGCCGTAGCATGCTATGGCCCTGCAGCTCAAAATCAGCCAGTTTATACAGCACCGCGCCGACGGCGTCGTGCTGCTTATTGCCCCAGCTTTCCCAGAACTCTTCTAGGGTTTCCGGATTGTAGCGGGCGTGGATGAACTGCCAGCTTTCAAACGGCTTGTTGGCAGTGGCCCAGTTGATCTTGTCGATGTGCTGGTCGAAGATGTCTAGCAGCGTGTGGTAATCCTTTTCCACCACCGCCCACTCGCCAGCGTATTCAAAAGCGAGGGCTTCGTAGACGTTGTCGCGTAGCCAGGCTTTGTCGTAACCGGTGGTGACCGCCAGATCGCTCGCTAGGAACAGGCCGCGCGGCGTCAGCAGTTTGCGCAAATTGTCGAGGTGGCGGGCGATGCGCGCCTCAACGCTGAGGTCGAGCTCGCTATTCATGCGGCACTTCCCTGTCGGTGGCTGTGCTGGTAATCGTCATGGATGCCACGCTCAAACTGGTAGCCGAGCAGTCGGTCAATGATTGGCTCGGTGCCGTGGCCGTTGTGCAGCTCGGCGCGGACGATGGCGGCCTGAGCCTCTAGTTTGAAGAAATCGGCAGCCAACTGTAAGTGCTCGCGGATTGTGTCGTCCGTCTGCTGTTCCGCGGCGTTCCGCAGCGCGGCTTCGGCGGCCTGAGCCTCGGCAATTGGCGTGGTGCAGGTGGTGCAGACAGCATACTCATCGAGCCGTAGGCGGTGGCCACCGTAATCGAATGTCTCGGCTGGCGGTAGGGTACCAAGAGTGTCAGAAATGATGGCCAGCGCGGCTTCGGCGGCGCGGGCGACATCGGGATCGTCGGAGTGTTTTTTAATCATTGGTTTGCTTTTTGGTGTTTACATTAACTGCTTCGATTGTAGCATAACCGTTCTGCTTGCCGAAAAAATGAAAATCCCGGCCGGTCACCTATTTTTTGCGCTGTTCAGCCTGGGTGAGTGGGCTGAGGATGGCACTGACCAAATGCTCGGTCTGTTGGTAAAAGCTCGGTCGCTTGGCTTTCTCTTGTTTGATGTGAGCGTGCAGCTTGTGCATGGCCGGGTGGACGTCGAGCTGGCCGAGCAGCTGTTTGAATTCGTCGTCGATGCTGGCCAGTTCGCCGTCGGTCAGCGTCTCCAGGCCAATGAAGGTGTCGCGGGCTTTACGGTCGGCCACTATCAGCTCGTTGAGCTTCAGCTGGATGGCTTTGCTATCGCGGAACTGGGTGTTCTGGATGGAAAACACCATGATGAAAATGATAACGTCAGTGACGACGGTGATGGCCAGCAGCCAGGTGTTGGAAAAATGGAAGTACGGTCCGGCGGCAAGCCAGGCCAGCACGCCGACGATGGACAGGATGAAGGCCAGGGTGGAACTGCCCCAGCGCGAAACGGTGACCGATACTTTTTGCAGGCTGTTTTGCATGACGCTCATGGTTACTCCTAGTATAGCAAACCAGCCGACCCCGCGCTGAGGTGTTGGCGAGCGCTAGCGGCGGACCCGGGTCATCAGTCGCAAATTGGACAGGTAGCCTTCGACGTTGACGCCGGGGTGGGTGCTGAGGTAATCGAGGTGGCGCTCGACGAACGGCTGGTCGCTGCCGTGCAGGTAGCCGGCAGTGGTGGTGTAATTGTCGTCATCAGCCAGTCGCTGCAGTGATTCGCGGGCCAGCTGGCACTGGTCGGAACCATAGAACTTCTTTTGGGCTGGCGTGCGGGTGATGGGCTTGGCTGTTGAGCCATCAATCTCATGGGTTGAGCGGACGACGTCCAGCTGGGCTTCGACGGCCTGGTATTCGGTGTCGAGCTCGGTGAGCCGGGCGCTGCGATGGTCAGCTGACCCGGGTTGCTGTAGTGACGGATGGTCTTGCGACATGCGGTGCTCCCCTGCTTGCTAGTTGCTGATGACAAAACGTGCTGTGTGCGTGCGGAGCGGCGACCCTCTCGCCCGTGTTCCTCCGCCCGTGGACGTACTACCTACCAGTATACGCTGCCGAGAGGTAAGACGCCTAATGCACCGCTGTTAGACGGCTGCCAATTTGGGTGGCGTTGGCGGCCGCTGGCCAGGCGAAATGGCCGCTTAGCTCGGGCACTAAAAACACCCGGGGACCTTGTAGGATCTCCCGGGTGTTTTGATGTCGAAAGCCGCTTGAGGGCTTAGCGGCGGCCCTGGCGGTAGTTGTTACCGAGGCTGCCACGGCGGTCGTTGCCACCGCGGTCGCCAAAGGAACGAGCCGGGCGCTCTTCGCGCGGGCGGGCGACGTTGACGGTCAGCGGGCGACCGTTCATTTCCTTGCCGTTTAGAGCGGCGATAGCGGCGTTGCTCTCGTCTTCGGTGCTCATTTCTACGAACCCAAAGCCCTTGGAGCGGTTGGTTTCGCGATCCACGATGATCTGGGCTGAGTCGACGGTGCCGTACTCAGAAAACAGATCACGCAGTTCGTTGTCGGTCATGGCGTAGGCCAAACCGGCGACAAATAATTTAGTTGCCATAAGGTGTAAACTCCTTGCTTACTGCCAAGGAGGCTGGGACGGGTGTCATCAGCTAGCTGCTCTCCTGAACGAAATTGATTGTGAATTGCTAGGATATTCCATCAGGAAGACCTGCAGCTATATCTAGTACGCCATATTATAACAGAAAACTGCTACAATCTATACCCCTGTTTTGTGGTCGGTTTTGCCTGATTTTATGTGCTTTTAAGAGCGCCGGCGGCGCAGGAACAGGCTGCCGAGGCTGAGGACCAGGGCGGCCACGCTGCAGAGCAGCGCCACAGTACCCTTGGTTGAGTTGGTAGTATGGCTGGCGGGCGCGCTCAGATCGTCCGCTACTTTGGTCACCGAATACGGCCCGCTGGTAGCGGAATCGGCATCTTTTTTACTGCTCGTGGGTTTTTGATTCCAGCTCACTACCGTGCCGTCGGCGTAAGTTTGGGAGGCTCGCCAATCGAGCTCGGTGGCGCTGGCCGGCACTTGCGCCTTGAAGGCCAAGTCGGCGCGTTGCCCAACTGGAATGTTGCCGGTCCAAGTGATGTCCGTGATGTCGCCGCCGCTGCCCTCGGCGGTCGTAATATTCCAGCCGGCCGCCACGTTTGGTTGGACGTTCTCGATGCCCATTGGAATGGTAAGGGTGATACTGCTAACGGCCACCTGCCGCTCGTTCGGCACGCTCACGCTGAATAGCACCCGCTCGCCCACCCCGGCCTGGCTGGGTGTGACCACTACGTGGGCGGAAGCCGCGGCCGGCAGCGCCAACAGGGCGACAGCCACTGTGAGAATCCCTAGGCTTAGTTTTTTCATAGGCCCTCCCTTACTTCTCGGTTTCGCCGTCAGTATAATCCGAAGCATAGGCGGCGAGCAAGATGAGCCCCAGCCCCAGACCCATTCCCGCCCATAGCAGCGGTGGCACTGGTTGCATGGCGCTTTGACCGCTAGTGACGCGGACTTCATAGTCTAGCGTGAACGGCTGGAAGGCCCCTGGTGTCCGGGGCATGCCGGTAACGCGCAGCGTGTAGACGGCTGGTCTCACGAATGTGTAGCGGTTTTCGCTCACCGCTCCCTGAGAATGCGCCAGCGACCGGCGGGTGATCGTCCGGCCAGCTTGCATAACCGCCACGCTGCACAGGCACTGCGACAGGCTGAATTTGCCAGTGTCATCAGCGAAGGAGATGACGTAGTCGGTTGGGTCGCCAGCGGTCGGGTTATCGTCGGGATTGATGTGTAACACCGCGCCGATGTCGCCGTCAGTTCGGAGCACGTGGGCGGAAACGGTAACCGGCACGGCCAGCCAGGCCAGGACCGCCAGTGTCAGCAGGCTGCTCAGTCGCTTACCCACGGGCCGGCTTTCGTTCGTGCCAGGCGCGCCGAATCCGCAGCAACTCCAGAATCACCAAGAAACCGGCTGCCAGATAGGTCAGGCCGCCGAGCAGGCTGAGGCCGTTATCGTAGTGTGGGCCAATCAGCAGTACGTGCAGCAGGACGGCAATGCTGGCAAAATACACCAGCCGGTGCAGCAGCTTCCAGTGTCGGTACCCCATGTGGCTGACCACTGAGTCAAACGAGGTGGCCGCCATGATGCCCAGCACGCCGAGTGCCAGGGCACCACCCAGCAGCGACCAGCGGTAGGTGCGGTTGAGGTAGTTCAGGCCGTCAAAGCCGCCGAGCTGTCCAAAAAATGTCAGGCAACTGTGCAGGGCGGCGTAGTAAAAAGCCGAGACGCCGATGGCCCGCCGGGCGTGTAGGTAGGCGGCCTTGCCGGGCATGCCGGGAAAGGTTTTAGTTAGCGGCGAGGCCAGGATGGCCAGGTATAGCAGCAGCAAGGAAAGGAAGCCGTATATTTGCTCGATACGGATGGTTTGCAAGCTGCCGCTGGGTATCAGCAGCTGCACGAAGCCGGCGATGTTGACGGATGCCGTTACGGCGACGGCCAGAATCCAGAAGCGGCTGTTGGCCAGCAGTTTTCGCGGCCAGGGCCGTGGCGGTGCCTTGTCTTTCACTGTCCTTCATCATAAAGCTTTGGGCCCGGCTTGTCATCGCCTCCGGGCAGCCCGGTCCACTGCTTTGACCTGCTGAGACATCGAAACTGGGCGGCCAGCTACCGCTGTCCGAAGTCTTCACCTACAATGGGATACAGCACTAGCAGACCAGAAAGGAACTGCCGTGGAACCCACATCAGCCGCCGAGCAGATAGACGCTATTATCAACCGGGCCGACGACTGGCGCGGCCAAACGTTGGCCCGCCTGCGAGCCATCATCACCGCAGCTGACGCCGAGCTGGTAGAGGAAATCAAATGGCGCAAGCCGTCGCGTCCGGAGGGCGTGCCGGTGTGGTCGCATGGCGGCATCGTCTGCGTGGCCGACCTACTGAAAAGCGCGGTGCGCCTCACCTTCCCTGGTGGCGCTCAGCTGCCGGATCCGTTAGGGCTGTTCAACGCTCGGCTGGATAGCAAGACCGTGCGCGCCATAGACTTCTTCGTAGATGTGGAGATACCCGCCGCGGGATTAACGCAGCTGGTCCGTGCCGCCAGTGAGCTGAATGCTTCGAAGTCTCGCAGTCGATAGGCGTAGTTGCCCTACCCCGCCCCCACGAATAGTCTGGGCTAGTACAGGATGGCCCGCGGGGCGTTTTGCAGCTGTCGGAGGGCGTCGTAGCCATACAAACCCGTTGCATCGGCCGAGTATGGATCATGGATGAATAGCGTATCTTGGTGGCCGGCTGGCTCAAAGGCCAGACGGGCGTGGGCTGCTGTGGCGCCGAGGCCGACGATGACCGCTACCCGGCCGCGGCGCAGATGTGATTCAACGACGGGTCGCAGGTCGCCCCCAGCGAGTGATCGCTCCGGAGCGGCTGCCTCCACGCCAAAATCTTCAGTGAGCAGTGTGGCCAGCCGGCTGGGACGGGCCTGCCAGGCTCGCCAGCTGTGGTGCGGACCAGCTAGGGGCTCACTCCAGTAGGCGGCATATTCCCAACTGTCAGCCAGCTCGTTCTGGGCGTCCAGGGCGGTAAATGTGTCGAGTTCGCCGAGAGCGATGTGGGCATTGAGCTGGGACGTGAGCACGCAGGACTGTTTGCCGGCAGTGTGGCGTTCGGCTATCTGGGAAATGAAATCACCGGCTCGGGATAGCTCGACGCGGCCGTCGGCCTGTGGGTTCATCCCGGCGACTGGCGGAAGATCGGGCGACAGGGCGGGAACGAATGCTGCTGCAGTTTCAAGACGCGGACCGGCCATAGTTACTCTATTATAGCATAAAATATGTAATAAAGCAATATTTACCTCTGGTGAGGCGACGGCTTACGGTTCGCTGGCCAGCTGCTGCAGCTGGGCAATGTAGGCCTCGACCACCCGGCTGTCACTGGTGAGCAGCGAGACGGCCAGCTGGATCCAGTCGATGAGTTGCGATAGGTCCTGGCGGGTCATGGTCTGGGGTGCTTTGTGGAGGTGGTTACGGACCTGGCGGTCAACGAAGCGGCCGGCAGCCAGGCCGAGGTAGCTATCCGTGATGCGGACCGTCTGCTCGTAAGTGCTGCGCGCCGGCGCCGGCATCAGACCTCCTCGATTTTTTTGAGTTTTTTGGTGCCGAGTGCCATCAGGATTAAGCCGGTAGCGTACAGCGCCAGTAGCAGGTACTCCACCAGTAACACGGCGCCGAGCGAACCGTTTACTTTCTGAGCGAAGGTATTACTTACAAACTGGCTGGCCACCGAGCCGGCGATGGTGGCTGCGATGCCGTATGAAAACTGGCGCAGCGCCTGGCGATATAGTAGGCCTTTGGCAAATTTGGCGTACAGCCAAAACTCATAGGCGCTGAGCAAGGCGATGAACCAGGCGAACAGACCAGGAATGACGAACGTGATGAGCAGCAATGGTGTGTTCAGGTGGTAGACATCGTGGTGGACGCGGTAGTGCATTACCAGATAGGTAAAAACTACTGACAGCACGATGAATAGCAGTGCGAACAGCCGGATGCCCTTTAGGCTGGGCTGCTTTTTGCTGAGTTTAGTGAGCAGATGCGTGCCATTATTGATGTAGGTGAAGGACACTAGTGCTACCACCAAGCCGAGGTAATTGGAAATGATAACTGAAGCCGGCTTGAACCCTGGCTGGTGGCTGGCAATGTTCTCTAGTACTAGGGAGACGGTGGTGGGTACTATCAGTCCGAACGCCAGGGCGCCCATGCCAATCATGATGTTACGGAAAGCCGTGCCGTCATCAAAGCCGTGAATGACCTTGGCGTACTCTTTGAGCCGGGCAAAGGCGTAAAAAGCGGCGTACCAGATGATGCCGTAGGGCACCAGCAGAATTAAGACGGCGATACGGTAGGCGACGCTGGAAATGTGCAACTGCTGGAGGGTGTGCGGGTCGGGTGGCAGTCCCAGGGCTAGCCCACAGGTGATGATCACCAAGAGGACAAACCAAGTTGTGGGAGTGAACTTTTTGAGCGTAAGCATAGCCTTGTTCCACTACTATTGTAGTACGTTGCGCCCGAAATGCGCTACGCGCAATGGATTTTTTCAAGCCGCATGCCTGCTACGGCAGGACGGCCGCGACGATGTGTCGAGCCACTACTTCGGGGCTGGGCTCGGCGCTGACGGCGATGCCACCCCTGTCCAACCAATCCTGCTCTACGCGGTGTTTCCAGCTTAGTACCCATTCCCTGTTTTCTGGCGTGCCGCCAAATTCATTGGGCCGTCTGGTAGCCAGCCGAGCAGCGGTGGTGGCATCGGACACGGTGAGTACGACGACGGCGTCAAACACTTCCCAGACGTCCTCGGTATTCGCCATGCCGCCGCAGTAAAAGGTCGGCTGGTCTGGTGCGGCTTGCAGTAGCGCCTGCAGGCCGGCCTTTTGACAGTTCCAATCCAGACCTTCGGTAATTTGATCCCGGCCGCCGGGTATAACTTGACCGGTCCGCTCATCGACCAGCTCGTACAAGCCGTCGATGGCTTCAAGATCACAGGCACGGTAGCCTAATTGCTGCAAGGTCTGGCAGACGGTCGTTTTGCCGGAGCCAGCGACGGCCGTCACGAGTACTGAAGTTTTCATAGACTGTAGTATACCTCTATATGTCCCGTAACTGGTGTTGGGTTATCAGTGGTACGAAAATCTCATCAACAATCTGGATGACTGCCGCTGGCGTGGGTGGCTGGCCGGTGATCAGCATCTCGTGCCGCGCCAGGTCGATTGGCAGGGTAACTAGCCGCTTGGGGAGCGCGGTGGTCGCTATGTCGCCACGGTCCGCGGCCTGCTGCAGTATGGCGTGCATGCGGGCAGTGTTGCTCGCGGTGATTTCTTGGCGGAAGGCTTGCGCGTTATGGCTGATGGCGTCGACTGCCATGCCCCACACGATGTCTGGCACCTCGCGCATGCCGTGCGTCATGTAATCAAGCAGGGCGAGCACGTCGCCGCGCAGCGAACCGGTGTCGGGGGCGAAGCCAGAAAATAGCGGCCGGTGGGCTCGCAGGGTGGCGCGTACCAGATCTAGGCGGCTCGGCCAACGCCGATACAGGACTGGCTTGCTCGTGCCGGCTCGTTTAGCGACGCGCTCAAACGAGAGCTGCTGGTAGCCGACAGCCTGTAGCTCGTCCCAGGCCGCCTCGAGCAGGACTTTTTCAAGGGTCGCGCCGCGCCGGCGCTTGGTGGTGGTTTCAGTTGACATGTGTCCAGGGCTCCTTGTATGCTCAGTATACCATTTAGAAACAAAAGTATCTTATGTAGAGGGAGTGACCATGTCAGCTGCCGTGAAACCACAAACCATACCTGCCAGCTTGCGAAATCTGGTGTGGATTATCGTGCTCGGCGGTTTTGCGCCGGCGCTGGATACCACCATTGTCAATGTAGCCCTGCCCACCGTTGGCCGGGCCTTGCACGCTTCGGCTGCTACCAGTCAATGGACTATCACCGGCTACCTTTTGGCCATGGGGATCGTCATACCGCTTAGTGGCTGGCTGTTAGACCGCCTGGGTGGCAAGCGGCTGTGGCTCTGGGCGCTCTTCGGCTTTCTGCTCGGATCGGTGCTCTCGGGCGTAGCCTGGAACATTGGCAGTATGATTGCCTTTCGTGTACTACAAGGCGCGGCTGCCGGCGTAGTGATACCGCTGGTCACCACGCTGGGAATACGAATAGCCAAAGGGGTGCCGCTGGGTCGCTTAATGGCGACCGCCACCTTGCCGCTGGTAGTTATACCGGTATTTGGGCCGGTTATTGGCGGTCTGATCGTCGGCCATTTTGACTGGCGCTGGATTTTCTATGTCAACGTGCCCATTTGTTTGCTGGCCACGCTGTTGGCCTGGTGGAAACTGCCACAGGACGCGCCGACACCCGAAAAGCAGTCGTTTGATCTGTTGGGCTTTGCTCAGTTGGCGCCGGCGCTGGTGGGCATTTTTTATGGTCTTTCTAGGGCGACCGGGCCAAGCGGATTCGGCACACCGGTCGTGTATATTCCCCTGGTGATTGGGCTGGTGCT
>Ga0164242_10007591_pt1 | contig 11846 bp, 12 predicted proteins | sample OricomgcompostMG_FD_108783 | JGI IMG/M metagenome (GOLD analysis project Ga0164242, IMG submission 108783) | Miracle-Growth compost microbial communities from Emeryville, California, USA - Original compost - Miracle growth compost (MG) ... | reverse complement strand
CGCCGAACGCGGCGAGCTGCTGTTCGGCACCATCGACACCTGGCTGATCTGGAACCTCACCGGCGGCAAGGCCCACGTCACCGACCCCAGCAACGCCTCGCGCACGCTGATGTACGACATCCACGCGCAAGACTGGGACGACGAACTGCTGACCATGCTCGACGTGCCGCGCGCGATGCTGCCCGAAGTGCGCTCCAGCAGTGAGGTCTACGGCACCACGCTGGGCCGGCATTTCTTCGGCCACGAGGTGCCCATCGCCGGCGTGGCGGGCGACCAGCAGGCCGCGCTGTTCGGCCAGGCCTGCTTCGAACCGGGCATGGCCAAGAACACCTACGGCACCGGCTGCTTCCTGCTGATGCACACCGGCGACCAGGCCGTCGCCTCGGACAACGGCCTGCTCACCACCGTCGCCTGGGGCCTCGACGGCAAGTTGGAATACGCGCTGGAAGGCAGCATCTTCGTCGCCGGCTCGGTGATCCAGTGGCTGCGCGACGGCCTGCACCTGCTGGACACCGCCGCCGACTCGCAAACCTGCGCCGAGCGCGTCGACGACACCGGCGGCGTGTACGTGGTGCCGGCCTTCGTCGGGCTGGGCGCGCCGTACTGGCGCAGCGACGTGCGCGGCGCGGTGTTCGGACTGTCGCGCGGCACCGGCAGCGACCACCTCGTGCGCGCCGCGCTGGAGTCGATGGCCTACCAGACCCGCGACGTGCTGGCCGCCATGGAAAGCGACGCCGGCATCCGCCTGAAGGAATTGCGCGCCGACGGCGGCGCCATCGCCAACGACTTCCTCGGCCAGTTCCAGAGCGACATGCTCGGCGTGCCAGTGCTGCGCCCGCAGATAACCGAGACCACCGCGCTGGGCGCCGCCTACCTGGCCGGCCTGGCCACCGGCTTCTGGTCCAGCCGGGAAGACATCGCACGGCACTGGGCCATCGAACGCCGCTTCGAGCCGGCGATGCCGGTGGAACGGCGCGAAGCGCTTTATGCCGGCTGGCAGCAGGCGGTGCAGGCCACGCTCGGGTTCAAGGCCTGACTCCTGCCACCGGATGCAAAGACGTCAGAAACGAGCCATGGACATCGACGGGCCGTTGCCGGACCCGTCGATGTACTTCATCCTGGCAGGACTACTCACACTCCAGCGCGACGACACTCATGTACGGCGTAATACTGCCAGATGCATCGAGCCGACCGTCGCAACCGTAATGGCGCCGCCCCACTATCGTCGAGTGGGTCGCATCGCTGTAGTACGTAGTAGTGACGTCGGAGATGCTGACGGGGGCTCCCGCACTGGCCGGCAGCGCCATCATCAAGCCGGCCACGCCGGTCATGGCCACAGCCACGACCGCGATCTTGAGGCACGAATTCATACTTGCTCCTTGTCCAATGGTTCTACATCGACGGAACTGCTGTCCTGCTGCGCATCTTCGCAGCACCTTCGTTGTAGCCAGACCCGCGAGTGGATAACGATCACCGCATCACAAATCGCAACATCTTGCGCCATCCATACCCATGGCGCACAGATGATTCCCGTGTTCGATGGCAGGCAGTAACCGGTCAATCCACCGACAACCGAGCGCACGGAAACGGAGCAGGCATAGCACTGGCGCGCCGTCTGCACGCCCTTCACCCCACGTGGCACGCCGGCACCGCCAGCATGCCCGTATCGCGTCCGCGGGCACGCAGCGGAGAGGACCATGCAGCACGACCATCGACGCGACAACGCCAGGGACGATTCCAAATGCGACGCCTTCGGCTACGACCACGATTGCGAGGACCGCAACCGCCGAAGCGATGACGACGTGCGGCCACCGGTGGGCACCAGGGATTACCCGGAGCCGCAGCCAGTACCGGGCAAGGGTTCGACGAAGCATCGCCTGCCCGAAAGTGAAGCGCCGCGCGAGCCGCAGAACTCGCCGAAGCGCGGGCCGTTTCCTTCCTCGTGAACGCTCGCGCCAAGGGCCTGTTCACGATCTCCAAGCCGGCCTGGCAACCCCCTTATCGTCATCCGGCAAGGCACTTTTCAACAGCCGAAGAGCCGGTCAAGCCGGAGGTGCTTTTCAACAGGCGCATGCCTGGTCACCCAGCGACTTTTCCCTAAAAAGCTCAACGGCACTGGATCCCAGCTTGACCGGCCATTCGGCCGTTGAGAGCCGCTGGGATGACGTTTCATGGGGCCGCCGGGGGATCGTCCTGCATGGGCAGGCCGGGCGGCTACCGGCCGGTGTAGTCCCGGGCGCCCATCAGCCCCACCGAATAGCCGGCTTTCCGGAGCCGAGCCGTGGCCCTGGAGCTCAGGACGACCAGCACGATCAGCCCGAGCAGCGGGACGAGCATCAGGATCAGCAGCACGATCCGTCCCCACACGGGGTAGTCAAGCCCCCGGCCGATCCTGGAGATGCCGGTCCACGACAGGGCAAGGCAGGCGAGCAAGGCGACCAGCGCGAGCGGACCGACGCTCGCGCGCAGGATCGCCACGAGGAAGTACAGCAGGATCGCGTAGATCACCAGCTTCTGGCCGGAAGCCACGTCGCCCAGCGATGCGCTCGGCTTTTCCCGGGCATCCACGACGGCCCCCGGGCTCTGGTACGGATTGTCCATGATGTTCCCCCAGTCGGTTGGGATTGACTTGCACGAAAGTCCAGCGACGCCTACAACCGGTTGCCCCGCTTGATTGCCAGGTAGCGTTCGATCAGCGCACCGGAGAGTTCCGCGCAGCGCACGTCGAGCACGTTCACGCCTTCGCGGCGCAGGGTCTCGTGCACGCGTTCGCGCTCGGCGAGGTAGTGCATCGCGGAGGCGCTGCGGATGGCGGTTTCCAGTTCGATGCCGGGATCGTGGGCGGCCTCGTCCAGCGCCAGCTCGCGCAGGCTGGCCAGCACCACCAGGTGCTGGCGCGACAGCAGGCTTATCGCGGCGCGCAATTCCACGTCGTCTTCGTCGCGCACATTGGTGACGAGCAGCACCAGCGCGCGCCGATGCTGGCGTGCCTGCAGCGCGCTGGCGGCGGCAAGGTAATCGGTGGCCAGCGGTTGCGCCTGCAGGTCGTAGCCGGCGCCCAGCAGCATGTCCATGCCGCCGCTGCCCTGTTGCGGCGGCAGCCAGCGTTGCCGCTGGCCGAGACAGGCCATCAGGCCCACGGCATCGCCTTCGCGCAGCGCGATGCCCGCCAGCGCCAGCGAGGCATTCAGCACGTGGTCGAAATGCGCCAGCGGGCCGTCCTGCGCCAGCATGCGGCGACCGCAGTCGAGCATCAGGATCACCTGCTGGTTGCGCTCCTCGCGGTATTCGCGCGAGATCAGGCGGCGGCTGCGCGCGGTGGCCTTCCAGTCGATCTTGCGCAGGCTGTCGCCGACGCGATAATCACGCAACTCCTGGAACTCGGTGCCTTCGCCGCGCCGTCGCCGCAGCCGCGCGCCCACGCTGCGCGAGGCCAGTTCCACGCTGAGCCCGGCCAGCTCCGCCAGCACGGCAAAGTTCGGGTACACCCGCGTGGTCGACGGCTAGCCGAGCACGCGCCGCGCGCTCCACAGGCGCCATGGCGAGGGCAACAGCGCGTGGCAGCCACCGAAGTGGAACTGGCCGCGCGCATCGGGCGTCGTCGCGTAGTCCAACCGCAATGCGCCGCCGGGCGGCAGGGTCACGCGTCGCGGCATGCCGCGCACCGCCCAGCCGCCGGGGTGCAGGTCATGCAGTCGCAGCGACTGGCGGCGCTTCGAGGGATTGCGCAAATGCAGCGCCACGGTCGCCTCCGGCCCCAGCGGCAACACCGGGGCGAGCTCGCGGCGCAACTCGGGCGAGGCGAGGCGGCGCAGGCGCCAGCCATCGAGCGCGGCCAGCACGGCGAGCGCGCCACCGACTGCAAGCCACGCCGACCATGGCGCGTGACCGAGGCTGACGGCCGCGCCAAGCACGGTCCAGCCAAGCAACAACCACAGCAGGAACGGTGCCGGTCTCACTGGCACCCCGCACGACCCGGCGGTCCATCCGGCGCAGGCCGGGGACCGGCCACGTTCGACACCCGAAGACAACGACGCCGGATCCCTGCATGCGCAGGAATGACGGGCAGGTGGATGGCCGTCCGGAAGGCGTTCATTGGCGCGGTGCGGCCACCTTGCGCAGCAGTGCTTCCAGCACGTCGTCCGGACGCTGGCGTTCCAGCAAGGCTTCCGGCGCCAGCAACAGGCGATGGCGCAGCGCGGGCAGCGCCACCGCGCGCACGTCGTCGGGCGCCACGAAGTCGCGGCCGTCGAGCGCCGCGCGCGCCCGCGCCAACCGTGCCAGCGCCAGGCCGCCACGCGGGCCGGCGCCGCCGATCACGCCGGGCCATTCGCGCGTGGCGCGCACGATGCGCACGGCGTAGTCGGTCACCGCCGCATCCATGCGGATCGCGGCCACACCGCGCTGCATCGCCAGCAGCCCGGCCTGGTCGAGCACCTGGCCCACCCGCGACACGTCGAGGTCGGCGGCCACCTTGCCGCCGACCACTCTCGCCACCATGCGCCGCTCGTCTTCCAGCCCGGGATAGCCGATCAGCACCTTGACCAGGAAGCGGTCGAGCTGCGCCTCCGGAAGCGCATAAGTGCCTTCCTGCTCGATCGGGTTCTGCGTGGCCACCACCATGAACGGCGCAGGCAGCGGGAAGCGGCGGCCCTCGATGGTGGCCTGCCCTTCCTGCATCGCCTCCAGCAACGAGGCCTGGGTCTTGGCCGGCGCGCGGTTGATCTCGTCCGCCAGCAGCAGGTTGGCGAACACCGGGCCGCGGCGAATGCGGAACGACTCGGTCTTGGGGTCGTACACCGCATGCCCGGTGACGTCGGCCGGCATCAGATCCGGCGTGAACTGGATGCGCCCGAAGCTGCAACCCACGGCAGCGGACAGCGCGCGCACCAGCAAGGTCTTGCCGAGTCCGGGCACGCCCTCGACCAGCACATGGCCGGCGGCGAGCAAGGCCAGCAATACCTGTTCGACGATCTCGGGCTGGCCGATGAAGGCCCGGCCGACCTGTTCGCGCAGCGCGCGGGCGCGCTTGCCCAATTCGTCGACGGACATCGGGACGGCCGGCGCGGGGGCCGGAGCGGCAAGGGTTTCGGTGGTCATGGGCGGCTCCTGAGTCGCGCCAGGGTGATAAGGGATGCGTGGAACGTCTGTGCGTTCGCAGGCGACTGGAATGCCTGCGCAACCTGTTCGACGTCGAGTCCGCCGCGCTCGGCAAGCCGCGCGTACAGGGCCTCGCCATTGAGCCGTGCGCAGCCGGGATAGCGCCGGCGCAACCGCGCCAGCACGGCCTGGCAGGCCAGCTGATGCAGGCTGCGCCCGTTGTCGCGTCGGTAGAGAAACTCGCCGGCCGCCTGCACGTGTTCCAGCAGTGCGCGGCGGTGCGGCGCCGGCACGGGCATCAACGGGCCGAGCCGCGCGCTGCGCATCGCCATCCATGCCGCCAGCAGCACGGCCAGCGCCAGCAGCGCCGGCCAGCCCTTGAGCGCCAGCAGCTTCAGGAACGGCGGGCCGTCCAGCGCATAGATCAGATAGACCTGGCCGCGACCGCGGTTCGGCGCCAGCAGGCGCCGGGCGAACTGTTGTGCATCGGCATGCCTGAGCTGCTGCCGTTCGAGCGGAGCGAAACTGGCCAGCAGGCTGACCCGGCCGCGACCGAGCGCGGTGCGCGCGAACAAGTAGCCGTCGTGCGCGTCGCCGATGGCCGCATCCACCGCCGTGGCGGCGGCCGGTCGCAGCCTGAAGCGCACGCCGCACAACGACGTCGCCGGCTGGCGGTCGCCGAGCCGTCGGCAGGCAGGCGTGCCGGCATGCGCATCGAGCAGCCCCAGCGCCGTGAACACCGGCATGCGCGCGCTGGTACGCGTTGCGCCCGGCGCCAGCAGCAGGTGGCCGCCCTGCCTCACCCAGACGACCAGCCGCGCCGCGGTGTCCGCATCGATGCGTCCGGCGTCGGCGCCCACCAGCACGGTATCGCCCGGCCGCAACGGCGCCTGGCGGGGATCCAGCGTGGTCAACGACATGGCCGGTTCGCCGACGTCGCGCAACACCTGCTGAAGCGCGAACAACGGATTGCTGCGCGCCGCGCCGCTGGGCGGAACCCTCTCGACGGTGTCGCGCCGTTCGAACGTGGCGAGGAAAAGGCCCGCCAGCAACGCGCCGCCCAGCACCAGCAGCAACGCGACGAAAAGCGCACGGTGGTTCGTCATGCCGGCGCTCCCGGCTGCGCCGGCCAGCCGTCCAGCAATTGCTCGAACACGGACGGATCGGGATAGCGACCGGCATAGGCGGCGAGCTGCCAGGTGCGCACGATGTCCACCGCGCGACGCGTGCGCGCCGGGTCGCCCAGCGCGGCGGCATGGCGCAGCCAGTCCGCCTCGGTGGCGCTGATCGATGGCGGCAACTGCAACTGCTGGGCGGTGCGTTCCACGCAACCGCGGTAGAGCAACGCCAGCGCTTCGCGTCGTCGGTGCGCCTGCCACAACGTGCGCGCCACGGCGGCCAGGTCGGCGGGTAGCGCCAGCGGCGTTTCGTCCACGGCCACCGGCAGGCCTTCCGGCGACAGCGGCAGCGCGGCCTCGCGCAGCCCGCCGCGCCAGCGCCAGGCAAACCAGGCCAGGGCCGCCACCGCACCAGCCAGGACCAGCCACAGCAACCCGTTCAGCACACCGGAAAGCATGCCCAGCGGTGCCGAGCCAGTCTCGATCCGATGCGGCTCGGGCTTGCTCGCGTATTTCCATGTCCAGTGCCGCACGTGGCGCTGGCCGCCAAAGCGCGGATCGCGATAGACCGTTGCCGCGGCGGCGGCGAAGCGCTGGTCGCCCGCGTCCAGCGGCTGGCGGAAGACCTCCGCCGGCGCAGCCACGGCAGCCGGCGCCAATGCCGGCACGGCCAGCGATGCGGCATGTCCCGTCAACGGCCAACACGCGCACAGCAGCAGCACGCCCAACCCCTTGCCCAGACCCAGCAGACGGGCGCGCAGGCGACGAAAGGCCAGATCGATGTCCCATGCTTCCAGTTGGGTCCGCCGATTGAGGTACGACGCAAAACCGCAGGCCACGTACAGTGGCTCGATCGCGCTCATCGCCAGATAGGCCACCGTGGCCGTCGCCAGCAGCCAGGCCGTACCGGCGGCGTGCGGACCATGGCGCCAGAAATCCGCGAACGAAGCCGGCTGCCAGGCGTGTGGCACCAGCCCCAACGCCAGCAGCCAGGCGCTGAGGAACAACACGCACTCGAATTGCAGGCAGCCGTAGGTAAGCATGCCGAGGTCGGCCACCAGGCGCCGGCGCAGCACCTTCCAGCGGGCGGCACGCCGCGCGCGCGGCGCGCCTTCGAGCAGGTCCAGCGGCAGGCGCAGCGCGCGATGGCTGTCCACGCGCAGCCAGGTCAACGCGGCCACGGTCGGCTTCCATGGCAGCGCGCGCTGGCCATGCAAGGTCTCGCGCCAGCGCGGCGCACGGTCGAACACCGCACGCGAAAGCACGTACAGCGGCAACCGGTCGAACAGCGGCTTCAGCCACCACATCAGCAGCAGGCCCAGCCATGGCAGCCCCAGCAGCAGGCCCAGCGCGTTGCACAGCACGAACAACGGTGCGGTCACCGCGAACCATGCCGACCACACCGCGCCGGCGTGGGCGCGCAGCATCGCCACGCCCAGGTCCAGCGCCTCGCGCGACTGGCGCGGGCGCAACGCCACGCCGATGCGCTCAAGCTCCATGCCCTGCCACCTTGCCGCCGAAACCCAGCCAAGCCAGCACCAGCCGCCACAGCAGCGCCGCGCTGCCGAAGCGCAGCGGATCCGGCAGCGCGGCCAGCGACGACCAGTACGCCTCGATGCACGCCGCGACCACCAGCATCGCGAAGGCACCCAGCGCCAGCTTGGCGCCGATCCACCCGGCGGCGACCAGCGCTGGCCCGCGTCGCTGCCGGCCGGGCGACAACAAGGTCAACCCGAGTTGCAAGCCGGCGCCGCCGGCGATGACCATGGCGGTCAACTCGAACGCCGAGTGCGCCACCACGAAACGCCAGAACGGGCCGCCGTAGCCGATCGCGGTCAGGTGCCCGGCAATGCCGCCAAGGACGACGCCGTTGGCGCCCAGCACGTAGATCGCGCCCACGCCGAACAGCAGACCCGAGGCAAAGGTGCGGAAGGCGATGCCGACGTTGTGGAACACGTAAAGCCCGAACATCTGCAGGTTGGTGCCGCTGCTGCGGCCCAGATGCGGATTGGCCGGGTCGTACATGCGCTCGAATTCGGCCAGCCGCGCGCTGCTGAACAAGGTGTGCGCCAGTTCAGGATGCACCTGCAGCCACAGCAACAAGGCCAGTGCCGGCACGTAGAGCAGCGCCGCCGCCAGCGCCATGCAGCGCCATTGCGAACGCACCAGTCGCGGGAAGTCGGCGACCAGGAAAGCGGCGGCGCGATGCCAGCGCGGCGGCGGCGGCCGGTACAGCACGCGATGCCCGTGCTGCACCAGTCGCTGCAGCCGATCGGTGACTTCGTGGCTGTAGCCACGCCCCTGCGCCAGGGCCAGATGATGGCAGACACGCCGATAGGCGGCAGGAAAATCCAGCGCCGGCTCCTGGCGCATGCTGCGCTTCGGCTGGCGATCGAGCTGGCCCAGCCATGCCTGCAGGCTGTCCCACTCGCGCACGTGCATGGCCACGAAGCGCGCCTGTTTCATGGGCGCCCCAGCAAGCCATTGGCGTAGCCGAGCAGTCGCGATACCGCGGCGGTATCGCGGCAGCCGGTCAACGGTTCCAGCAGGTTGGCCAGTTCTTCCTGGCGCGACAGGGTGAGTTGGCCCGCGCGCTCGGCGTAGTCCACCAGTACGGCCTGTTCTTCCGCGGCCAAGGGCAGCGGCAACGGCAGCGCCGGCGCCGCCGGTACCTGCTGCCCGGCGGCCCACTCCTTCACGTGCACCACCAGCGTGCCGGCCACGATATCGCCGAGGCGGCGCGCATGCGCGTCGATCAGCGTGCTGGCCAGACCCACGCCGTAGACGCCGGGCAAGGCATCCACCACGCGCAACAGGTTTCGCGTGACCGAAGGCAGCCACGTCACTGGCGTGCCGTCGGCATTGACCACGCGCAGGCCCAGCGCTTTCTTGCCCAGGCTCTGGCCGTCCAGCCACAGCTCGCAGACCACCCAATACGCCCACGTCAGCGCAAACATCAGCAGCATGGCCAGCCCTCGGCCTCCGATACCGAACAGCGACAGCGGCATCATCGCCACCGCCAGCACCACCAGCCGCACGACCAGGTCGATGGTCCACGCCTGCGCGCGCGGCAATGGCCCGGCCGCGCGCAAGCGCAGCGAGACGCCCTCGGGCGTCTCGATCTCGCGGACGGTATCCAGCATCAGGCGTCGACGACGATGGTGTCGGCGATGTAGTCGTGCAGGCAGCGCCGGTCCTTGCCGAAGATCACCACGGCGTCGACCAGGTTCATGTAGCGCCCCACCAGCGGAATCATGCTGAGCAGGATGATCGGCACCATGCGCATGAAGATGTAGCGGGACAATGCGATGGGACTGCCGTCGCTGCGCACCACGGCAATGTCCAGCGCGCGCTTTCCGATGGTCTGGCCGCTACGGTGCAACATCACGCAGTTGACCACGAGCACGCCAAGCATCACCACAAAGCCCAGGAAAACCAGCAGGCCGCTGTTCTGCGGTACCGGAAGCCCGTGCATGCGCGCGTGGTAGCGCATCATGAACGCCCCGAAGAACAGGCCGAGCCAGAGCGTGGCGACCAGGCCATCGATCAAGGCCGCGCCAAGCCGCTTGCCGCGACTGGCCTTGCGCGCTTCCAAGTCGGCCGAGTCGTCGCCGGCCATGTCCTCGACCACCGCGGCGGGCGCCGCGTACGGATTACTTTCCATTGTCTTCCCCTGTTGCAATCCCTGGCTGCCCGTCCCCATTGCTGGGCGCTCCTGCACGAGTATAGAAGCGCTTTTCGCCGCCTGACTAGGCATGCGTCGCATTTTATTGCGACCGACGTGCGCATCCGTCAGCGCCGCGCCCTCTCCTGCGCGTCTCCGGGGTAGAGGTCGTCATGGCACCGGCGGCGTATCTACGCATGCCGGGCCGCCCTGCTCAACGCTTGGGCTTGAGCAAGGTGCCCGTGCAGCCGGGCGAGCCGCACAGGCACTGCCACAGCTTCTTCAGCCGCGCGGTATGCGGCACGTCCAGGGTGATGCCGTAGTCGTAGGTGAGTTCCTCGCCCGGCTTGATGTTGCGGATCGCCTCGATCAGCACCTTGTCCTTGCGCGGGTCGCCGCTGGCGCTTTCCTCGACCAGCGCGCGGCAGTTCGGCGCGCAGCTGTGGTTGATCCAGCGCGCGGTGTTGCCCTTGCGGTTGGCGTCGATCAGGTAGTGCTCGTTCAGCGTGAACAGGAAGGTGTGGCCGGTTTCGCCGCCATCGCCGTACATCTCGTCGGCTTCGTCGTGGCTCATCAGCGTGCCCTTGTACTCGATGATTTCCTCGCCTTTCCTGATCGGCGCGACGGCGAACACGCCATTGCCGTGGATGGGCGAGCGACGGGCGACGATGCGACGGGTCATGGCGTTCGATGCTGGCATAGAGGGACTTGGCATGATGCCCGCTGGGGGCGCCGATGGGAACCATGGCCGCCAGCCCCCACCCATCGCTCGCGCTGAGCGTAGCCGCGTAGCGGCGGAGTCGAAGCGTTGCCGCGGGGTGGGCTGGCGTTTCGACTTCAGCCCTTCGGGCCTACGCTCGACGCGAACGGTGAACCGGAACCTGGACATGGGTCAACGGTGAATGGGAACGCCGGACTGGTCAACGGTGAACCGGAACACCGACCGCCGATCCATGCCGGCATTGACGTCCGCGCCCGCGCCCGCCAAGATTCAAACAATCGTTTGAGGCCTGACCATGAAACGACTGCTCCGCTGCATCGCCCTTGTCGCACTGGCCGCCGGCCTGGCCGCCTGCGGACCGCCGCGCAAGAGCGTGTTCCCGCCCACCGTCACCATCCAGCAGATGAAAGTGCGGCCGAACGGGTTGTGGCATCTCGCCCTGCGCATCCAGAACAACAGCTATACCGGCATGATCTTCCATTCGATCGACGGCACGCTGCAGGTGGCCGACGGCATCCCGGTACGCCTGCACGCCGACTTCAAGCGCGACATCCCCGCGCTCGCCGCCGACGTGACCACGCTCGACATCCTGCCCACCCCGGCCATGGCCAAGGCGCTTGCCGCCGTGGCCGCCAAGGGCAGCGCCGGCTCGCTGGCCTACCGCATCGACGGCAGTACCAGCGCCACGCCCGAGAGGGAGAAAGAGAAGCCGGAAAAACCGCGCGACTTCGACTTCCACGGCAACGACTGGCTCTCGCCGGTACCGGGCATCCCCAACACCTATCGCTGAACACGCAGCACACCGAAGGAAACCGACATGACCCTCTACAAGGCCCCGCTCGACGACCAGCGCTTCGTCCTTTTCGACGTGCTCGGCGCCGAAGCCGTCCTGACCCGCCTGCAAGGCGGCAGCGAGCACACGCGCGACCTGCTCGACGCCGTGCTGGAAGAAGCCGGCAAGCTCAGCGAGCAGGTGCTGGCGCCGACCAACGCCCCGGGCGACGCGGAGGGCTGCCACTACGACAAGGCCACGCAGACGGTGACCACGCCGAAGGGCTTCAAGGAAGCCTTCAAGGCCTTCGCCGAAGGTGGCTGGGCCGGCCTCACCGCGAAGGAAGCGTTCGGCGGCCAGGCCCTGCCCGGCGTGATCGGCACCGCCACCACCGAGCTGATCCAGAGCGGCAACCTGGCCTGGAGCCTGTACCCGCTGCTGTCCGAGGGCGCCTGCCACGCGATGGAACTG
>Ga0164242_10007590_pt1 | contig 11848 bp, 11 predicted proteins | sample OricomgcompostMG_FD_108783 | JGI IMG/M metagenome (GOLD analysis project Ga0164242, IMG submission 108783) | Miracle-Growth compost microbial communities from Emeryville, California, USA - Original compost - Miracle growth compost (MG) ... | reverse complement strand
GAAGGCCGGCCGCGGATCACCCCACGGCGGGGTGTTCCTCGACATCGCCTCGCGCCTGCCCCGCGAGGAGATCCTGCGCAGGCTGCCGTCGATGGCACACCAGTTCAAGGAGCTGGCCGACGTCGACATCACCAGCGAGCCGATGGAGGTCGGCCCGACCTGTCACTACGTGATGGGCGGCATCGAGGTGGACGCCGACACCGCGGCGGCCGCGCGGGTGCCCGGCCTGTTCGCCTCCGGCGAGGTGGCCGGCGGCATGCACGGCTCCAACCGCCTCGGCGGAAACTCCCTGTCGGACCTGCTCGTCTTCGGCCGCCGCTCCGGCGAGGGCGCGGCCGAGTACGTCAAGTCGCTGCGCGGCCAGTACCCGACGATCAGCGACGCGCAGCTCGAGGAGGTCACCCGGGTCGCGCTGGCCCCGCTCGAGCGGGAGGGCGGCGAGAACCCCTACGACGTGCACCACGAGCTGCAGGAGGTCATGAACGAGCTCGTCGGCATCATCCGCAACGCCGGCGAGATGCAGCAGGCGCTGGACAAGCTGGCCGAGCTCAAGCAGCGCGCTCAGCACCTCAGCGCCAGGGGCCCGCGCCAGTTCAACCCCGGCTGGCACCTCGCGCTCGACCTGCGCAACATGCTGCTGGTCTGCGAGTGCATCGGCCGGGCCGCACTGCTGCGCGAGGAGTCACGCGGCGGGCACACGCGCGACGACTTCCCGGCGATGTCCGCGCACTGGCGCAAGGTGAACCTGATCTGTTCGGTCGCCGACGGCGGCAGGGACATCGATGTGGCCGAACAGCCGATGACACCGATGCGCGCCGACCTGCTCGCCCTGTTCGGCAAGGACGAGTTGAAGAAGTACTTCACCGACGAAGAGCTGGTCGACGTCCCCGAGGAGGCGAAGGCGTGAGCTACCAGGCGCATTTCCGGGTGTGGCGCGGCGACGCCGACGGCGGCGAACTCGGCGACTACACGGTCGAGGTGAACGAGGGCGAGGTCGTGCTCGACATCATCCATCGACTGCAGGCGACCCAGGCCGGCGACCTCGCGGTGCGGTGGAACTGCAAGGCCGGCAAGTGCGGCTCGTGCAGCGCCGAGATCAACGGACGTCCCCGGCTGATGTGCATGACGCGCATGTCCACCTTCACCGAGGACGAGACGGTGACCGTCACACCGATGCGGACCTTCCCGGTGATCAAGGACCTGGTCACCGACGTGTCGTTCAACTACCGCAAGGCCGAGCAGATCCCGGCGTTCGAGCCACCGGCGGGCGTCGCTCCCGGCGAGTACCGGATGGCGCAGGTCGACGTCCAGCGCTCGCAGGAGTTCCGCAAGTGCATCGAATGCTTCCTGTGCCAGAACGTGTGCCACGTCGTGCGTGACCACGAGGACAACAAGGAGGCGTTCGCGGGACCGCGGTTCTTCATCCGGGCCGCCGAGCTGGACATGCACCCGCTGGACGCGCGGGAGGACCGTGCCGAGTTCGCGCGCGACACCCAGGGCGTCGGGCTGTGCAACATCACCAAGTGCTGCACCGAGGTCTGTCCCGAACACATCAAGATCACCGACAACGCGATCATTCCGATGAAGGAGCGTGTCGTCGACCGCAAGTACGACCCGCTGGTGCGCCTCGGCCGGACGATCACCCGCCGCGGCAAGTAGCGCGCGCGTCAGCGGCGCGGCCTGCGTCCTGCCAGCTTCGGGGTCACGAGCGCGACGGCGAGCCCGGACACGACACCGGCCAGCAGCATCCCCGCGCGCGGGCCGAGGTGCTGGTCGGCGCCGCCGAGCAGCGGGCCGCCGAGCGCGGCGCCACCGACGAACGCCACGAGGTAGAGCCCCATGACCCGTCCGCGGATCGCGTCGTGGGCCGCCAACTGCACGGTCGCGTTGGCCGACGTGAACATCAGTAACGTGCAAGCACCGACGGCCACCAGCACCACGCAGAAGCTCACCTGATTCGGCGCGGCCGCGGTCAGCAGTTCCGCCGCAGCGAGCAGCGCGCCGAGGAGGGCGAGGGTGCGCGGCCGCCCCGGTGGCTGCCGCGCGGAGATCAACGCGCCACCCAGCGAGCCGATCGCGACGACGGCGCTGAGCAGTCCGTATCCGCCGGCACCGGAGTGGAACACGTACTTCGCGTACGCCGACAGCGTCACCGGCAAGTTCGCCGTGAACAGTCCCAACACACCGACCAGCACCGTCGGCCACAACACCTCGGGGCGCTCGACGGCGTAACGCAGGCCGGCGCGCAGTTGCCCGGGGCGCGAGGCGGCGCGCGCCAGCACGTTCAGCTCGTCCTCGCGCATCAACGCGAGCGCCAGGAACGGGGCCGCGTAGCTCACCGCGTTGATCGCGAACGCGTATCCGCAGCCGACCGCGCTGATCAGCACGCCACTGACCGCGGGACCGATCAGTCCGCCGAGCTGGAACACCGACGAGTTGATGCTCACCGCGTTGCGCAGCTGGTCGGGTCCGACCATCTCGTTGACGAACGCCTGGCGGGTCGGGTTGTCGATCGCTGTCACGATGCCCAGCCCGAAGGCGATCACGTAGACGTGCCACACGGTGACCTGGCCGCTCAGCGCGAGATACGCCAGCACCGCCGCCATCACGGCCATGCCCACCTGGGTGAACATCAGGATCCGCCGCTTCGGGTACCGGTCGGCGACCAGGCCGCCGACCAGGCACAGCAACAGCATCGGCACGAACTGCAGCGCAGTCGTGATCCCGACAGCGGTAGTGCTCCCGGTGAGCGTCAGCACCAGCCAGTCCTGGGCGATGCGTTGCACCCAGGAACCGGTGTTGGAGACCACCTGGCCGGTCGCGAACAACCGGAAGTTGCGAACGCGCAGCGAGGCGAAGGTGGCGCGACGGGCGGACGGCCTGACCGCGACGACGGCTCCGGCGGTGCGCACTGCGGCGGTCAACGTTGATCCACATCAAGGGTCGCGACGGTCTGGACTCCCTGATCTTCGTCAACCTGCGGTCATTCTCAAAGCGAATTGATTGAATTAGTGTTATCTCGATCTGCAATGAAGGGGTGAGCTCGGATGTACCACCCGGAGCAGCTGCGGACCTTCCTCGCCGTCTCGCAGTCGCTGAGTTTCACCCAGGCAGGCACGGTGCTGGGCCTGCGGCAACCGACGGTCAGCCAGCACGTGCGCAAGCTCGAACAGGCGGTCGGGCGTCCACTGTTCGTCCGCGATACACGCAGCGTCACGCTGACCGCCGACGGCGAAGCAATGATCGGGTACGCGCGGACCATCCTCGCCGCGCACGATCAGGCGGTCCAATACTTCACCGGCTCGCGACCGCGCGGCCGGCTGCGGTTCGGTGTCACCGACGATCTCGCCCTGACGCCGGTGCCACGCATCCTGCGCGGGTTCCGCCAGCTGCATCCGGGCATCGACCTGGAGCTGACGGTCTCGCAGAGCGGTTTGCTCCAGCGTCGCGTCGAATCCGGCCACCTCGACATCGCCTTCGTCAAACAGGCCGCGGGAGAGGGGCGGGGCCGGCTGGTACGTCGCGACCGGCTGGTGTGGGCCGGGGTACCCGGCAGCCTCCTGGCCGACGAGGCCCGCCTGCGACTGGTCGTCTACCACGCCCCGAGCCTGACCCGATCGCTCGCGGTGCAGAGCCTCGACGCGGCGGGGCGCGACTACCGGATCACGTGCGTCGCGCGAGGTGTGCTCGGCGTCGTGGCCGCCGCACGCGCCGGACTGGGTCTGGCGATCTTCGCCCGCAGCCTGGTTCCCGAGGAGCTGGCCGAACTGCCCGCCGCGGCCGGACTGCCCGAACTCGGCGAGATCGATCTGGTGCTGCTGAGCAATCCCCGTTCGGCCACCGAGGCGACCGAGGCGCTGACGTCCGCGATCCTGGCCAGCGGCCACCCGCTGCGCGACCGTCCGGCCCGCGGGGCGCAGTAGGCGCACATCAAGTACCCGCGGTTCCGGCACCGATGCGGCGACCGCTGTCGGTCGCTGATCAGCCTCGCGCTGTGTAAGTGAGGGTGGTGCCACTGGCGGCGTCGTAGAGCTCCACTTCACTGTTATTGAAGACCAGATAGTTCGCCGTCCCCGACAACACCGAGTCGACCGCGGCAGCAACCGAACGGGTCGCCTGGTTAGCACACGGTTGCGCGGTCCGTTGCACGTCGGAGAAGGTCACGGTCGTGTCGGTTACGGTCACGATCGCGCCGATGTCATTGCAAAGATCATTTGCCTCTAGTTGACCGTTGACGATCGTCATCGTTGCGGCTGAATAGTCGCCGCGCTGAGTCTCATCGGTGGTTACCGCGATCAGCGACCACCTTGTCCCTTCCAGGGGCAGGGCGGGTCCGGCGGACTTCAGTAAGGCAGATTCCCCATGCTCATCGGTCAGTCGCAGGGTGTCGCCGGTTCGCGACCAACTGAGACGCTCGGAGTTCATAACGTGGTCAAAGCTTTCAGTCAGGGTTGAGGGTGGCCCGCCTGGTCCACCACAGCCGGTCCCGGGAGAGACCTGGGCGCCAAGTGCAAGCACATCGCCGCTGATCGTCAGTCGACGCTGCACCGTGGCGCATCCATCCGAGAGCTGGGCGGTGTGGTCGGTGAAGACAGCCGACTCTCCGTCTGGGCCGCGCCAAGCCACACCGATCAATTGGTCGCCTGGATTTCTGCCGCGGTCGGATCCAGCGGGCAGGGCATTCAGCCCGATCCCAAGACCAGCCGCGACCAGCGCACTTGCGCTCGCCGCCAAGCACACCCGGACGCGCCGCCGCACTCGCGCCGGTCGGGGAACGTCGAGGCGATCCAGAATGTCGATGTCTGCAGGAACCGGAAATCGCCGCTGCAAGGCGGCAGCGACCGTGAGTTCCACCTGGTCATCGTTCATTGATCGCTCCCGTCCCCTGTGCACGATCCGGTGCCACCCAGGCCGCGCGCAGTTTCCTGAAGGCCTTCGCGGTCTGGCTCTTGACCGTGCCCGGTGAACAGGAAAGTCGCGCCGCAGTCTCATTCACGTCGAGGTCTAGAAGGAATCGCAGGACCACGACGGCACGCTGCCTGGCCGGGAGTACCGCAAGCCAGGCATCGAGAGCGTCGCGTTCATCGACCTGACTTGTGCCATCGCCACACGGAGTCTCGGGCGGTGAGTCGCTGAGCCGCTCCGCCTGCCATCGCCGACGACGCCGCCAACTGGACCAGAGGTTGATCATCGTGCGTTGTGTGTATGCGAGCGGATCACCCGATTCGGACACCCTCGCCCAGTGTGGCCAGATGCGCTGCAGCGCAGCTTGCGCAAGGTCTTCACCGAGTCCGCGGTCGCCGGTGAGTGCCCATCCGAGCCGGGCAAGCTGAGCTTGCCGCGCGAGCACAAAGTCCGCGAAGCTCGACTGCGTCGCGTCTGAGCTGGCCTCGGATTCGCCCACGGCATATAACACCCCCTCTGTGGCCGGAAACGTTGCCTCCAGCCACGAACGCCCTCCCAGGCCGATCGTTCCGCACTGCTCAAGCTTGTCCATGAGGACGCCACGAAGGGCCCCGAACGACCAAGCCCGTTCGGAGCACCATTACCACACCGTTGACACGCACGTGTGAGCGGAGTATGAAACCGCTGCAGGGCCACTCAGGGGGTGCAGTGAAGCAACGAGGCGGGCGGCGGACAAACGCTACGCGCCGCGCGATGAGGTTCTCAGCGGCGTTGGTTGCGACGGCGGCCGCCATGTTCTTGGTCCCGTTTCCCGCCTTCGCTAACCCCACCCAGCAGGACGGCTACGAGGTGATCTTTGGCGGCTACCTCGACGGCGTCTATGCAGATATTTCCCTCGACACTGCCAGCCCGTACAGTACCGAATGCTTGCTCGCGGACTCAGTGGCGACGGACGTCCCGAATTCTCAACAGATCGAGGCGGGCGACGCCGTTTGCGGGAGTAGCTTTAGCCTGGACTTCAACTGTGTCAGCCCTGGAGGAAACGGCCGCTACGACGAAATCTGGACGGGTGGCAACAACTACACATGCACCAGACACGGCGCAGTTACTTACGGCAGCGGCGTGGGATTCAAACTAATGCGAACTGCATCGAATTCGACTATGTACGCTTATATCGCCGGCGTTCAGGAAGAGCATACAACCGGCCTTCAGCGAGTGGACACGATCGGCTACGCGTGGGAAGAAGGCACGGCCGCAACCGCACCGCCCTGCAACAACTCTTGGAGCTTCTATGCGCTTTATAGTCAATTCCAAGTGTACGGCATAGGGCAAGGCGGATGGCAGAGCGCAACTCCGTACGCCGTTACCTACGACCAGCCGTCAACCTGTATCACCCGCACGAATATCGTTGCAAATTCTTTCGATCTTTATCACAACGCGCCGTGACGGAATTGGAGATGACATGAGACGCGCCTACGCCGCATTCGGCGCCCTTGGCGTGCTAACAGTCGTCGTAGGCCTCGGCGCAACTGTCGCATCTGGCCGCCCCGCATCGCCTGCCACGCCATCACCCTCCGCCCCAGTAACGACATCCAGCGGCGCGCCCGACGGTCGAGCGACGATAATCCCGTATGCTTTTGCGCCAACTGTGGCGGAGTCGTCTCCGCAATCCGAGTTGTCGATTCACAATAGTATAAGGCAACTTGTGGCTGGCCTGGATCCATCAGAATTTGTATCGGTAACGCTCGGTCCGCCCCCGACAGGTTCCGAGCGCAACGGTAACTGGCTGTACTTGAAACTGGCGGTTCCTTCCAGCGACTCAAACAATGACACCCAACAACTCTGGGAGGCTGACCTACTTCAGGGCGATTTAGCAGAGTTAATCGGGAGCGACTCGGACCTCGGGAATTCGATTGCTGGCTCGACAATTCAACTTGACGGTTCTGACGGTTCCACCGCAGAGGCGCCCAGCGGCTCTGGTGACATCGCCCGCGGCCAGGTCTTCCGCACATTAGCCAGCCCCGCTCAGCTTGTGACAGATGCAATGGAAACCATACGAAGCTTTGGGTTGCAGCCCAACGAGGTGCGCCTGCTACATCCGCTCTCATACGCCTTGAGCGTTATTGCTACCGTACCCGATCTGTCCAAGACGGATAATCTTGCTACTCGGCTAAGCAGCGCGCTGCTTGGCAGTCCATATGAGTTCGAAGGTCTCTACCTCGAGCTACGAGATCCAAGCGGGTCTGTGTTGTTCCAGGGAAGTAGTGCATTCCGCTCCGGCGTGACACGGGTGCATGCTGGCGCAAATGTCTCGCTTACCGGTCTCGGAGTCGGACACGGGTGAAGTCGAGGGTCCGCGGATTTCCAAAATAGTCGCCATTCGGGACACAGCGACTTCAACGTCAGCTGCGGTTCCCGGCGTGATATCGCCTATGCAATTTGAATGGCGGTCCGGACAAGCCACGAATCGATCAGGGGCGAGCTGCGAAGGCGGCGGAGTCGGCGACCATGTCGTGCAGGCTGCGCGACGGGCGCCAACCGAGGTCGCGTTCGGCGGCGCTGCCGTCCGCGACCAGGACGGCCGGATCCCCGACCCGGCGCGGGGCGTCGCGGACCGGTACCTCGCGACCCGTCACATCGGCGACGGCGTGAACGACCTCCAGCACGCTGCTGCCTGTGCCCGTGCCCAGGTTGTAGATCCGATGCTCCTCCGGGGTCAGCGCGTCGAGCGCGCGCAGGTGCGCCTCGGCGAGATCCACGACGTGGATGTAGTCGCGCACCGCCGTGCCGTCGGGCGTCGGGTAGTCGCGGCCAAAGACCGACAACGGCTCGCCCGCGCCGGTGGCCGCGGCGATCGCGTTCGGGATCAGGTGCGTCTCCACGGCGTGCCGCTCGCCCTGTGCTCCGCGCGCGCCGGCGACGTTGAAGTAGCGCAGGCTCGTCGCGGCAAGACCGTAGGCGTTCGCGAACGACGTCAGCATGTGGTCGACCGCGAGCTTGCTGGCCCCGTACGGATTCGTCGGCCGAACCGGGTGGTCGACCGGGATCGGCACCTGCTCGGGCTCGCCGTACACGGCGGCGGTGGACGAGAACACCAGCCGCTCGACGCCGGTGCGCCGCATCGCCTCGAGCAACGCAAGGGTGCCACCGACGTTGTTGTCCCAGTACAACTCGGGGCGCGCGCTGGACTCGGCGACCAGGGACTTCGCGGCGAAGTGCAGCACTGCGTCGAAGCCGCGGGCGAGCACCGGTTCGCAGTCGCGCAGCCCGGCCTCGACCAGCTCGGCGCCGGACGGGACGGCGTCACGGTGCCCGGTCGACAGGTCGTCCAGGACGACCACCGAGTGGCCCGCGTCGAGCAGTTCGGCCGTGACGACACTGCCGATGTAGCCGGCACCGCCGGTGACCAGCAGTCGCATCGCCTCAGCCCTTCGTGCTACCGAGCGTCAGTCCGGCGATGAACTGTCGCTGCAGCACGAAGTACACCACGAGCACGGGGACGGCGATGATCAGCGCGCACGCCGACAGCAGGTTGTCGTTCTGCGCGAACTGGCCGGCCAGGTTCTGGATGGCCGACGTGATCGGACGGTTGCTGCCGGTGGTCATCAGCGACAGCGCCCAGAAGAAGTCGTTGTAGATCCAGGTCGTCAACAACGTGGCCAGCGCGGCGAGCGCCGGGCGACACAGCGGCAGCGTCAACCGCCAGTACCGCGTCCAGACCGACGCTCCGTCGACCAAGGACGCCTCGGTGATCTCCTCCGGGATCGTCCGCATGAAGTTGCTCAGCACGAACACGCAGAACCCGGTCTGGAAGGCGATGTTGATCGCGACGACACCGATGGTGGAGTCGTACAGCTCGCCGGAGTCGCTGAGGAAGCTGGGCACCTGGACGTTCGTGTAGATCTTGAAGAGCGGAGCGAGCAGCACCTGCTGCGGGAGCAGGTTGCCGGCGGTGAACAGCAGCAGCATCGCCAGGTTGAACCGGAACGAGAAGCGCGCGACAACGAAGGCGACACAGGACGCGAAGAACAGCGTGATGATCACGGCCGGGACCGTGATCTTGACCGAGTTCCAGAACAGGTGTGGCAGTTGCCCATGCGTCCAGGCCTCGCTGTAGTTGTGGAAGGTCAGCGAGTGCGCGATCGAGAAGTAGCCGTGCTGGTTGGTGTCCGACTCCGGGCGCAATGACACGTACACGGTCCACAGCAACGGGATCAGCCACAGCACCGCCATGACGAGCAGGAACGCGTGCGTGGCGATCCGGCCACCGCGACGGCCGCCGACGGGTGGGCGCAGCCGTCCAGCGGGCGTGCCGCCGGCCGTCTGCGATTCGGGGGAAGCGAGGACCGTCATCGTTCGTCCTGCCTGCGGAACTGCACGACGAGGAAGGTGACGATCGGCACGAGCGAGATGACCAGCAGCACGACTCCGATGGCCGATCCGTACCCGATCCGGCTGGCCGCGCTGGTGATGTCCTGCGTGATCATCGCCGAGAGAAGCTCCAGACCGTTGGTTCCGCCGTTGGTGACCCAGACCAGGTCGAACGCGCGCAGCGACTCGATGACGGTGATCACCGCGATCACGATGTTGATCGGACGCAGCGTCGGGAAGGTGACCTTCCAGAACAGCTGCCACCCGTTCGCGCCGTCGATCTGCGCGGCCTCGCGCAGCGCCGGATCGAACGCCTTCAGCCCGGCGAGGTAGAGCACCATCACGTATCCGGTCTGGCGCCACGTCGCCTCGACCAGCACCGACCACAGGTTGAGCTTCGGGTCACCGAGCCAGTCGATCGCACTGCCGGGTTTGGTGTTGTGCAGGATGCCGTTGATCAGACCGAACTGCGGCGAGTAGACGACCTCCCAGATGATCCCGATCAGTGCCAGCGAGAGCATGACCGGCAAGAAGAAGATGCTCTGGTAGATGCGACTGCCGCGAATGCCCCGGTCGAGCAGCACCGCCAGCAGCATGCCGAGCGGCGTCGCGATCACGGTGAACTCGACCAGCCACAGCACGTTGTGCCGCACCGCCGGCCAGAATTCGGGATCGATCGTGCGGACCACGTGGTAGTTCTGGCCGCCGACGCCGTGGATCGGGCCGATGCCGTGCGCATCGGTGAACGACAGGAACACCGTGGCGACCGCCGGGCCCCAGATCAGCGCCAGGTCCAGCAGCAGCGGGACCACGATCATCAGCGTGATCACGACGCGATCACGCTTGGTGAGGGTCCGGACAGACCGGCGCCGACGACGTGGTGGTGCCGCCGTCGGGGTGGACGTCTCGGCGCTCATGAATGCATTGCCCGCGTTCCGCCGTCCGCGCTCAGCTGGTGAAGATCGTCTTGGCCTGCGCTTCCAACTTGCTGCACACCGAACTGTAGCTGGACGGGTCGTTCAGGAAGCTGTTCAACGCGTTCTGCACGATCGGGTAGGCGAAGTCGGGACGGGTGTCGCGATCGAGGAACTGAGCGATGTTCTTGGTGTTCTTGATGATGTCGACGGACGCCTTCTGCAACGGGGTGTAGGTGCTGGTGTCGTAGTCGGTCGCGGTGCCGATGTCGCTCGGGTTCGGCTCCAGGAACGTCTGCTCCGCCTTCGCGGTGCCGAGGTACTCGAGCAGGGCGACGGCGCCGGCGTGGTTGTGCACCTTCTTGCTCATCAGGAAGCCGTCGATCGGCGCGTCGATCGCGCTGTCCGTCGGGTAGTCCGGCGTGATCTGCGGGAATGCGAAGAACTGCAGGTCCGAGAGGTTCTGCTTCGCGAGTTGCGGTCCCACCTGGTCGGTTCCCTGGAAGATCATCGCGGACGTCTTGTTGCCGTCGAAGATCTTGACGGCGTCCTGCCAGGTGCGCCCGGTGCCGCCCGGCGTGTAGTACGGCATCAGTTCGGCCCACTGCTTGAAGACGTTCAGCACCTTCGGGTCCGTCCACGACTCCTTGTGCGCCATCAGGTCGACGTGGAACTGGTAGCCGTTGATGCGCATGTTGATGATGTCGAAGGTGCCCATCGCCGGCCAGCCGTCCTTCTGGCCGATCGCGATCGGGTTGGCGAAGCCGTCGCTCTGCATCTGCTTGCACAGCGCGATGAGGTCGTCCCACGTCTGCGGAACCGTGTAACCGTACTTGGTGAACACGCTCTTCTTGTAGAACATCACCCATGGGTAGTTGACCCACGGCACGAGGTAGTAGTGCCCGTCGTCGCCCTTCGAGGCGGCCTTGACCGCATCGGTGAAGTGATCGCCGATCTTGTCCCAGACGTCGTCGATCGGCGTCAGCAGGCCCTGCGAGGCGAAGAACTTCGCCCGGTTGCCGGCGAACCAGCAGAACACGTCGTTCGGATTGCCCTGCAGGTAGTTCGAGATGTTGTTCTGGAAGCTGTTGTGGTCGACCGTGTTGACCGAGACCTTCGAGGCGCTCGAGTAGCCGGCGATCGCCTTCGCGAAGGCGCTCTTGACGTTCGCGTCCGAGTAGTTGGAGCCGATGCTGACCTTGCTGCTCACCGATCCGCCGCTGCTGCCGCCGCTCGAGCCGCCGCACGCGGCGAGCAGGGTGGGCAGGCCGGCCGCGAGGGCGAGCGCCCCGGCCGAACCCTTGAGCATCGAGCGGCGACTGACTTCCGCGGGCAGGTGAGGCGTGTTGGCCATCGAGGGCTCCTCGGTCGTTCGGGTCGGTGTCGTTGAACAGACGCGGGTCGTCGAACAGATTTCAACGCGATCAATCAGAACTGCTCAAAGCAAAGCCCTTGAACCCCCAGCTGTCAACCCTCCTCGATAACGACTACGACACGAAGCCTCAAGCCCGCGCGGACCGCAACCGCGCGGCCGCGTCCTCCGGAGCGACGTCGTTCACCCAGACGCCGGCCCCTGATTCCGAGCCGGCCAGATACTTCAGCAACGCGGGCGCGCGGCGGATCGTGAAGATCTCGGCGGCCAGGTGCCACACGTCGCG
>Ga0164242_10007589_pt1 | contig 11849 bp, 10 predicted proteins | sample OricomgcompostMG_FD_108783 | JGI IMG/M metagenome (GOLD analysis project Ga0164242, IMG submission 108783) | Miracle-Growth compost microbial communities from Emeryville, California, USA - Original compost - Miracle growth compost (MG) ... | reverse complement strand
GGAAGTAGTCCGGGCTGAACCGCTCGAGCGCGCGCTCGACGGCCTCCGGATCGGCGCGGACGCCCAGGCGGTCGAGCAGATCCATGAACCGCGCCGAGGGCTCGCCGACGAGCTCCTCGTATCCGACGTCGACCGACGTCCCGGACTCCGCCCAGGTCGGCGAGATCTCCAGCAGTCGCCCCGCGAGGGGCCCGGTGCACCAGTCGATGAACTCCTGGCGCGAGGGGTCGAGGCCACGGAGTGGCAGGCAGATGCCGGGGTCGTCCAGCCACTGGAGGGTGCTCGTGTTGAGGTTCGCGTAGCGCAGGACCGAGATCAGCACGTCGAGTGGATGCCGGTGCACCGTCACGACGCGAAACCCCTGGCCGTCGAGGTAGCTCGTCGCCTCGGTGCCATAGGGCACGTGCACCTGGAGGACGAAGTCGTCAGCCAGAGGCAGGGGTGCGATGTCGTCGAGACGGTGCACCGAGACGGGCGTCACGGCCATCACGTCGGCAAGGCAGCCGGCGACCCAGGTGTTGCCTGCCCGGGGAGTGGAGACGACCGCGACGCGCATGACACATCAACCTAGAGCAGCGCGCGAAGTCGGCTGTAGCTCTGTTCCCACGACCTCGCCTGATAGTCGTGCGCGATGCGCTCCTCGCGGGCGCGGCGGGTGTCTGCGTCGAGAAGACTCGTGACAGCGGCGAGCAGCTCGTCGGCGCTGTAGGGAGAGAAGTACTCCACGAGGTCGCCGCCGACCTCGGGCATCGACGAGCTCCTGGAGGCCGCGCACGCCTTGCCTGCGGCGAGCGACTCGGCGATCGGCAGCCCCCAGCCTTCGTAGACCGAGGGGAACACCGTGAACAGGCAGTGCTCGAGCAGCCACGCGACTTCGGAGTCGGGGACGCCGTGGTGCAGCGTCATCCGCCCGCGGACACTCGGGTCGTTGAGGACGGCGTACTGGACGTCGTTGCCGAGCCATCCCGGCGAGCCCACGCAGATCAGCCGCGGAAGCTCGATGCCGCGTTCCCGGGCGAGGTTCCACGCCTGGTAGAGCAACTGGTGGTTCTTGCGTCCCTCGATCGAACCGATGGCGAGGATGAACGGCTCGCCGTCGTCGACGAACCGGGGCTGCTCCCGGGCCACGTCGCTCCGCTGCGGGTCGCCCAGCTCGATGACGCTCGTGGTCGGGGGCTCGAAGTTGAGCTCTCGTGCCGCGGCGAGCAGGTCTCGCTCCGTCGACTGGGAGATGCAGGGGAGGACGTCGCTGCTGTCGAGCGCCTCGAAGACGAAGTTGGCGTAGCGCTCGTAGAGGCCGGGGCCGAAGAACTCGGGGTGGATCAGCGGGACGACGTCATAGATCAGTGTCACCAGGCGGAAGTCCTCCTCGGTCTTCCGCGCGGCGATCAGGTCGAAGCCTTGCGGGTTCTCCCAGGCCCGGCCCATCAGGAGCACCGTGTCACCCGTGAGGAAGGTGGCGCGCTGTGGGTCGGGCGGAAGAGCCGCGGGACGTCGGCGAGCTGACTGCGCGATGCGGGCGGTGCGGTCGGCCACCCGGAAGGCGAGCCGCCCGGCAGCCAGGACGCGCTGGATGTCACGATCACGGATACGGCCGCGGACGTCCGCCGGCAGGCGGTCGTAGACGTCCTTGGCGAGCGCGAGCATGCGGGGTGCCAGCGTCGCGCTCGGCGGGCCAGTCGGCGCCGCCGCTGGCGCCACCTCGGTCGACATCGCATCGAGCAGCCCCGCGATGTCGACCTCGACGAGATCGCCGATCGCGAAGTCGAACGTGAACCCGCGCACGTCGCGCGCCGGGTCGGCGACGATGCGGCGTGCGTACTCGTAGACGACCCGCTGGATGCCGGTGAGGTGACCACGCCATCCGATCAGCTCGGAGACGTCGACCCAGGTGACGGAGGGCAGCGTGCTCACAGGGCTCGCACCGCCTCGACGAGATCGGAGAGGCAGTTCTCCCAGAGCACGGACTCGGCCACCGCCGGTCGCTCCAGGCCGAGGCTGGGAGCGACGAGAGCGCGGGCGACGGCGGCGCGGAACGCCGCTGGATCGTCGGCGATCGTGACGCCCGGCAGCGACATCAGCTCCTCGAAGGCGCGGAACGCGATGCTCGTGCCGACGATCGGCCGGCCGGAGATGACAGCCTTGGCGGTCTTCAGGTTGGAGCCACCCCCTTCGGTGATCGGGAGCAGCACAGCCGCCGCTCGCGCCAGCATGCTCTGCAGCCTGGCGTCCGAGACCCGGCCGGCGACGACGAGGCGGCGGTGCGCGGTGACGTCGGCCAGGGAGTCGCCGCGAAGGCTTCGCTGCAGCATGTCGCCGACGCCGCCGGCCACCACGATCGCCGAGCCGCGTGGCACGTAGCCCAGCGCCGTCGTCACCATCGTGCGGAAGCCGCTCAGGTTCGGCGGGTGGGCCGAGCCCACGAAGAGCGCGTACGACGAGATGCCCCGCGTGCGCAGCTCGTGCTCCCAGGCGAGCACGTCCTCGCGGTCGGTCTCCTTGCGGCTCACCCCGTTCGGCGCGAGGACGACCCGGGATGCGCCGAGCTCCGCCAGCACGGCTGCGTCGGCGGGCCCCACCACGGCGGTGACTGCCGCGGTGGCGCACAGTTCGGTCTCGACCTCGCGCACCAGCCCTGCCATCGCCTCGACGATCGGCTCGGAGTACCCGAGGCCGCGCATGATCTCCGGTTTGAGCAGATGCTCGACGTTCTGGGAGCTGTGCACGATCTGCGGCCGCACGGGCAGCTCATTGAGCAAGCCGTGCAGCCCGAGGTACAGGTACGGCTGCTCGAACGCGACGACGTCCGGACGGAACGAGACGAGCAGTTCGCGCACCTGGGCACGGAGATCGGCGTCGGCCACGATCGCCTCGGGCACGCGGACGTCGGCCATCATCCCGTCGGCCAGGATCTTCGCGCCGAGCTCGCCGCCGATGCGGATGTCGTCGGCAGCGAAGTGGTACGGATAGTTGTCGCGGGCGTAGATGCCGACGTGCTTCACCTCGGTGAACGCCTCCCGGTACGCGTCGACGATCGCCTTCACGCGCAGCTGCCCGCCGGAGTTCGCTCCCGCGATGGGGTACGTGCTGAGCACGAGGATCCGCTTCGCCGTCTTCATGCGATCGCCCGGCAAGCAGTCAGAAGAGTGTCGACGGTGTCGCTCCAGGAGTACCTCGCGGCCTGAGCGAAGCCGCGCTCGACCATCGCCTCCCGCTCCCCGGCCGTCAGCCGCGTGATGGCGACGAGCGCACCCCCGATGTCGCTCACGCTGCGTGGGTCCACATAGAGAGGAGCGTCGCCGCCGACCTCCGGCATCACCGACACGTTGCTGAGCACGACGGGCGTTCCGCACATCATCGCCTCGACGATCGGGATGCCGAAGCCCTCATAGAGGCTCGGGAAGACGAGCGCCGCGGCCCCGCTGTAGACGGCCGGCAGGTCGTCGTCGGTGACCTTGCCCTCGAGCAGCGCGATGTCCGCACCACGTCGCCGCGCCTCCTCGACCAGGCGGGTGATGTGCCCGTTCTTCCAGCCCGTCGAGCCGAGCAGCACCAGGCCGTACTCGTCACGCACGTCCTGAGGCAGGTCGAGGTAGGCCCGGATGAGCGACAGCTGGTTCTTGCGCGGCTCGATGTTGCCGACGCTGAGGAAGTACCTGCCGGCCAGGCCGTAGCGCCGCAGCACCTCGACCACCTCGTGCTCCGGGCGCCGATGGAAGTGCGCGGCGTCGGCAGCCGGGTGCGTGAGGACGATCCGCTCGCGGTCGACGCCGTAGAACTCGGCCACCTTGTCGGCCATCGTCCGGCTGTCGCACGCGATGACGTCGGCGCGTGCCACCGTGTCCTTCACCGCTCGGCGGAGGAAGCGGGCGTTGTAGTCGTCCGCGTACTCGGGCACCTCCTCGAACGACAGGTCGTGGATCGTCGTGATCGCGCGTGACTGCCGCAGCGGCCAGGTGTGGAAGTAGGGCGAGAAGTAGATGCCGCGTCCGAAGAGGCGGTCCATCTGCGGGAGCCGCTGCTCGTGGGTCAGGGTCAGCATCACCTTGCTCGGGATGGGGTTGCGCCGCACCCGGATGTGCCGCAGCCCGAACGGCCGGAGGCGAGCGGCGCGGTCGAACGACACCACGATGCTGGCGTCGACATCGGTGACCTCACCGCTGGCCAGCTTGCGGTCGAGCTCGGTGACGATGCCCTGCAGATAGTGGCCGATGCCGCTGAGGCGGTCGGCGACCAGCACGGTGCCGTCGATGATCAGCCGCCTCACCGGTCCGATCCTTCCAGAACGCGCTCGAGGATCGCGGTGGCCGGTGCGGCCCAGGTGTAGCGAGCGGCGTTGGCCGCACCCTTGGCCACCAGCGCGGCTCGCTCGTCGGCAGAGAGCGCCAGCACCGATCGAAGACCGTCTGCGATGGACGTCTCCTCATCCGGGTCGACGTAGACCGCAGCGTCACCACCGACCTCCCGAAGCACCGGGATGTCGCTCGCGACGACGGGAGCACCGCACTGCATCGCCTCGACGACGGGCATGCCGAAACCCTCGTAGTGGCTGACGAACGCGAAGACGTCGGCCCCGCTGTAGACGGCCGGAAGGTCGTCGTCGGTGACCGTGCCTTGCAGGACGCGAACGTCGACGCCACCGGCCCTGAGGGCGTCCGCCGCGTCGAGGATCTCCGCGTTCTTCCACGACGCCGCGCCCACCAGCACGACACCACGATCGCCGCGCACCTCGGCCGGCAGTCTCCCGAACGCCCGCAGGAGCGCCGCCTGGTTCTTGCGGGGCTCCAGGTTGCCCACCGAGAGCACGTAGGACTGAGGGAGTCCGTAACGGTCGCGCACCGCCGCAACGTCCGCTTCGCTCCTGGGCGCGAAGAGATCGGGCTCGGCGGCCGGCGTCGTCACCAACATCCGGTCGGCGCCGAGTCGGTAGAAGCTCGCGACGTGTGCCGCCATCGCGTGGGTGTCCGACGCGACGAGTGTGCTGTGCTGGACCGAGGTCCGGACCAGCCGCTGCAGGGCGCGCACGTAGCGGTCGTTGCCGTACTGCGGAACGTCCTCGAACGACAGGTCGTGCACCGTCGTGATCGACGGCGATCGCCGCAGCGGCCACGAGATGAAGCGCGGCACGAAGTACCAGCCGCGACCGAGCAGGAGGTCCATCGGTGGCAGCCAGCGATGCGTCGCCAGCCCGACGAAGACGAGGTGGGGCAGCGGCAGCCGCCGCACCCGGACGCGTTGCAGTCGAAGGGTGTCGATGCGGTCGCGGTGGTCGAGCGGGACGACCAGCTCGACCCGGATGCCGCTCCACTCCGGCAAGGCGAGCAGCCGGTCGATCTCGATCACGATCCCGCGCAGGTACTGGCTCACGCCGCTCACCGCGCTTTCCGTGAGGGCGGTGCCGTCGATGACCAGGCGCGGCCGCATCGCGGCGGTCACCGGGCGACGAGGCGCTGTGCGCGCCAGGCCAGGCGGTAGGCGCTGCGGTACAGCCGGGGTGAGCTGGTGCGGCGGCGCTCCACCCACCGTCGCGCCCGAGCCGTGAGCGAGCCGCCGCCGAGCGCGGTCAGGTACGACTCGAGCTGCCGGAAGTGCGTCATGCGCCGACGCAGGTGGTCGGCATCGACATCGGTCTGGGCGATCGAGGTCAGCAGCCGCCAGACCTCGGCGGAGTAGTCGTCGATCGTGCGCACGGTCGAAGCAGGGACCGCCCCTGCCGACAGCGCCTGCTGCACGAGCGCCGGGAGGTCTGCGAGCGTCTCGGCGAAGAAGGCGTTCCCCGGGAACAGCCCGGCCACCTCGCGGGCCACGGCGGTGTCGGACAGCACGATCGGACGCCCGTGCGCCGCCGCTTCCGCGATGGGCAGGCCGAATCCCTCGTAGAGAGAGGGAAACACGACCACCGCGCTCTGGCGGACGAGCTCCTCGACCGCGCCGTCGGTCAGGTGTCCGCTCGGCACCGGATGGACGCCCGTCGAGGCGAGCCGTGAGCCACCGCCGAGCACGACGACCGGCCGTCCCTCGGTGTTGCCGTCGAGCGCCGTGACCGCCTCTCCCAGCGCCTTGTGCGGCAGCCAGTTGCCGACGACGAGCACGTACTCGCCGGCCTGGACGCCTTGAGGCAGTGAACCGCCCGTGCCGTCGCTCGGCGGCACATAGCCCTGCGGCACGGCGACGAACCGCTCGGCCGGTAGCTCCGTGAAGTAGGCGAGTGCGTCGTCTCGCGCCGCCTCGCTGATCGACACCACCCGGTCGGCCCACGTGAACGCATCGAGGAAGGTCGCGCGCCGCTCGGGCTTGGCCGCCAGCAGCGCCGCGCTGCGGACGCTGATGATGTCGAGGTCGGTGACGACGATGCGCGCACACGAGCGGTTCAGCGCCAGCAGGTCGTCGACGGTGAACACCTGGGTCGGCACGTAGCCGAGGTGGAAGCGCTCACCGGAGTCGCCGGGCCGCACGATCCGAAGGCCATGCCGCCGCAGGTCGAAGACGTCCACGGTGTCGTCGTACGCCGCCAGCACGATCTCGTACTGCGCTCGGTCGACGTGGCGCACGAGGTAGTCGACGAACGCGAGCGCCACCTTCGACGTGCCGTTGTGCAGCGGTGCGAGATGCGCGAGGTCGATGAGCACGCGGACTCGATCGCTCGGCACCAGCACGTCGGCGAACCACACCACCGGGTCCGTCGTCGCCTCCTGGAGCGCGTCCAGAAGCCGAGCCGACGCCGGATGACGCCCCGCGAGCCAGGCCCGGTCCACCGCCGACAAGGGCGCACCCGGGGCCTCCGCCACCGCATGGTTCGCCGTCACCGTCGAGTACCCGTACCGGTCGAGCCGAAGCGAGAGGTCGGCGACGGCAGCCGTCAGCGACGGCGCGGTCGCGTCGAAGAGCCCGAAGTTCGTCACCAGCGTCCGGCGGACGAGAAGACATCCTGGCGAGGCGACCGGGGTGATGCCGTAGCGCGGCAGCAGCTCGCTGAGGGACTCGGCGCCGAAGCGGGCCGTCGCGAGACCGTGCCGTTCGCTCGCATCGAGCACCGAGGCCAGCTCGTCGAGCACCGCCTCGGGGACGGTCGTCCCGGGCGCGACGACGAGGACGTCGGCGCGTCCCTCCGGGACAGTGGCGCGGCTGGGGTCCGAGGTTTCGACGACGGCGAACGCCCCTCCGACCATGAGCACGATCGTAGAGGTCGCCCATGGGGCGCTCGGTATGCTCGCCGCCGGATCGATCGGCACGAGAACGGGGAGACATGCGCGAGCGACTCGCCGACGTGGGTCGGCGCTACGCCTACGCGGTCGTCCTCGTCCGAGAGCTCGTCGCCACCGACTTCCGCGTGAAGTACCAGTCATCGGTGCTGGGCTACGTGTGGTCGCTGCTCCGGCCGCTCTTCATGTTCGCGATCCTCTATGTCTTCTTCGGCATCTTCATCGGTGCTGACGCCGGGCTCCCGAACTACTCGTCCTACCTGCTGCTCGGCATCCTGCTGTGGAACTTCTTCGCCGAGGTCACCTCAGGCGGCGTGCGCGCGGTCGTCGACCAGTCCGCGATGCTGCGCAAGCTGTACTTCCCCAAGTACGTCGTCGTGATCGCCGTCGTCGTGACGGCCTTCGTCAACCTGCTGATCAACTCGGTCGTGCTCGGGGTCCTCATGGCCATCCTCGGCTCGGAGGTGCGCTGGGAGTCGCTGCTGATCATCCCGCTCGTGCTCGAGCTCGCGATCTTCGCCACGGGCGTCTCGTTCCTGCTGAGCGCCCTGTACGTCCGCTTCCGCGACACCGGCTACGTCTGGGACATCCTCTTGCAGGCCGGCTTCTACATCACGCCGATCTTCTACTCGCTGTCCTTCGTGCGCGGGAAGTCCCCGTACACGGCTGCTTTCCTGTCACTCAACCCGATGGCGCAGATCATCCAGGACGCCCGGTACCTCGCAATCACCACCCAGACGACGACGCTCGACGACCTCACTCGCACGGGCTGGTTCCGTCTCGTCCCCATCGTGTTCGTCCTCGCGTTCACGGCGTGGTCGACCTGGGTCTTCAAGCGCCGTGCGCCCTCCTTCGCCGAGGAGGTCTGAGGCGTGAGCGAGTACGCCATCCGCGTCCGCGACCTGCGCAAGGAGTTCGTTCTTCCGCACGAGCGCCACAGCTCCCTCAAGGCCGTCCTCATGCGCACGCGAGACCGCGGCTACGAGATGCAGCACGTCCTGCGTGGCGTCACCCTCGACATCGCGAAGGGCGAGTTCTTCGGCATCGTCGGACGCAACGGCAGCGGCAAGAGCACCCTGCTCAAGCTGCTCGCCGGCATCTACCAGCCCACGAGCGGCGCGGTCGAGCGGCACGGCGCGCTGGTGCCGCTCATCGAGCTCGGCGTCGGCTTCAACCCGGAGCTCACCGGCCGCGAGAACGTCTACCTCAACGGCGCCATGCTCGGCTTCTCGCGTCGTCGCGTGCAGGAGATCTACGACGACGTCGTCGAGTTCGCCGACCTCGAGCCGTTCATGGATCAGAAGCTCAAGAACTACTCCTCGGGCATGCAGGTCCGGCTCGCGTTCTCGATCGCCACGCGGGCCGAGGCGGACATCCTTCTCATCGACGAGGTGCTCGCCGTCGGCGACGCGGACTTCCAGCGCAAGTGCCTCGCCTACTTCCGCGAGGTGAAGGCCTCGGGCACCACCGTCGTCTTCGTCTCGCACGACATGGACGCCGTCCGGAAGTTCTGCGACCGCGCAGTGCTCGTGGAGAACGGCGAGCTGGTCGCTCACGGCACGCCCGACGAGGTCGCGGACGCCTACGCCCACCTCTTCATGCCGCCCGAGGAAGCCGCCTCCGACGGGCGTCGCTTCGGCACCGGCGCGGTCACCATGCGCGACGCCGAGGCGCCCGCGGAGCTGACCGAGGCCGACGCCGACCTCGTCATCACCACGACGCTCGTCCCCGCTGACGGGTTCGGCGGACGGGTTCGTGCCGGGTTCCTCGTCCGCGACGCGGACGGCGCTCCCGTCTTCGGCACGTCCGGCGCGACAGCGACACAGTCACGCCAGTACGACCTCGACCTCGACGTCCCGACGACGATCCGCTGGCGCGTCGCGAACATCCTCAACGACGGCGACTACACCGTGACGCTGACCGTGACCGATCCGGACTCCGGCAGCGTCCTCGAGGAGTGGAACGACGCCGCCCGCTTCGCCGTGCGCCGCGTTCCCCGCACCGCCAACCTCGTCGTCCCGCCCATCACCCTCGACGTGGTCTGACGAGTCGCCAGTACATTCTCGAGACGGCGCGCGCCGGGTGGGGGACGGCAAGGCCGACCGACTCGCCCGGCGAGAACTCCGGCGTGAGCAACGCCGCGAACTCGCTCGGTGAGATCACCGCCGCCGCCTGCACCTCCCGACGACGCGCGACCACCTCACGTCCGTGCCGCCACAGCCAAGCCCACCCGGCCAGCTTCCGTCGCAGCCAGCCGTCACGCAACGCGACCAGGCACATCAACAGCTCCAGCCCGAGGAGCGCCGGCGCGAGGGCGAGCAGCAGCCTCGTGGGCCACACCGTCAGCACCATGAACAACCGGTTCCGCTCGAGCCAGTACAGCTTCGAGGCGTTGCGACCGAACTCGTAGTGGTGCGTCGCAACGGCCGTCGGCACGTAGCCCACCGACCAGCCGCGCAGCCAGCACCGGAGGCTGAGGTCGGCGTCCTCGAGGTAGGCGAACATCGGCTCGGAGAAGCCGCCGATCTCCGCGAATCGCGACGCCGTCATCGCGCACAGCCCTCCGGATGCCGACGCGATCGCGCGGCCTTCCGTGAAGTCCGAAGCCGGCGCCCCCAGGCCGCCGGCCCACGACAGTCCGGAGTAGTGCACGGGGTTGCCGGCCGAGTTGATGACGTCCGGCCGCGCGCGCAGCCGCAGCGAACCGGACACCAGCGCGACGTCACCCACCAGGGCTTCGGCCAGTGCCGCCAGCGCCGTCGGTGCGACGACGGCGTCGCTGTTGACGAACACCACCACGTCGCCCGATGCCTGAGACGCCCCGAGATTGCACCCGCCGGCGAACCCGAGGTTGCGGCCGGGCGAGAGCACCGTGACGCCATCGGTGCCGCGCACCGCATCGACCGACGGCGACCCGTTGTCGACCACGATCACGTCGACGTCCACGCCGGTCGACGCCAGGGCAGCCGACACCGCTTCGGCGAGCAGCGGCTCCTCGCCCCAGGCGAGCATCACCACGGTGACGTGGTCAGCCACTAGACCTCATCGACCGGCGGCTCGTCGTCCTTGATGCCGTTCTGCTGCTCGACCTCGAGCCGCAGGATCGCCAGCTCCTCGGCCAGTGTCCGCACCCTCTCCTCCATGCGTCCCAACTCCAGGCTGAACTGCACGCTCAGTGCGAACAGCACGAGGAAGGCGATGAAGAAGATGAGATTGACCGGCAGCTGGAACCCGATCAGATCGGTGATCCGATAGACCAGCGTGGGTGCGGCGGCGCCCACGAGCGCGATGACCGCCAGCACGAACCACACCAGGGCGTACTTCTCCCGCAGCCGGCGCTGTCGCAGCAGCTCGATGAGCAGCAAGAAGAGTCCGATGGCCGTGACGAGACCCACGATCTGAGGTGCGCTCATTCGATGTCCCACCGGCGCGTCAGGGCGAGCACCAGCGCCACCATGGCGCGCGCCAGGTATACCGCCGACCGCAGGGGCGAGTGCGACGCTGTCCCGGCCGCGCGCTGCCGCATGTGCACCGGCACCTGGCGGATGACGCAGCCCAGCCGCGCCGCGATCACCAGCGACTCGACGGTGTCGCCGAGGTACTCCGCGGGGTAGTGCCGCGCGAACGCCGCCATCCCGCGTCGGTTCGCCGCCCGATAGCCCGACGTCACGTCCGTCAGCCGCGTCCGCGTCACCATCGACAGCACCCAGGCGAGCAGCAGCATCGCCCACCACCGCAACCATCGGACGCTGTAGGTGTCCTCCTTGTGCGCGAAGCGCGCACCGATCACGATGTCCGCGCCGTGGAGCGCCGCCACCAGCTCGGGCAGGTCGGCCGGATCGTGCTGGCCGTCGGCATCGATCTGCACCGCGACGTCGTAGCCATGCCGCAACGCGTACCGGTAGCCCGCGCGCATCGCGCCGCCGACGCCGAGGTTGAACGGCAGACGCGCCACCAAGGCCCCTGCATTGCCCGCGACCTCGGCCGTCGTGTCCGTCGACCCGTCGTCGACGACCAGGATGTCGACGTCCACCTCGCGCTTGATGGCGGCGATCACCTCACCGACGGTCGCCGCCTCGTTCCACGCCGGAACCACCACGAGCGTGCGAGGCAGCGCAGCGGACATAGCCGCGATCGTATCGGCGGCCATCCGACAGCCGCCGATCCGTCGCGTCAGCCTGTGGACGACACGGCTCGCGTCGGCCGTTCCCCGCGCACCGGTTGTGATGTGTCGCGGGTTCTCCACAGATTCTCGGCGGCGTCTTCCGCCTGCCTCTACCGCTGCCTAGCGTCCTTCTCGATCAAGAGAGGAAATCCATGGAAGACCGCAGCCAAGAGAGCCGGATCCGCGAGCACTCGGCACGCCTCGTCGTCACGCATGGGCAGATCCAGCGGATCCACGAGCACCTCGACCGTCAAGACGAGCACCTCGCCCGTCAGGACGAGACGCTCGCCGACCATGCCGACCAGCTTGGCCAACTGCTTGCGATGGTGACGCTCCAAGGCGTGCGGTTCGAGATCATGCTCAAGCTCCTGGCCGAGATGAACGCCCGACTCGCCGCCCATGACGGCAGGCTGGCTGCGCACGACACCCGGTTCGACGCTGTCGACACCCGGTTCGACGCTGTCGATGCCCGGTTCGACGCT
>Ga0164242_10007588_pt1 | contig 11850 bp, 7 predicted proteins | sample OricomgcompostMG_FD_108783 | JGI IMG/M metagenome (GOLD analysis project Ga0164242, IMG submission 108783) | Miracle-Growth compost microbial communities from Emeryville, California, USA - Original compost - Miracle growth compost (MG) ... | reverse complement strand
CGGCGGCGTGCCGCGCAGCGCAAGGAAGCTGTGCAGGAGGATGCCCGGGCGGGATTTCCATCGACCGGAGCAGACAAGCCAGAAGGTAACAGCGAATAACGCCTATTCCGGTCGCTAGAAGCCACTATTTTCCGTAAGCGGACATCGCCGGCCTGAACGCCTGACCCCTCTCCGGCAGCAAAGTTCGACTGTCCGGAACGGCAGGATTTGATCGCGGTTCGGGCGAAGCTGCCGTACGTTCAGGCCGACATCGTTGCGGCCAGTGTCGCACTTGTGACAGCTGGAAAGTTCTGAGGGAGCCTGTATGCTTTAAGGACGGGAGACGGGGGGCAATCGCGTTGAATTCAGATGAGGATGTCAAACTAGTCGCGGCGGACGATGAGGCCGTGCCGTCGATTGAGCTGACCAGTGATTTCCCGCTGTTCGACGGACTGCTATCTGATCGAGCGTCGCAGCTTTCTGCCTATCGGCGCCGTCGATCGGCAGTGAACGAACGGTCTGTCCACCCAGCAGATGTGGACGAGATGGTCGCGAAAGGCTGGGAGGTGTCTCGCGCCGGCAAACGGCTTACCCGCATCAAACAAATCAAACCTCACGATCAGATGCTCGAGGACCGTGCGTGGGGCCTTCTCCATCTGATGGGTTATGACGAGATCAACGAGACCGGTTTCACCATCAAATTTCGTCGGGCAGCGGGTTCGGTCGGCTCTAAGCAGATCGACGCATTCGCCTGCGATGCCGAGACGGCGGTTATCATCGAGTGTAAATCGCGCACGGATCGCGGTCGCCGATCCCTCCAGAAGGATATTGGCGAGACCGTCGCGCTTCAGCAATACATACGTCAGGCTGTCTATAGCCACTACGGCAGCAAGCCGAAGCCAAAGCTGATTTGGCTTTACGTGACGTCCAACATCATCTGGAGCGAGCCTGATATCGAGCGGGCGCGGGACGCTGGTATCTATATCGTAACGGAAAACGAGCTCAATTATTTTGAGGCATTCCTCAAGCATATGGGGCCAGCTGGCCGCTATCAAATCCTGGGCGAGTTCCTGAAGGGTCAGAAGATCCCCGCCATGACAGGAACGAAGGTGCCCGCGATCCGTGGCACGCTCGGCGGCCAAAAGTTTTATTCGTTCGTGATCTCCGCACGCAACCTGCTCAAGATCGCGTTCGTCAACCATCAGGCGCTGAATCATCCCGACGGGCGGCCAGCCTATCAACGCATGGTTTCATCCAGCCGCGTTAAGGAAATAGGCGAATTCATCAGCGAGAAGGGTGGCTTCTTCCCCACGAATTTGCTTATCAATTTCGTGGACTCGCCGCGGTTCGACCTTATCAATAACAAGGACAATACAGACCCCAGCACCAAGTTCGGCTGGTTGACGCTGCCGTCTGTCTATCGCTCGGCGTGGATTATCGATGGCCAGCACCGGCTGTACGGATATTCAGGCCTGAGCGACAAATATCTCGATCAGAGCCTCTTCGTGCTCGCCTTCGACAAGATGGACACGTTCAAAGAAGCAGACCTCTTTATCACGATCAATCACAAACAGAAGAGCGTTCCTAAAGGCCTGCTCGTCGCGTTGCTCGCTGACCTGCGGATGGGTGACGCCGATCCAAAAACAGCGCTTTCGGCCTTGGCGTCGGCGGTCGTGCGAAAGCTAAATATCGACAAGAGCAGCCCCCTATCGCTTCGGTTCGCAATGCCGGACGTGCCGCCGACGCCGAGCCAGAATCTCACGATTTCTGAGGCGGTAAACGGCATCAACCGTTCGGGTCTGCTTGGTCGGGTCGTTCACGGCGCGATCGCCCCGTCCGCCTTTTCGGGCGGCACAGACGATGAAACGATCGAGCGCGCACGCCGAATCCTAAATGGCTATTTCGAAGCGTTGCGGTTGGCCAACCCGCAACGCTGGGAAGCAGGGCGCGCCGCGTTCGTGTGTGTGAACCCGGGCATCCGTGCGCACCTCATGCTGATTCCCGAGATCATCAGCTATCTCACGCACAAGAAGAGCATCGATTTTCTGACGCTTCCAGAAGACGAGTTTATCCAGGAGCTGGTCGACATTGCCAAGCCGATATTCGACTATTTTCGCGATGCGGACGACGAAGAGGTGAAAGAGAATTATGCCCGCAAGTTCGGCGAGGGCGGGGTCAAAGAGTATCTCTATAATCTTTGCGAGCTGATCATCGAAAAGCATTCGGACTTCGGATCCGAAGAATTTAAGCGCTACATGGCGCAAAAAGAGTCCAACGTCATTGATGAAGCGAACCGCTTCATCATGGCGTTTTCCGAGACGCTGATGGACTGCGTTATCAAAATCCTCAAATCTCGCTATGGCGAGCGACGGACTGACTCCGGCGAGCCGGCCTATTGGGAACTCGGCGTGACTAGGGTCGAAACCCAATCAGTGGGTTGAGCAATCGCGATTTTGCTGATTCACAGGAGTGTGGATCACGGGAGATGGCGCATGGCGTTGTTCTGGTTGTCGGATGCGGCGTGGGCGGCGATCGAGCCGCATCTGCCGAAGAACCAGCCCGGCGCGCGGCGCGTCGATGACCGGCGCGTGATCTCCGGCATCCTGCATGTTCTCAAGGTCGGCTGCCGCTGGTGTGATTGCCCAGCTGAGTACGGGCCATCGACGACGATCTACAATCGGTTCAATCGCTGGTCGCGCCGGGGGTTCTGGCTCAAGCTGCTCGACGCTCTGGTCGAGGCAGGCGCGGTCACGAAGAGCACCGCCATCGACAGCACCTACATCAAGGCGCAACGCGCGGCGTTCGGAGCAAAGGGGGGCGTGCGGCACAGGCGATCGGTCGGTCACGCGGCGGCTGGACGACCAAGCTCCACGCTCTCACCGACGTCATCGGCCGTCCCTATGCGCTGATGCTGACCCCCGGCAATGTCAGCGACATGAAGGCCGCCCCCGCGCTTCTCGAACGGGCCGGACCGATGCGATACCTGCTCGGCGACAAAGGCTATGACGCCGACCGGCTACGCCGCCTGGCTCGCGAAGCGGGCGCAACGCCCGTCATACCCGGCCGCCGCAACCGCAAGCGCACCATCCGTTATGACGAACAGCGCTACCGGGGACGCCATCTGATCGAGAATGCCTTCTGCCGCCTCAAGGACTTCCGGCGCGTCCACACCCGCTACGACAAACTGGCCACCAACTTTCTCTCCGCCGTCGCGCTCGCAACGGTCGTCGCTTTCTGGCTTTGATCGAGTCTCAGCCCTAACCGCCGCGTGCTAGAAAATGCCTATAAGAAGCAACTCGCGGACTCAGCCAGCCGCCGTAAACCGAAAGAAGCATATCTGGATATTATCGACCTCAAAGAGATCGTCGAGGCGTCCGACAACTGGCTCTTCTTTGAACCCACGTTCAACGTGGCACTGCCTGGCGAGAAGAAGGGCAGCAAAAAGTATCACACCGCTTGGATCGCGAAATTCTCGGAAATCCGGAATATCGCGGCCCACAAGAACTCGCTCCGCACATACACCGATGAGGATCTCGAATTCGTCGATTGGCTGCGAAGCGAAGTGGCGCCCCGGGTCGAGCAAGAGCTCAAAGCGCTGTGACCAACCCCTTTCTCAAATGGGCCGGCGGCAAGCGGTGGCTCGCATCGTCATCCCTATTGCCTATTCCTGATCAGTTTGAGCGATACATAGAGCCGTTCGTGGGCGGCGGCGCTGTCTTTTTTCATTTAAGTCCAGATCAGTCGATACTTTCGGACATCAACCCCGAGCTGATCAACCTCTACCGAGTTGTAAGAGACACGCCCGAGGCGCTCGAAACGCTCATGGTTGAACATCAAGCCAAGCACTCTCGTGACCATTATTATCAGATTCGGGCTGAAGTCCCCGCGGGCACGATCGAGCAGGCCGCTCGCACCCTCTATCTGAATCGCACATGCTGGAACGGCCTCTATCGGGTGAACCTGCAAGGCGAGTTCAATGTGCCCATCGGGACTAAGACGACTGTCATCATGGAAGGGGAGAGCTTCTCGGCACTTTCCGACGCGCTGCAGGGGGCAAAAATCCTGTGCCAGGACTTTGAGGCGACGCTCACATCGGCCGAGGACGGGGATTTCGTTTTTGTCGATCCGCCCTATACCGTTAAGCACAACCTGAACGGCTTCTTGAAATATAACGAAAAAATCTTCGGGTGGTCTGACCAAGTTAGGCTGCACGACGCCGTGGTGGCGGCGGCCGACCGAGGAGCCTCCGTCGTGGTAACGAACGCCGACCACGAATCGGTGCGAGAGCTATATTCCGACTTTACGTACAGGCAACTTGGACGAACGAGCGTACTCGCCGGCGATCCTAGCAAACGCGGAAAGACATCGGAAGCCATGTTCCTAGCGAATGTCGATTAGCCTATTTAAACGTGTCCACGGGACCTTCATCGTCCGTCAGCCTGTTCTATAAATCGACCATTGGATGAGATTTCGATGGCATCATTGCATAACTGCGGGCGCATCTTTGGGCGCGCGAGACGAACCGGGCTCAGGCGGTGGCGCGGACTCGCCGACGATATCAAGACTGCTCGCCAAGTGCCAGCCATCTGGCTAGACTGAAAGCAGGAGTACACAGGGCTTGGGCTGCAAGGTTCATTATCTCAATAGCGCTGGCATTCATCTACGGGAAATCAAGGGCATCAACGCACTGGCCGATGCGCTCCCGGCGCACTGGCTGCTCTACGCTTCACTGACCTGCTATCCCAAGAATTCATCGCCGATCGAGATTGATGCGCTGCTCGTCACCGACGATCGCGTCATGCTGCTCGAACTCAAGGACTGGAATGGCGATCTCATGGCGCGGGGCGACCGCTGGGTCGTCAACGAACGCCCGCGCGGTCGCTCGCCGGTCGCGCTTCTCAGCGAGAAGGCGCGCAAGGTCAAAGGGATCATTTCTCAGCGCATTCCCGCGCTCGCCAAAGTTTATGTCGACCTGCGCGTCGTCCTGACCGGCAGTTGTACGGCCGCCAAGCTGCATCCCGACGACCAACGCTATACCTGGTCGCTCGCCGATGCGCGCAGCCTCGGCGACCCAGCCGGGCGCGCCGGCTTGCTGGAAAAGACGACCATTCTTAGCGTGAAGCCCTGTTCCCTGGCCGGCGAGTTCGACACGGTCCTCCGCAATCCCACTCTGTTCCGTGCCAGTCAGATGAACTGGGATGGCTATGGTATCAGCGAGAGCGACCTGTTCGTCCACCCGGGCGGCCTTTTTGCCGAACATGGCGCCCAGCAGTTTCGCGACCCGCGCATCAAGGCACTGCTTCGCCAATGGCGGCTCGATAAGTTGCCCCACGATCTCAACAGCCCAGAAACTCGGCGCATCGTCGCCGAACGCGAGGCCCGCGTCGTCGGCCTGCTGCGCGAGGCTAACAGTTCAGTCATCGCCGATGCCGCCGTGCTGCAGCCCACCGTCGCGCCGCCCGACGAGATCCTCACCGATCATTATGAGGTTCTGGGACTGCCGCCCAACTGGACGACCCTGCGCCGCTATATCGAGAAGAACCGCTTGTCCTTCGGGCTCGACCAGCGCCTCGACGCGATCAGTACGCTTCTGGGCATCGTCGCCGAACTGCACCGCCAGGGTGTCGCCCACCGCGACCTCGCCCCCGCCTGCGTCTGGATGACCTCACCGACCCGGCTCGCGCTCACCGGTTTCATGTCTGCCCAAGTTACTGCCGATGAGTCGGTTGGCGACTGGCTCGACCTCCTGCGCGGCTATTCAGCGCCTTTGCCGGAGGACTTGGACAAGGCACTCGCCGGCACCGCGAGCGAACGCGACGTCTATCAGCTCGCGCAAATCGTCCGTGAAATCGTCGTACCGGACGCCCCGTCAACCTCCTTGGCGCTCCCGGACGGGCTCGACGCGGTCCTGGCCAAGGCCGGCGCACAGGTGCCGGCGGACCGCTATGCCAATGCCCAGGCATTTGCCGATGCGGTCGGAGAAATCCTGTCGCCGACCGAGCCTGCAATCGATCATTCGCGGCTCGACGCCTACGAGGTCGCGGACATCCCGTTCCTGAAATGGTCCAAGATAGGCGATGTCGATCAGAATGAGCGCTGCGCTAGTTACCTGACCCGCATCGAAAACCGAGACTGCATGGTCAAGGTCTGGACGGGCTTGCGGCGGGGGCAGTCGCAGGCCCTCGACCTCGCGATGCTCGCCATGTTCGAAGGCATCGCGAGGCTCCGTCTCAAGCCACAGGACGGCTTGCCCCATTTCGAGGCCGCCGGCCTCTCCTCCGTGGGCCCCTTCGTCGTCTATCGCCGCGCTGCCGGAACGCCGCTCGGCGACTGCGGGATCGACGAGCCGGCCCGGGCGATGAGGATCATCGCCGCACTTGGTCAGACAATCGAAGCGCTGCACGGCCTTGGCTGCACCCATGACGATCTCAGCCCCGCGAACATCCTGATCGACAGCGTCGAGGACAAGGACGCCCTGACCATCATCGACCTGTTCGACCTGGCGCCGTCGGGCATCGGCGCGATCCGCAACCACGCATATCTACCTGAAGGTTGGGAACGCCTGAGCAGCCAGCAGATCGATCGCTACGCCGTCGTGAAGATCGCGCGAGGTCTGGTCGACAAGGTCGGCGCCGACCAGCTTCCGGCACTCGACCGCGCCATCAACGAAGACCTGGATCGCACCGCGATCGAAACGCTCGAACCGCTGCTGATCGCCGCACGGCAGGACCTCGATCGGGTGAACGCGCCGCCAGTGCCGCGCTTCGTCGTCACCTCGCCAGGGCTACCTAATGGTGAACTGACACCTGACGGCGATACATTCTATGTCCGTATCCAGCGCCTTCGCGACCAGCGCACCGAATATCGCATTGCCGGCCTCGATAGCAGCCTGCTCCTGCGCATGCGAGATAGTCTGATCGAACACTGCGCCATCGAGACCATCGATTTCGATAGGCTCTCCTACACACGGCGCGGGATCCCCATAGCCCTGCGCCTCGAGACAGCCGATGGCCGGCTCGACGATGTCGCGGACCTCGTCGCCTTCCTCGACGAGACCCTTCCCGCCACTGTTGCACCGGCCGACGGCGAACGCAGCGCGGGCCCGCCTAGCTTCGCAGCGGCGCAGCTCTGGCAGACGCTGATTGATCTCGAAAAAGAGTTCATTCCTTGCATCACGGTCGGTGAGCGGGCCTCCGATACGGCTGACGCGGTCGTCTACACCTATGAGACCGACCGGCCGTTTGACTTCGACAGCGAAAGCGATGTTGAAGTACGCACCCGCGACGGAGCGCGCGGCAAGTTCATCGGCAAGCTCGACCTGCGCGATCTCACCGAGCGTACGATCGCCATACGAAACATGGCTCGCCCGTTGAGCCAGGGCGACATAGTCTCGCTCATCGACCGTCGGGCGCAGTCGTCGCTCGACCGCCGCCGTCGCGGTGTCGATCGCATCCTCTCGCGCAACAGCGAGATTCCCGATCTCATCGACTATTTCGAGCCGCGGGTCCACAAGGTGCCGGCAACCTTCGCCCTTGCTACGACCGATGAAGAGCTCAAGGGCTATGGCCTCAACGCAGGACAACGCGCGGCCTTCGGCACGATCCTGACATCCGGTCCGCTCGGCCTGATGCAGGGACCGCCCGGTACGGGCAAGACGCGCTTCATTGGTGCGCTCGTCCACTGGCTGGTCACACGCGGCGGCGCCGCCAAGATCCTGGTGGCTAGCCAGAGCCATGAGGCGGTGAACGGCGCGGCCGAGGAGCTGATCAAGCTGTTCGGCGCGCGCAAGGACCGCCTCGAACTGCTGCGGGTCGGCGCCAAGGGGCTCACCAACCGCCTGCGCCCCTATCACAGTTCGACTTTGCGCGAATGCTACCAGCGCCGCTTCCAGGGCGGCCTCAAGGCGCGTCTCGCCGCGGCCGGCGGGGCCATGGGAATCAGCCGTGCGCTGCTCCATGAGCTCGTCGATCTCGACCGAGCTTTGGGTGATCTCGCCCGGCGCATAGAGATCCTCCACGACGCGCTCGCCGCGCATGACGTCACGCCGGACGAGGCGCGGCGCCTGCGCGATCGTTTGCGCACCGCGATCGCCGCCTTCGCCAAGGCCGCCCCGCAATGGGTCGGCCACGAGATCGATCCCGATACCTCGAAGGCCGTCCTGGTCATGGAAGAAGCGCACGCGGCGCTGCTTGGACGCCACGCCCGCGCCACGCCGGCCGACCTCGCTGCAGGCCGCCGGCTCCTCGCGCTCTCCCGCGAATGGAATGAGACTCTCGGGGTGGGGCACCGCAATTTCGAGGAATTCCTCGCTAAGACGCGTACCATCATCACCGGCACCTGCGTGGGCCTCGGCCAGACCCGCATTCGCCTCGAGGCCGGCTCGTTCGACTGGGTCATCGTCGACGAGGCCGCGCGCTGTACGGCGGGCGAGCTTGCCATACCGCTCCAACTCGGCCGGCGCGTGCTGCTGGTCGGTGACCACCTCCAGCTGCCGCCGATGATCGATCGCGACATGGTCAAGGCCGTCACCGAAGAACTGCCCAGCGTGCCAAAGCGCGAGGTGACGCGCAGCGATTTCGAGCGCGCCTTCACCGCCTCCTACGGCAAAGCCGCCGGCCAGGTACTCGACGAGCAATATCGCATGGTGAAGCCGATCTGCGATCTCGTCTCACGGACCTTCTATGCGCCCCACGGCGTCAAGCTGGTGACCTCGAAGGATCGCGAGGCCGACGCGCGCTTCGAACTGCCCATGCCCGACCTGCTCAAGCGCCCGATCAACTGGATCGACACGCGCGGGGCAACCGCATCAGTAGAGAACCGCAAGAAGGGCGAGAACTCCACCTGGAACGAGGCCGAGGTCGAAGCGACCATGCGCCTGCTCAATCTGATCGCCGCGCAGGAGCAATTCGCGGCTGCGCTGGCTAAGGACGAGGAGCAGGCGATCGGGGTCATCTGCATGTACAAAAAGCAGAAGTGGGAACTCGAACGCCGCTTTTCGCAGCACCCCTTCGACCCGGCCTTTCGCCGCACGGTCAAGATCGACACCGTCGATTCCTACCAGGGAAAGGAGAATGCGATCGTCATCCTGTCGCTGGTGCGCGCCAATGGCCACTTCGACGCGGGCCATGTCCGCTCGTCCAATCGCTGTAACGTCGCGATCTCCCGCGCCCGCGAGCGTCTCTTCATCATCGGCAACAGCATAATGTGGCGCGACAAGCGCTGCCGCTCGCCGATACGCAGCGTCATCGACCAGATCGACCGCGATCGCACCGGTAACGCGGCGGTCGTGCGAATGGATGCGATCCGATGAGCACCGAAAGTTCGCCCGGCGGACAGCTGCAGGTCGACGCGGTTGATTTCCAGGTTCCGTGTCGCCGGTTCACGATCAAGGCGAATGTCACGCGCGAACGGCAGATGCCTGTCGTCGACGAGTTTGTCCTACGCCTCGTCCACGTCGTCCAGAAGATCAGCGTCGAGCGGCTGGCTGGCTATTTCGGCTTTTCGGGCAGCGAAATCGAGACCGTCCTCCTCGAACTGACCGAGCGCGGGCTGCTGGAAAGCGACGATCGGGAAATTTCCCTGTCACCCCAGGGCCAGGACCTTTTCAAAGGCCTGATCGAGGGCGAACTGCCGCGCCTGGCTGCCATCGAACCTTGGACCGAGGGCGTCTGGTTCGATCTCGTCAGCCGCAACATCATGACGCCGGCCCGCTTCCGGTCGCTGTCCAACCTCCTGTCTATCCTCGAGCAGCCCAATGCCCGTCAGGTGCCGGAGACCTATGCACGCGCCGCCTTCGAACAGAATTTCCACGACTATGCGCGCCGCGTTCGTCGGCATCCCGATGCCGACCAGCTCGCGATCTACTCCATTTCCGAAGTGGAAGCTGGGATCTACGGCTATCAGCCGATGCCGGCTGAATGTTGGCTCGATCGCGGCACTACCCTCGAAACCAACCTCCATCTGCCCTTCGCCGACAGTGATCCGGCGCGGTTCGCCTTGCTGAGCATGGCGGCAGTGGACGTCTGGGCCATGCTCAGCGGTCCCGAGCAGAGCGCATCGGGCCTGGCCGACTATGAGCGCCTGACTGGTGACGATCGGCCTGGCCGGCTGTGTCAGTCGGGAGATGCCTCAACCTGGTCGCAGGTGCTCGCCTCCAAGGAGAGGGACGGCGATCCGCTGCTCTTCGGCGCGACCTATCTCGACGATAATGTCGGCAAATTTTGCGGCGTGATCGAGGCAGCCTTGGGAGCGGGACGAAAAGCCCGCGGATCGCCGTCGATCATTTGGCTGCGTCCGGGCGGAACCGCCTGGGGGAGAACTTTCAAGGTCGGCGAAACGCTGCAGCGCATCGGCGAAACCCTGAGCTCGGGCGGCGTGAAGGACGCCCAAACGGTAGCGATCGTTCCCCGAGCGGTGCCGGCAGGCCAGCGCCGGAACTTGAAGCGCATATTCGACGAGGGGCGTCTGGCGCCCACGGGATTCTATCCAGCTGACCTAGAAATCATCTTAATCCCAGGCGTCGCCGCCATGGTCGCCCTTCACATGGATGTCGGCCGGCATGGCGCGCCGATCGGTATCGCTTCGCGCAACGAGCGGCTGCTGCGTGCGCTCGAGCGGAGGTTCAGCGAGAACAGAATTTCGGCAAGTGACACGTTATGGGCGGCTCCGGCCGAAACGCCGCCCCAGCGTCCAGCCACGAAGAAGTGATGGTTTCCAATGCGCCGATCATCGCATTTTGATCGGCTCGCCGATCGGACATAGAGGTGAAGATGGCTGACGAAACAGACTCATTATGTCCGCCATGGCGGAGTGTTCTACCGACAACGTGCGACCTCCGGTGCACAGTCCCTTTGAGGCGCCGGACATCCAATGGGTAAGCCATCTCTCCCGACGATCAAACGGCTCTTCGCGCAGGCGGGGCGACGCTGTGCCTTTCCCGGATGTCCGACGCCAATCGTGAGTGAGAATGGCGCGATCATCGGCGAGATCTGCCACATCAGAGCCCGCAATGCCGGCGGAGAGCGTTACGATTCGGACCAGAACGAGACGGAGCGGCAAGGCTATGACAATCTGCTGCTGCTTTGCCCAACACATCACAGGACCATTGATGCCCAGCCGGAGGCCTTTTCGGTTGAGCTGCTGCTGGACATGAAAGCGCGGGCCGAAGTGGACAATTGCGAGCTCGAGCGTCCCGAAGACGCGTTCTTCGCTGCCGCTTTGCTGGCAAAACTGAGCGATACCATCATCACCGAGAACACAGGCAACGTCGCGATCAACAGTCCCGGCACCGTGCAGACGGGGACGCTCATCCTCAAGGCGATGAGTAACAAGACAAAGATCCTTCCGCCCGCCGGATCGATCGGAGCCGATGGCGACAAACGGGGCTATGTCAAATATCTACTCGATCGCTACATACAGTTTGCGAAGGCCGGGCCCGGCCGAGCCACACCTTTCAAGCCGGCGGTTATCTACGCCTCCATCAAGCGTGAGTTCGGGGCCCAGTGGGAACTTGTGAGCCTCACTCGTTTCACAGACCTGTGCGTCTATCTCGAGAAGCGCATCGGGAAGACAAGCCTCGGTAAGATCAATGCGGTGAAGGGTCAGACGCTCTTTTCAAGCTTCGAAGAGTATCTTCGTAAACACAGGAAATAATATGCTGGCTGGCTTAGTGCGCCTATCGGGTAGGATTGCCTGAACGTACGGCAGATCTCGACGAGCAAATCGGGGTTCGGGAGCGTCCGCTTTGTCGGCGAAAGCTGACACCAACCCTCCGCTCTATCGACCCGCTGGAATGATAGACGCCCGAGCTGGATCCTTGGGTGGATACGCGCTCGCTATCGATCGGCTGTAGCAGGTGGTCTCATCAGGCCG
>Ga0164242_10007587_pt1 | contig 11850 bp, 12 predicted proteins | sample OricomgcompostMG_FD_108783 | JGI IMG/M metagenome (GOLD analysis project Ga0164242, IMG submission 108783) | Miracle-Growth compost microbial communities from Emeryville, California, USA - Original compost - Miracle growth compost (MG) ... | reverse complement strand
CTAGGTGTATTGAGACATACGAAACGGCCTATCTGCTTACGACATGCCCGGCGCCCAAAGACCGCCAGACACCCCGAGCCGCCGCCCGCATGTCCCCTCATCCAAACTACAATGAGAAAGAGCGAACCGCCCAACCGACGCCACCTTGCCCCTCTTTCTCAAGAAGGGCACCGTGGATGCCGATGTGCGGTGAACCGCGTTCCGCCGTGGCGAAGCGCCGTTGACGAGGGGCTATCTATGGAGGCGGACCGGCCCCGTCAACTGCTTTTGCAATTTTGTTTCGCCGGTGCGAAGAAGGCGCGGAAATCCGTCAATTCTTAACCGCCTGGCGCGCAGAGGCGGCAAGGGAGCAGCGCAGGGAATCGGGATGGCGGCGAGTCGGGGAATCGGCATGGCGGAGGACTCGGGCGCGGACGCGGTGACGACGCCGCGCATCCGCAGCGCCGTGCTGTGGCGATCCGGCAGCCAGATCATCGGCCAGGCGGTGATGTGGGGCTCGACCCTGCTCGTGCTGCGCCTGCTCACGCCCAACGATTACGGCCTGTTCGCGATGACCCAGGTGGTGATCGGGCTCGCCACGCTGCTCAACGGCTACAGCTTCGCCGCCTCGCTGGTTCAGTCCGAACGGCTCGACCGCGACAGCGTCGGCCGGATCTTCGGCGTGCTGATCCTGCTCAACTTCGGCATCGCCGCCGCGCAATTCCTGCTGGCTCCGTTCGCCGCCGACTATTTCCACCAGCCGCTGCTGACCAGGCTGCTGCGCGTCCAGTGCCTGCTCCACTGCGCGACTCCCTTCATCATCATGCCGCAGGCGCTGCTGGCGCGCGACATCGATTTCCGCACCCAGGGGCGGGCCAATATCGGCGCGGCGACAGCGGGCGCGATCACCGCGCTTTCCTGCGCCTATGCCGGGCTGGGGGTGTGGACCCTGGTGTTCGCGCCGATCGCCGCCTTCGCGACGCGCGCGCTGCTGTTCGGCCTTCTCGGCCGCTGGTGGGTGCGGCCGCGTTTCCGCTTCCAGGGAACGGGCGCGGCGCTGGGCTTCGGCGGCGCGATCCTGGTGAGCGACATCCTCTGGTTCATCCAGAACCAGGCGGACGTGTTCATCGCCGGCCGCCGCCTCGACCCGCACATGATCGGCCTCTACGCCGAGGGGCTGTTCCTGACCCAGTTGCTGGTCAACAAGTTCGTGCCGGCGCTGAACGAGGTGGCCTTTCCCGCCTATGCGCGGCTGCAGGCGAATCGCGGGGCGGTGGCGTGGAGCTTCGCGCGCGCGACCGGGATCATCATGCTGGCGGCGCTGCCCTGCTATATCGGCCTCGCCGTCACCGCCCGGCCGCTGGTGCTGACGGTGATGGGCCCCCAATGGGGCGAGGCCGCGCCGCTCGTCCGGCTGCTCGCCTTCGCCATGCCGTTCGTGACGTTGCACATCCTCTATCCGCCCGCCACCAACGCGCTCGGCAAGCCGGGGGTGAGCGCGCGCACCACCGCGGCCGGCGCGATCCTGCTGCCGATCGCCTTCTGGATCGGGGTGGACCGTTTCGGCGCGATCGGGCTGGCGGGCGCGTGGGTGGCGGTCATGCCGGTGCTGGCGCTGATCTCGACCCGCCTCTCGCTGCCGGTGATCGGACTTGGCTGGAAGCAGCTCGGCGGGGCGATCCTGCCGCCGCTCGGCGCCGCGCTGGCGATGGGCGCGGTGGTGCTGCTGGCGAGCATGGCGCTGCCGCCGCTGCCGCCGCCCGCCGTGCTGGCGCTGCTGGTGCCGCTGGGCGTCGCCGCCTATGCCGTTTTCGCGCTGATCTTCGCGCGGCCGCTGGTCATGCAGGCCTGGGCGATGCTGCGCGGCCGCGCCGTCAGCCCGCCCGAGCCTCAGTTGCCCGCGATATAGTGGCGCATCGCCTCGGCCTCGGCCTCGACCCGCTCGATGCGGAGCTTGACGAGATCGCCGATCGAGACCAGCCCGATCAGAGCATCGTCTTCCACGACGGGCAGATGCCGCAGGCGGCGGCGGGTCATCAGCGCCAGCGCCGAAAGAATGGGCGTGTCCCGCCCGACCGTGAGCGCCGGCCTGGTCGCCACCTCGCCCACTTTCCGATCAAGCGCGGCCGGCCCCTCCTCGGCCAGACGATAGATGACATCGCGCTCGGAGAAGATGCCGGCCACCGCGCCGCCTTCCATCACCGGCACCGCGCCGATCCGGCGCTCGGCGAGCAGGCGGATGACGTCGCGCACCGGCTGGTCCGCCGTGACCGTGACCACCTCGCCGCCCTTGTTCTGCAGAATCGCCGCGATCGTCATGGCCTCCTCCCGTGAGCCCGAACGACGAACCGGCGCGGCCGTTCCGCCGTGCAACCGGCGACAGCGCCGGCGCTTGATGATTCCACGATGCGGGGCCAAATGAAAGCCATGCCTCGCCACGATCCGGTTCCCACCCCCAACAAGGGCATCGCCAACGCCCATGCCTGGGCGCGCTATCGGCGCATCATGCGCTGGATGACGCTGTTCGCGGCGTTCTGCGTGCTGGCGGTGCTCGGCTTTCTGTATTGGGACGGCGATCCGATGCCGATCCATCTGGTGATCGCCGTCTCCCTGGGCGTGTTCTTCACCGCTCTGGTGGGGACGGGGCTGATGAGCCTACTCTTCCTCTCCTCCGGCAGCGGACATGACGAGATCGCCGGCGGCCCATTCGACGAGAACCACACGCGATGAACGAACCGACAAGTCGCTCCCGCGATCCGGTGCTGCGGGTCGCGCCGCGTCCGCGCGACATCAACGCCAACGGCCATATCTTCGGCGGCTGGGTGCTGAGCCAGATGGACATCGCCGGCGGCATCGTCGCCGCGCGCCGGGCGGACGGGGCGGTCGCCACCGTCGCCATCGAGGCGATGTCCTTCATCGCGCCGATCCTGCTCAGCGATCTGATCTCGGTCTATGCCGAGGTGACGCGGGTGGGCCGCACCTCGATGGCGGTGCAGATCGACGTGATCGCGACCCGTGACGGCGGCAAGCGCGAGGTCCCGGTGACGAGCGGCGTCTTCACCTTCGTGGCGCTGGACGCGAACCACCGGCCCCGGCCGGTTCCGGAAAACGGGGCTTAAGGCTCGGGGAGAGCCACTTCGCTTCGGGCCGCCAAAAAGCGCCGCTCTCGAAAGAGCGGCGCTTTTTTTGGTTCGGACCCTCAGGCGGTCGCGGCAGCGTCGTCGCCCGCAGGCGCGCGGCGGGTGCGGCGACGGCGCGGAGCGGGAGCTTCGCCAGCTTCGACCGGCGCGGATTCGGCATGGCCGTTGGCGTGGCCGTTGCTCCCGCGCGCTTCCTTTTCCTCGCCGGAGAAGGAAGGCGGCAGGCGATCGACCGCGATGCGCTCGCCCTCGTCCGTCATCTCCGTCTGGGCCGGGCGGGCGCGACGGCCGCGGCGAGCGCGACGGGCTTCCTGTTCCTCGCCATCGTCCCGCGTTTCGCCCTCGGCGGCTTCGGCCTGCCGATCGCGGCGCGGCTCGCGCTCGAAGCGGCGCTGCTCGGACGGCTGCTCCTCGCGCTCGGCCTCCTCGCTTTCGTCCTGATCACCGTCATAATCCTCGGCGTCGGAACGGGGGCGGCGCTGCTGGTTCTGCTCCTCGAAGCGGGCGCGGCTCTCGCTCAGCACGCGGAAATAATGATCCGCGAACTGGAGATAATATTCGGTCATCACGCGATCGCCCTGAGTCTGGGCGTCGCGTGCGAGATTCTTGTATTTTTCGTGAAGCTGGGCCGCGTTGCCGCGCGCCCTGTTGTCGATCCGGTTGCCTCGATCCGCTCCGCCCGGCCCGCGCACCTGCGAGCCGCCACGGCCACGGCGACGGCCGTTCTGCCGATTGTTGATCAACGTATCCGAGTCCCTATCACTGGTGGTCTAAAGCTCACCACTCCTGCCGGCCTCGTTCCGGCGTCGTCGCCCGGGCCATCCCGGCGAACCCTGGTGCCGCCCATAGCCGGCGGCGGCCACGCGCCAACCAGCGCGTCGTCGATCCGCGTCGCTGCCCAATCGGGCTGCATGCCATCGGGTATCGGCGTGGGGCCTTCGGCGTCGAACGCTGTCGATGCTGGTTGGCCCCCGTTCCTGACCCCCATGTAGTGTGGTGGCGGAACAAAACCAAGGGGGAATGTGCGCAATCGCTCAGGGCGTGACCGTAACGCAACGCTCGCGTCCGGCGAGATCGCGATGGACCCCCGGCGCGAATCCCTCCGCGCGGAGGAGCCGCGACACCGCCGCCGCCTGCGTCGCGCCTATTTCGAGGCAGGCGATGCCGCCCGGCGCGAGCTGGTTCCGCAGCAACGGCGCGATCGCGCGATAGGCGTCGAGCCCGTCGGGGCCGGCGAACAGCGCGCAAGCTGGCTCATAGGCCGCCACCTCGCGCGGCAGCGGCTCGTCTTCGGCGATATAGGGGGGATTGCACAAGATGAGATCGAAGCGCGCGTCGGTCCCCGCCCAATCGCCCTTGATCATGTCCGCGCGATCCGCCATCCCGAGCCGCTCCGCATTGGCGCGCGCGATCGCCAGCGCTTGCGGTGAGCGATCGATCCCGATCCCGCGCGCTTTCGGCCACTCGGCGAGGGCTGCGAGCAACAGCGCGCCCGAGCCGGTTCCGAGATCGAGCACCCGCCTTGGCCCCGGCGTGCCCCGGAAATGCGCGACCGCCGCCTCGATCAGCGTTTCGCTGTCCGGGCGCGGGATCAGCACGCCGGGGCCGACCGCCAGGGCGATGGTCCAGAAATCCCGCACGCCGGTGATATAGGCGACCGGCTGGCCCTGGAGGCGGCGCTCGACAAACGTGAAAAACCCCGCTGGCGCGGACGCATCGAGATGGCCCAGTAGCAGCTCGTCGCGCGCGACCCCCAGTGCGTGCGCCATCAGCAGTTCGGCATCCAACCGGGGTGTGTCCGAAACCGGACCAAGCGCCTCGGCGGCCTTCGCGAGAGCCGCCCTGACTCCCCCTCCCGCTTGCGAGAGGGGGTCGGGGGGTGGGGCCGAACGATCGGACGCGGCATCCGACCCAGGCCGAGTCCCCACCCCCAACCCCTCCCGCAAGCGGGAGGGGGGATCGTCCGGTTCAGGCCGCATCGTCCAGCGCGGCCAGCCGGCTCGCCTCGTCCTCGGCGATCAGCGCGCCGATCAGTTCGTCCATTTGGCCTTCGAGGATTTCGGGCAGGCGGTGCAGGGTCAGCCCGATGCGGTGATCGGTGACGCGCCCCTGCGGGAAATTATAGGTGCGGATGCGCTCCGAACGATCGCCCGAGCCCACCATCGATTTGCGCGCCCCCGCCCGCTCGCTCGCCAGCCGCTCGCGCTCCAGCTCGTAGAGGCGCGCGCGCAGCACCTTCAGCGCCTTGGCCTTGTTCTTGTGCTGGCTTTTCTCGTCCTGCTGGCTGACGACGAGGCCGGTCGGCAAGTGGGTGATGCGGACCGCGCTGTCCGTCGTGTTGACCGATTGGCCGCCGGGGCCGGAGGAGCGGAACACGTCGATCCGCAGATCCTTCTCGTCGATGCGGACGTCCACCTCCTCGGCCTCGGGCAGCACGGCCACCGTCGCGGCGGAGGTGTGGATGCGCCCGCCGCTTTCGGTGACGGGCACGCGCTGGACGCGGTGGACGCCGCTTTCGAACTTGAGCCTGGCGAACACGCCTTGCCCGGTGACGCTCGCCACCACCTCCTTGAAGCCGCCCAGTTCCGCCGCGTTGGCGGAAATCAGCTCCACCCGCCAGCCCCGCGCCTCGGCATAGCGCTGGTACATGCGGAACAGATCGCCCGCGAACAGCGCCGCCTCGTCCCCGCCGGTGCCGGCCCTGATCTCGAGAATGGCGGAGCGCTCGTCCGCCGCATCGCGCGGGAGCAGCGCCAGGGCGAGACTCCGTTCGGCGGCAGGCAGGCGCTCGCGGAGCGCCGCCATCTCCTCGGCCGCCATGTCGCGCAGGCCGGGATCGGGATCGTCCGCCATCTCCCCCAGCGTGGCGAGTTCCTCGCGCAGCCGCCGCACCTCCGCCGCCGCCGCCGCGACCGGCTCGATCTCGGCATAATCCTTGGAAAGCTGGACGAACTGATCGGCCGCCAGATCGCCCCGCGCCATCGCCGCCTGCAATTCGTCCCGCCGCGCCTCGATCTGCGCGATCCGTTCGGGGGGGATGGAGGTCATAAGCAGCCCCGTCGCCCCTGCGCAAGCAGGGGCCCAGCTCCTGACGACTGTTCCCGGCGCAACGGGCGGGAGATAGGATCCTGCCTCCGCAGGAGCGACGGCGAGAAGGAACGACTCAAGAAAGCTTCACCCATTCGGCCACGCGATCGAGCGGCACCGAATCCTGCTTGCCCGTCTCCAGCCGCTTGACCGCAGCCTCCCTGCGCGCGAGTTCGTCATCGCCCAGGATCACCGCGAAGCGCGCTCCCGCCGCGTCCGCCTTCTGCATCCGCCGCTTCATATTGCCCTTATAGGCCATGTCGCAGGCGACGCCCGCGCGGCGCAGATCGGCGACGAGGCCGATCGCCGCCGCCTCCGCCGCCGCGCCCATCGGGATCACCGTCACGTCGATCGTCTCGGCCCTGGGCTCCTCCACCAGCATCGCCAGCCGCTCGATCCCCGCCGCCCAGCCGACCGCTGGCGTGTGCGGGCCGCCCAGCGCCTCGATCAGTCCGTCATAGCGCCCTCCGGCCAGCACCGTGCCCTGCGCGCCGAGTCGGTCGGTCACGAACTCGAAGGCGGTGTGGCGGTAATAATCGAGGCCGCGCACCAACGTCGGGTTGCGCGTCCAGGCGACTCCGGCGGCGTCCAGCCCCTTCGTCACCGCCTCGAAGAAGCTCCCCGCCTCGCTCGACAGATAGGCGTCGATGCCCGGCGCGGCGTCGGCGATCGGCCGGTCGCGCGGATCCTTGCTGTCGAGGATGCGTAGCGGATTCTTCTCCAGCCGCGCCTTGCTGTCCTCGGACAAGTCTCCGCGATGCGCCTCGAAATGCTCGACCAGCGCCGCCCGCCACGCCTCCCGCGTCGGCTGGTCGCCGAGCGTATTGAGCTGGAGCGTCACGCCGTCGGCAACGCCCAGTTCGCGCAGCAACTGGTCCGCCATCGCCAGCAGCTCGACATCGGCCTGCGGCTCGGCCGCGCCGATGATCTCCGCGTCGATTTGGTGGAACTGGCGGTAGCGCCCCTTCTGCGGCCGCTCGTAACGGAACACCGGCCCGTGGGTCGCGAGCTTCAAGGGCGCGAACTGTTGCCAGCCGTTGCCGAGATAGGCCCGCGCGATGCCGGCGGTGAACTCGGGCCGGAGCGTGATCGATTCGCCGCCGCGATCCTCGAACGAATACATCTCCTTGGAGACGACGTCGGTGGTCTCGCCCAGCGATCGCGCAAAGACGGCGGTGGGCTCCACCACCGGCACGTCGACGCGCTGGAAGCCGTAGAGCCGCCGCACGCGATCGAAGGCATCGATCACGGCGGCGTGGCGGCGCGCGTCCTCGCCGAAAATATCCTGCATGCCGCGGATGCGTTGGGGGGTGTCGGCCCGGCTCATGCCAGCGGCCCTAACGGAAAAGCGCGCCTCGGAAAATATCCTTCGCACGTGCAACAAAGTCTTGCTTGAGACGGCCGCCGCCCGGGCGTATGGCGCGCCCCGCCATGAATATCGACCTTATCCCCATCGGGGCCAATCCGCCGCACGAGCTCAACGTCATCATCGAAGTGCCGATCGGCGGCGAGCCGGTGAAATATGAGTTCGACAAGCAATCCGGTGCGCTGTTCGTCGATCGCATCCTGCACACGCCGATGCGCTATCCGGCCAATTACGGCTTCGTGCCGCACACGCTTTCGCCCGACGGCGATCCGCTGGACGCGCTGGTGGTCGCCCGATCGCCCTTCATCCCCGGCTGCGTGGTGCGCGTGCGCCCGATCGCGGTGCTGAAGCTGGAGGACGAGCATGGCGGCGACGAGAAGCTGCTGACGGTGCCCGTCGACAGCACCTTCCCCTATTACAACAAGGTCGACGAGAAGGACGATCTGCCCGAGATCGTGATGCAGCAGATCGAGCATTTCTTCACCCATTACAAGGATCTGGAGCCCTCGAAATGGGTGCGGATCGGCTCGTGGGGCGACGCCGACGAGGCGCGCCGCATCATCATCGAGGCGATCGAGCTGGCCGAAAAGGCAAAAGCGGAAAAAGGCTCCGACGCGGGCGTCACGCAGCTTTAGGCGAGGGCGGCGGCAAAAATCGGCGGGCGGGGTGGACGCGCGCGCGCCGCCGCGCCATTGCTCCTGGTATATCGAATATCAGGGGAGGTTCGCTTCACATGACCCGCTTCGTCCGCGCGCTCAACGGCGCCGCGCCGCTCGCCCTCGCGCTGGCCGCCACGGCGGCGATCGCCCAGCCCGCCACCAACAGCAAGCCGCAGCCGAGCCCGATCGTCGAGACGACGCCGCCGCCAAAAGACATTCCTTATCCCGGCACGATCCGGCTCGCCGTCGACGCGCGCGACGTGATCCGCGGCATCGTTCAGATCGAGGAGACGATCCCGGTCGCGCAATCCGGGCCGATGACCCTGCTCTATCCCCAATGGATCCCGGGCAACCACAGCCCGACGGGCCCGATCTCGAAGCTGGACGGCCTGACCATCACCGCCGACGGCCAGCCGCTGAAATGGGTGCGCGACGAGGTGGACGTCTACGCCTTCCATATCGACGTGCCGGCCGGCGCGAAGACGGTGGTGGCGAAGTTCCAGTATCTCTCCCCCACTGCTACCAACCAGGGCCGCATCCAGGCGACGCCCGAGCTGCTCAGCCTTCAGTGGGACAAGGTGGCGCTCTATCCGGCGGGCTATTTCGTCCGCGACATCCCCTATTCGGTGACGGCCACCTACCCGACCGGCTGGCAATCAGCGACCGCGCTGATCCACGGGCTTTCCGGCGATCACGTCACCTATCCCACCGTGGATTTCGAAACGCTGGTCGATTCGCCCGCGATCGCCGGGCGTTACATGAAATCCTGGAATCTCACGCCCGACGTGGCGCTGGACGTGGCGGCGGACGCGCCGCGTTATCTGGAGGCCACGCCCGAGCAGATCGATGCGCACAAGCGGCTGGTCGAACAGGCGATCAAGCTGTTCGGCGCCCAGCATTACGATCACTATGATTTCCTGTTCACCCTCTCCGACACGCTGGGCGGCGAGGGACTGGAGCATCATCGCTCGTCGGAGGACGGCACCGACGCCGATTATTTCACCGAGTGGGATTCGACTCCGGCCGCCCGCAACCTGCTGCCGCACGAGTTCACCCATAGCTGGAACGGCAAGTTCCGCCGCCCGGCCGACCTGTGGACGCCCGACTATCGCCAGCCGATGGGGGATTCGCTGCTGTGGGTCTATGAGGGGCAGACGCAATATTGGGGCTATGTGCTCCAGGCGCGCTCCGGCCTCGTCTCCAAGCAGGACACGCTCGACGCGCTCGCCTCGGTCGCGGCCTATTACCAGAACGCGCCGGGCCTTTCCTGGCGCTCTGTGGAGGACACCACCAACGATCCGACGATGAGCCAGCGCCGCCCGCTCGCCTGGCGGACCTACCAGCGTTCGGAGGATTATTATTCGCAGGGCCAGCTCACCTGGCTCGACGCCGATCAGCTCATCCGCGAGAAGACGCACGGCAAGAAATCATTGGACGATTTCGCCCGCCTGTTCTTCGGCATCCGCGATCGCGACTGGGGCGTCGTCACCTATACGTTCGACGATGTGGTGGCGACCTTGAACAAGGTCATGCCCTATGACTGGGCGACCTTCCTCAAGGATCATATCTACAATTCGCACGCCCAGCCGCCGCTCGACTGGATCACGCTCGGCGGCTACAAGCTCGTCTATACCGACACGCCCAGCGCCTATTGGAAATCCAACGAGAAGGAGCGGAAGATCACCGATCTCACCTACTCGCTGGGGCTGACGATCGGGAAGCAGGGCAAGATCACCGCCGTCCAGTGGGGCGGGCCGTCATTCCAGGCCGGTATCACCAACGGCGGCCAGATCATCGCGGTCAACGGCCGCGATTACGACGCCGATTCGCTCAAGGCCGCGATCACCGACGCCAAGGGCGGCAACCAGCCGATCCATCTGCTCGTCAAGCAGAGCGATCAGTACAAGGACGTCGCCATCCCCTATTATGGCGGGCTGAAATATCCGCATCTCGAGAAGGCGGCCAAGGGCGAAACCGGCCTAGACGCCCTGCTCGCGCCGAAGAAGTAGGTCCTGCAAAGCCCCTCCCGCTTGCGGGAGGGGCGATCAGTGGCTCACCAGCTTGAGCCCGGCAATGCAGCCGACCAAGCCCAGGATCAGCAGGATGCGCGCGATCCCCAGCGGCTCCTCGAAGAACAGCACGCCGACCAGCACCGTGCCGAGCGCGCCGATGCCGCCCCATACGGCATAAGCGGTGCCCATCGGGATGCTGCGCGAGGCGAGCTCCAGCAGACCCATGCTGAACATCACCGAGGCGAGGAATCCCGCCGTCCAGCCCATGTTGCGGAAGCTGTCGACGAAGCGCAGGCAGGTGGTGAAGCCCACCTCGCCCAGGCCGCCCAGCACCAGCCACAGCCAACCCATGCCGTCTCCTTCGCGCCATCAACCGGGCCGCGATAGCCTCTCGCCACCTTTTGGCAAACCGGGCATGGTCCGCGCCCATGACATCGCTCCGCCTCGGCAACCGGCTGGCCCCGGTGCGCTTCCTGATCTTTCTCGCCCTGCTAATCGTTTCGGTGCCGTGCTTCTCGATCCTGCTCGGCTGGCGACACGCGGCGATGTCCGGATTCGATATTTCCGCGCTGGTCTTCATCGCCTCGGTCTGGCCGCTGCTCGGCAGCGCCGATGCGGACACCATGCGCCGCAACGCCGCGCGCAACGACGCCAATCGCGGGCTGCTGCTGGCGATCACCGTCGCCGTCTGCCTCGTCATCCTGATCGCGGTCGGCTCCGAGCTGATCGAGAAGGACGGGCCGAAGGAATGGGCGATCGCGCTGATCGTCGTCACGCTGATGATCGCCTGGCTGTTCTCGAACCTCGTTTACGCCCTGCACTATGCCCACGTCTTCTACACGCGCGGCGATCCCGACGGGGACGGCGAGCCGGGCGACGCCGGCGGGCTCGATTTTCCGGGCACCGACGAGCCCCGCTATTGGGATTTCATCTATTTCAGCTTCACGCTGGGCATGACGTTCCAGACATCGGACACCGGGATCACCTCGACCCAGGTGCGCCGCACCGTCACCTTCCACTGCCTCGCCGCCTTCGTGTTCAACCTCGGCGTGCTGGCCTTCACCATCAACGTGCTGGGCGGCGGCTGATCCCAAGCCGAGCGGCGGCGGAGGCCGGCGTCAGATGGCCGCCGCCGGATCCCGACCGAGGCCGCGCAGGAAACGCTGGCGTTCGCGTTCCTCGCGGTGGAGACCGACGCGGGCCTGGAGCAGATCCCGGCGCGCGAGAATGCCGACCAGCTTGCCCTTTTCGTCCACCACCGGCAGCCGGCCGATTTCCTCGGCGATCATCAACTCGGCGGCCATGTTGGCGGGCATGTCGGCGGGCGCCGTGGTAAGTGACCCGTCCGACGCCAGCTCGCCGAGCGTCGCGCCTTCGGGCAGATCGGCCGAGCGCCAGCGCAGCGCGTCGGCGCGGGAGACAAGGCCGACCGGCCGCCCCTCGCCGTCCACCACCGGATAGCTGCGGTGCGGCGCGCCTTCCTCGAAGAAGGCGAGCGCCTCCGCCACCGGCATGGCGGCGGCAAGCGTCGCGGGCTTCAGCGTCATGATCTCGGCGAGCTTGGTCGTCGCCAGCGGATCGACGCCATATTCCTGCGAGATATGATG
>Ga0164242_10007586_pt1 | contig 11852 bp, 10 predicted proteins | sample OricomgcompostMG_FD_108783 | JGI IMG/M metagenome (GOLD analysis project Ga0164242, IMG submission 108783) | Miracle-Growth compost microbial communities from Emeryville, California, USA - Original compost - Miracle growth compost (MG) ... | reverse complement strand
GATGAGTGGGCCGAGCAACGCCGCTACCTCGGCGTCGACGCCCTCGCCGTCGCACAAGCCGTCCTGACCGCCCGCATCACCGAGCAACCGAAGGAGGACACGACGAGCATCGAGCACGCCATCACCGGCCAGCTCACCGCCTAAACCACAACCGAAGGGTTCATCCCTTCGTACACCACTCCAGAGGACTTGACCGTCGAGATGCTGTGAAGATGTCTCACCATTGCTGGCGCACTTGTCACAAACCTGCCCTCGCCAGACCCTGTGTGACAAGTAGCTATGCAACATCCGTGCACGGAAGCGTGTGCTGCAAACCAGGGATGACAACGCCCGACGCCCAGCTGAGTCCACTCGATGCGCGGGCGCGCCACACCAGCTTCGAGTTGCGCGATCAGAATCGCACCCCTTTCAAGCAGCGGACGCCAGGATCTTCCCAAGTTCCTCGTCTGTGAGCGTAAGAGGGTGACCGCGCATGCTGCTCGATGCGATTGCTGCCTGAACAACACGTCTGCTGAGACCAGGATCCCATCCCATGGTGGTGAGCCGGGGGATCTGCATCTCATCCACGAGCTGATTCAGCCACGGGGCAAGTTCGTGGCGACTGGCTTGCCCGCCCAAGCAGATTGCCGCAGCTTCGTTGTAACGGTCCAAGGCGGCAGCAGAGTCAGGACCTCGCTGCTCTAGCGCCTGGATGGTAGTAGTGATCACGGGCGGCAACAGACGGGCACAGATCGCCCCGTGCGGCGCACCCAACAGCCCTCCCAGAACCCCTGCGAGACCGTGGACGGCGCCCAACTTCGCGTGTGTGAGGGCCATTCCTCCCATAATGCTGGCTAAGCTCATCTCGGTGCGGGCATCCACGTCCTCACTCGATGCGTACGCTCGCCTGACGTTGCGCGCCGCACGGCGGAGGCCGTCCCGGGCGAAAGGATCCGAAAATGGATTCGCGGCTGCCGAGACCAGGGGCTCGAGGCACTGCGTCAGGGCATCCATCCCGCTGGACGCTGTCACCGCTGGCGGACAGTCGAGTGTGAGCAGCGGGTCGACCAGTGCGGCCTCGGCAAGCACGCCCGGGCCTCGCAAACTGACTTTCACCGCATGTTCAGGCACGGAGAGCACGGCGTTTCGGGTGACTTCTGTGCCAGCACCGGCGCACGTGGGAACCGCAACCACCGGGATCCCGGGTAGTGCCACCGGCCGCCCGGCACCGATCACCTCTAGAAAGGCCTCTGGAGGATCCGTTTGTTCCAGGAGAGCTCCCACCGCCTTGGCTGTGTCGATGACGCTCCCGCCTCCCAATCCCACTATGACCTTCGGCCTGTGGGCACGTGCCTGGGTCAGTGCCACTTGGACAGCGGCGACGGTTGGCTCTCGCGTTACGGAGTGCACTGCCACCTCGCCGGGCAGCTGTGAGACCAGGCCGGCGTGGCGTTCCGGGGAACTGCCGACGATAACCATGCTGCGTTCGCCATAGCCGCCAATGATCGCCGGCAACTGTGCTGCGACGCCGGCCCCAAAAACGACCCGTGCAGGCGTCCGCAGTTCCCACGGTCCTTGCGGTTGCGCCACCTGTTACGCCCCCTGGCCGATGGGGCGCTGCCCGTAGTCGGAGAGGTACCAGTCCCGTGAAGCGAGCACCACTTCCGGAGTGAGCGGGTCGACGGGTCCGAGCTGGAGTGCGAGGTGCGCATGTTCGGCACATTCCTCGGTATATGTGGCGGCGCGCAGTGCCTTGGTGACGGTTGGGCCGATGGTGAAGACACCGTGAGAGCGGAGTAGTACGGCCGATCCGTCGCCGACATGCCGCACGATTTCCCGGCCGACCTCTTCCTCGCCGATCACGGCGTAGTCCGAACAGGGGATCGGACCGCCGAAGAGCGAGGCCTGCGTCGTAGTCAGAACGGGTACAGACTCACCCCGAATGGCGAATGCTGTGGCGTACCGCGAGTGGGTGTGCACCACGCCGTTGACGTCGGGCCGTTCCCGGTAGACCAGGCAGTGCGACATCGTGTCTACCGACGGCTTGAGGTCGCCTTCGACAACACGTGCCGAATCATCAATAACAACGAGGTGCTCCGGACGCAGCTCGGTGAAGGACACGCCGCTGGGCTTGATCGCGATGAGTCCGGTAACCGGATCGCGCCCTGAGACGTTGCCGCTCGTGCCCACGACCAGGCCGGCGTCGGGCAGGTCGCAGTTCGCTCGCCAGATCAACTCGCGTAGTTCGGCAGGGAAGGTGCTCACAAGGCCTCCAGCTGCTCAGAGTCGACCGCTGCTGACACTTCAACGGCAGACAGTTCCTCATCGTCGACGTCGACCCTGACGTCGAGCCGGTCCGCGATCGCCGCAACGATACGGCGGGCCGATATCCCGTACTCGTCCTTGAGGTAGGCAGCGGTGGCACCGTGGGCGAACTGGTCGGGCAAACCGATGCGCAGCAACTGGGTCCCGACCCCGGCTTCCGCCATGCGCTCGGCCACCGCCGAGCCGAGGCCACCGATGACATTATGGTTCTCGATGGTGACCACGAGCCTGTCCCCGGCCCGCGCCGCGTCCACTACCTCGGGATCGGTGAACGGCTTGAGTGTCGTGACGTGCCGGTGAGTTGCTGAGATTCCATGGCGCTGCAGTACCTCGCAGGCCCGGATCGTGTCCTCTGTGCAGATGCCGGAGGAGAAGACCGTGATGTCGGAGCCCTCGCGCAGGCGCCGCACCCGGTCGAACTCCATCGGAGTACTGAAGAGCCTGGGCACGCTACCGCGCAGCATCCGTATATAAACTGGGCCGGCCACCTCGTGCGCAACGTCGAGAACACTCTCGATGTCGGCTGCGTCCCCCACTTCGAGCACGGTCATGTTGGGCATCCCGCGCATGAGCGAGATGTCCTCGATCGCTTGGTGGGTCACTCCGCCAGGGGTCATGATTCCGGGCAGGAACCCGACGAGTTTGACAGGCAGGTTCGGGTAGCACACGGACATGGCCAACTGATCGTAGGGGCGGCGCACGAGGAAGACCGCGAAGGTGTGCAAGTACGGAACCATCCCCTCGCGGGCCATGCCACCAGCCCAGCTCAGCATGTTCTGCTCGGCCATTCCCATGTTGAAGAAGCGGTCAGGGTAGGCGTCGCGAAACTTGGCGATCTCGGTGGACCCGGTCAGGTCGCCGGACAGCACGCACACTTCGGGCTTGTCCGCGGCCCAGGCGACCAGGTTCCTGGCGTGTACTTGCTGCTCGATCATGCCTGTTCTCCCGTCAATGCTGTGAGGGCCGCGCGGAGTTCGCGTCGGTCTGTGTCGTCCTTGGGTCGGACGTAGTGGAGGTTGGGTTTGCGCGCGTCGAGGTAGGGCACGCCATGGGCGGTGTCGGTGTAGCACAGGACCACCAGCGGTCGGCTCCCGTCGCGTTCAGTGACCGCGTGCTCGATCGCTACCGGATCATGCCCGTTCACGATGACCACGTTCCATCCGAATGCCGCGAACCGCGCGTCGATGGGTTCGACACTCATGATGTCCTTCGTAAGCCCGTCGACCTGTTGGCCGTTGACGTCGACGAAGAGTATGAGGTTGTTCAGCCGGTAGTGGGCCACGGCCTGCGCCGCTTCCCACGTTTGACCTTCCTCTAGCTCACCGTCGGACATGAAGACGACCGTCCTGCCCGCCTCACCGCGCCGCTGGCGAACTACCGCTATGCCGGCCGACTGGCTGAGCGCCTGACCGAACGAGCCGGTCGTCAGCTCGAATCCTGGTGAGTGTTCAGCACCGATCATCTCCAGCGTGCTGCCGTCGGTGTTGAAGGTCTCGAACGCGCCCGGTTCCAGTCGCCCCACCGACTCGAGCGCAGCATAGATCGCAACTGCGTAGTGCGCGGGGGAGATGAGGAAACGGTCCAGCCCGGGACGCTGCTCGCCGTGGAATCTACCCCCAGACGGTGACGGATTCACTGTTCCGGGCACGCCGGTGAACTGGGGTGCCGGCAATGGCTCGGGAACAGCGGCGAGCTGCAGGACGCGTGTGTAGAGGGTGGCGAGTATCTCCGCCGAGGAGAGCGCCTGGCTCAGGTAGCAGCCGTCCTGCTTCAGAGTCAGTTCCAGAACGCGCGCGCGAACACGGCGCGCTACCGCTTCAGGCGTCTGCTCTGTTAATACTGTCGAGTCGGGAGGAGCCTCCGGCGTGGTAGAGCCGCCAGAAGGTTTGGACGTGGTCATCGTTTTCTCCTTCGGTGCTGACGGGACCATGGCCGAACGGCACGGCAATCGCCAGCGGGTAGTCAACGGTTCAGTTGCGTAGTCGGATTGGCCATGATGTCGGCGAGTTCTTCGCGGTTGGTTACGACCTGTTCACCGTGCTGGGCAAGGGCCAAGGCCGCCATCGCAGTCGCAAGCCCAGCAGCGTTATCGAGGTCATGATCGAGCCATGCGTGGAGGAATCCAGCGGCGAGGCCGTCTCCCGCTCCGAGCCGGTCGACGATGTCAACGGGGTAAGCCGGCGCGCTGACCCTGCGTCCACCGACACGGCCGATGATCCCCTGCTCACCTGCGCTCATCACGATGCACTCGGCAGAGCTGATCTCACACAGCGCATCCAGTGCCTCGGCCGCGGTGGGCCCGAAGCCCAGCAGTGCCTTCGCGTCGCCGTGCGGGCAAAAGAGAATGTCAGCGCGTTCAATGTAGGTCCGCAGTGCACTCGCCGCGTCCTCGCAGTTCCACAGCAGGGCACGGAAGTTGACATCAAAAGACACCGGAACGCCCTTCTTGTTTGCCCTGGTGAACGCCTCGTCCACGACCTTGCGCACGGAGTCGGACAGCGGCACGGTAAGCCCGGTCAAATGAATCAACCGCGTGTCCAGCACTCGATCCCAGTCGATCATCTCGGGGCTCAACTGGGTGAATGCCGTGTTGGCCCGGTCGAAGTGAACCCGGGTCGGGCGTGGCGCGGCTCCGTATTCCACGAAGTAGGTACCGAGGCGAGCGCCGGGGATGCGGACGACATGGTCGAGGGCCACGCCGTGAGAGGTGAGTTCGTTTTCGACGCGACGGCCCAAAGGATTGTCGGGCACCGCGCTGACCCAGGCGGTGCGCCAACCGAGCCGGGCGAGGCTGGACAAGACGTTGGCTTCGGTGCCGACAACATGGGCACGCAGCGCGGTCGTTGTTTCCAGACGGTCGCCAGCAGGGACACTCAGGCGCAGACCACCCTCGCCGATAGCTGTGACATCAAACCTGGTTGGCATGGCGCGTCTGCACCTCCTCTAGCTCACTGCGTAGCTGCGCTGTGACTTTCTCCGGTGCAGGGTCGTTTGCGATCGCCTTTCCCACCGCCACGACGTCGAAGGCAAGTCCGGTGAAGTACCGCAGGTCACCGGGACCGATGCCCCCAGCCAGGGTCACCTCGCGACCCTGAAGGCTCATGCCCGCGAGACGGCGCAGGTTCTGGCGGGTCGACTTGTCATCTCGGGCGGGGACGCCTCCCGGGCGGTGCGCAATTACTCGGCGCACTTCGTCCACGAGCAGGTCGGACAGTTCCGACTCGGTCCACCCCTCCCAGAGCTCGACCTCGATCTGTCCACCGTGGTATGCCGCGGCCCGAGCGGCCGCCGCAACAACCGACCGTCCCGCCTCTCCCACCACGGTGACCCGGTCCGCGCCCGCCTCGAACGCCATCGAGGCGAACATCTCGCCTGCTCGGGCAATCCGGAGGTCAGCCACGAGAGGGGTGTGCGGGACGGCCCGCTTCAGTGCCCGGACAGCATCCAGTCCGCGGTGCAGCACCAGGACAGTGCCAACTTCGACGATGTCAACGCTGGCACGTCGGGCTGCCTGAACGGCGGCATCGAGGTCGGCGGTGTCCAAAGCGAGCTGGATCTTTGACGGGGTCGTCATGACACCGGGTCGGCCAGCGTGTAAAGCCTCGCCGGGTTGTAGACCATGAACTTGTCGATCTGGTCCGAGGTGAAACCCTCTTCCAGCAGTCGTGGCAGGAACCGCTGCTTTATCCATTGCCAGCCGGGGCCGAAGCCGTAGACCGTGTGGTGGGAGCGGCGACCCATGTCGTTGCAGAGCATCAGTTGGTCCTCGTAGCCGTCCGCGACCAGTTGCCGCAGCAGTTCCACTCGCATGCTGTCCGGGTAGTACTTCGCCTTGCCGGGCCCGTCGTAGATCAGTGAGGCCCCGGTCTCCAGCATTTTGCGGTGATACCACAAGTCGGGGTTGCGATCGACGTGGGCGACAATAAAGCGGCTCAGATCGAAGCCTTCATCGGCCGCGATCTCGAGGATTTCGATGCCCATCGTCCCGTTGGTGGTGTGTGCGTGCACGCACACACCGGTCTGGTTGGCAGCACGTACAGCTGCGCGGATTACCTTTTGCTCACCAGGAGTTAGGTGCATGTATCCGCCGCCGACCTTGATCCAGCCGGCCTTGCTATCGGTGCCGTCCATTCCCACAGTGATGTCGTCGACCATCTCTTTGATGATGGTGTCGACGTCCCACTCGGCGATGTCGTCCGGCATGCCGTGCTCCTGACAGATGTAGCCAGTGCAGGCGACCACGTTTACGCCGGTCATTTCCGACGCCTTGCGCATCCCGGCTGCGTCCCGGCCCCAGGTCTTCGGCGTCGCTTCGACGATTGTCCCGCCGCCGATCTTCTTGTACTCCTGGAGCATCTGGACGGACTTGTCGAAATCGTCCAGGAAGTGGTCCTCCTCGTTCTTGGACCCGTGCCCCATGGGGTGAGTCAAGATGTGCTCGTGCGGCAGCGTATATCCCAGAGCGGCGGTGTCCACGTCACCGAGAACGGTTCGAACCTTGCCCATGTCGTCTCTCCTTATGTCGTTTCTGGATTGGTCTGTAATGCAGTATCCGGAGCCCGATCAGATTCCGGGTTCCACCTGGCTTCGGCGAGAGCTGGCACTGGTGTTCTCCGCCGCCGCCCCAGTGGTTGTTGCCGCGTCTTCCAGTGAGATCGCCCGGGTCTCACGGGCGAACAGGTACGCGATGCCGCCGATCAGGAATAGCGCGGCGAACAAGTAAAATGCGGGGGGAACGGCGTCCAGGGTGACGTTCTGTTTGATAACCGACCCGCCGATCAGTGCGCTCATAAGGATCGGCCCGATGACCTTGCCGACTGCCCCGATGCCGTATCCGAGACCGATGCCGGTCGATCGAGCCTCGTTGGGGAATTGTTCGGCTCCGAAGGTGTTTAGGAGTCCGAAGGCACCGTCGCCGAACATCATTGCCAACAGGATGCCCACGAAGAAGGGTGTGCCGCTGGTCGCGTTCGCCGCAATCAGACATCCGACCGCGCCGAGTAGCCCGAATCCGAAGAGAACCCAGCGACGCCCGATCACGTCGGCGAGCCAGGACGCACCCAACCGTCCGACCATGTCGGCAATCGACACCCAGGTAAAGAGGGTTCCGACCGAGGCGGCGGTGTAGCCGAAGCCATCGTGTAGGAGGGTCTGTCCCCAAGACTGGATCGTGAACGAACCGAGGATGAAGCAGAACGTACCGATCGTGACAACCGCTAGTTGCTTCCGGTACTTAGAGAAGAGGACTTGGTAGGCCCCGGCTCGCTCGCTGAGCTGTCTGTTGGTCTTCTGGCTGGCCTGCGGCAGCGGAGCGACGTCGGTAACCGGTATCTGCAGGGCCCATGCATAGGCCTCCTTGGCTTCCTGTGACTTGCCGTGGGACTGCAGGAAACGGGGCGACTCGGCGACAGTCCGCAGCCAGAACAGCAGAAGCACCGGCACGCAGCCCAAAGCGATCATCCCTCGCCAGCCGATGTCATCGCCAAGCCATTTCTGGGCCTGCGCGCCGAGGAGCAATCCGCCGGGGATGAACACCGAGACTAGTCCCGCCAGCAGGCCGCGGCGCTTGGTGGGCACGAACTCCTGCACGTATGGGATCATGGTGATGCTCAGACCGCCGACACCGATCCCGGTTCCGACCCGCATAATCGCCAGGAACCACCATCCGCGATCGGGGGTCCCGATCGATAGCGCGGTGAAGACGACCAGGACGACGATGCACCAGAAGAAGGTTCGTCGCCTGCCGATGTGGTCGGCGAGCCGCCCCCAAGTGATCGCTCCAATCACGGTTCCGACGCCGGTGGCCGCGAGGATCATTCCTGCTTCGAAACCGGTCAGATGCCAGGGCTTGGTCAGCAGCGAGACAACGAATCCAATGAGGAAGATGTCGAAGAATTCGGCGATGTTTCCCACCACGGCGAGCCCGATCAGGCTCTTCTGATGGCCGGTTAGTGGCCCATTATCGATCTGATCCGCCGCCGTGAGAACAGCTTCTGGATCGACTGCGGCATTCCCAGCAGTCATGACAGTCTCCTTTATGCTCAGCCCGCACACGTCAACCGTTCCCAGCAGGCGGAGTTGGAGCATCCGTCCTGCTGCTGACCGGAGGCCGGCCATTCGCTGCCGGTCGGTGTGACGGAGACCATAGGATTTGCCTTGGTCTGCGCTCAACGTCTTGGTGAGCAACTGCTCACCCCCATTCACTGTTCGAGGGACTGTGAGCTGCTGCGGACATGTCAGAATGCCGGGAGGATGTCGCTAGTTTCCATACCGAGGATGCCGCTAGTGAAGGATGGATAGCATGAGCGTCGGATCATCTCCATGGCTGGACGGGTGGGAGCCCGAACCTGGCCGCGAACATACCCTCCAAGTGCTCGACGTGGCGCGTCGCTACTACGAGGACGGCATGAGTCAGGCCCAGATCGCGGCTGCGATCCGCTACTCCCGTCCGACCGTGGGCCGCATTCTCAAGGAGGCGCGCACGACAGGTGTCGTGCAGATCCGGGTCACTAACCCGCTGGAGCGAGCGCTGGAACTCGAACGCGTCATCTCCGCCCGGTTCGGGGTTGCGAACGTTCGTGTCACACCCAGCGCCTCGACCGTTGATGGAATCGCCGAGGCCGGTGACAGCACAGCGCAGATCCTGCCCCGCATTTTGCGACCTGGTACACGGGTTGGACTGTCAGCCGGACGGATCCATGGTTACGTCGCCGAGCACATCAGGCCGGGGCCTGCTTGTCATCCGACCTTCGTTCAGATGGTTGGCAACCTCAGCGAGGACAGCATCGTGATGAATGGGGCGGAACTGTGTCGACAATTCGCCGACCGGTTGGGTGGCGTCGCGGTCACCATCGATGCCCCACTGCTCGCTCGCACAGGTGAAGAAGCGCGCGCGATCCGGTCACAGGCGAAGGTCGCGAAGGCACTACAGCAGGCAGCCGGCGTTGACGTAGCAATCGTCGGCGTCGGCGCAGGCTTTCACCACGCCACTGGAGTCTTCACTAGCCTGCTCTCGACCGCCAATATCCGCGCTCTGCGTAAGCAAGGCGCGGTCGGGCACATCCTCGCGCAGTTCTTTGACAAGGACGGAAACGTCGTGGGTGAACCGGTCCAGGACCTCGTCATTGGCCTCCGCGTTGAGCAGCTACGAAGCATCCCTCATGTGATCGGGATCGCGGCCGGTGCGCACAAAGCAGAAGCGCTCAAAGCGGCGCTGCGCGGAAGGCTGCTCAACGGGCTAATACTCGACCGTTCCGCGGCCCAATCCCTGGCATACTCCGACGACAACTGACGAACTACTGTCAGCCCACTCGCACCCACTCGGCATCCAAGGTGAACTGACCATGACCTACCGCCTCGGCGTCTATGAAAAGACACTTCGCACAGACCTAGCCTGGCCGAGCCGTTTTGCTCTCGCCGCGCGATCCGGATACGACTTCGTCGAACTCGCCATCGACGAGTCAGCAGAACGGATCGCCCGGCTCGACTGGTCATCGAGTCATCGGCACACAGTGCGCTACGCGGCTGAGGAGGTCGGCGTCAGCATCGATACCGTCACATTGAGTGCTCACCGCACTACACCGCTCGGCAGTGCCGACGCGGATACGCGGGAACACGCGAGGCAGCTGACCACACGGGCGGTCCGTTTGGCGGCGGATCTGGGTGCAAACTGCGTCCAAATCGCCGGGTACTTCACCTACTACGAGCCTCACCACCCGCAAGCCCGCGCACTCTTCCTAGAGGGACTCGCCAGCGCCGCTGAGCAGGCCAGCACCGAAGGCGTCACCCTCGCGGTGGAGAACGTGGACGGACATGATGTGACCTCGGTTGATGACGGCATAGACATCATCACTGCAATCGGCTCACCGGCGATCAAGCTCTACATCGACGTTGGCAACCTTGCCGGCAACAAGCTCGACGTTCCGGATGAGTTGCGCAGAGGTCTACCGTACGCGCATGCAGTCCAGTTCAAAGATGCAACGCCCGGGGTGTTTCGCCGCGTCGCCTTCGGCGCCGGCACAGTGCCATGGGCTGACGTCGTTCGAGTGCTAACAAAGTTCAGCTACGGCGGACCGATCAGCCTCGAAATGTGGAACGACGACCAGGACGAGGAGCTTGCATCCTCTGCCGCTCGCTGGTTCAGAGGTCTGCTCGGAAACGCAGAATCGCTCCGCCACCATTGAGCATCAAGACGCCGCCGGGGAGACCCAACCCCCTCGAGTGAGTAGCTCAGGATCTTCTGGGTATTCCGCGACAGCGGGCAACCTCCATAGGTTGCTGCTCTGTAGTGCCCTGAGCCAATAACACCGCACCCTTCCAACAAGACCCGCGGCCCCCGCAGTATCCATAAGCGATACTATTCGATGAGTCGAGATGCATAATCGTTCGATCGCAGACCCACCGGTCGTGGTCGCCCAGCGGGTCAAGTTTCTTCCTGAGTTTCTGTCACAGATGCGCGCGCACTGAAACTAGAAACTCTGCAAACTCTCGCCTCACCATGCCGCTCGACAAGTCGCCGCTCAGAAGTTCTGCGCCATGTTGGTGAACCGCGAGTAATGCCCCTGGAACGCGACGGTGATCGTGTCGGTGGGGCCGTTGCGGTGCTTGGCCACGATCAGGTCTGCTTCACCGGCGCGCTCGGACTCCTTGTCGTAGGAGTCCTCGCGGTGCAGCAGGATCACCATGTCCGCGTCCTGCTCGATGCTGTTGTGCGCGGCGATGCCGTCGGCGATGAAGTTGTGGCCGCCGACGACGGTTGCGTCGAAGACCTCCTCGATGCCGTCCGGATCGATGGAAACGACCGGATCCCACAGGATGTCGTTGATGGCTTCGAGGTCCAGGTCGGCGGTGTCCAGGGCGGTCGCGACCGCAGAGAGAGCGGGCGCATCGTCGCCGCTGGCAACCGCGAGTTGCAGATGCTCGCGCAGTGCCGGATCGACCGTCTGCTCGCCGCGCGCGGCGGTCGCTGCGCGCACTTCGTCGCGGAGGGCGGTCTGCTCGGCGTTCAGCGATCCCTTGGCGTAGATCTCCTGCAGGAACCGGCGCACGTCATCGACCCCGCGCACGTGCAGCTGGTAACCCCCGACAGCTCGCAGGATCTGCGTCGAGATGCCGAAGCGCAGCAGCAACCGCGCGACGTCGTCGATCAACCGCCGTGACGCGGCCTGCACGAAGATCTGCGCGTCACCGTCGGCGCCACGGGTCACCTGACCGTCCAGCCGCCACAACGCGTTGACGAAGACCGCGATCTCCCGCTTGGGCAGATGGAACAGGTCCGGGATCAGCTCGCGCTTCTCGGCGGGCAGGATGTCGACGCCGATGGCGCAGGCGTCCGCTTCGCGTTCGTAGTTGCGTGGTTTGAACGGTGTCCGCGACGACCAGTAGTAGGCCATCGTCTTCAGCTGGTCGTCGCTTTCGAGCGGCTCGAACATCTCCGGCGCCGGCACGTGCCGCGGCACCGCGACCCGGTCGCCGGTGCGCAGGTCGCCGAGCTGGCGCCAGCCGTCATACGTCAGGAAGCGGTGGTTCTCCGTCGCCCGGATCGTCTT
>Ga0164242_10007585_pt1 | contig 11854 bp, 7 predicted proteins | sample OricomgcompostMG_FD_108783 | JGI IMG/M metagenome (GOLD analysis project Ga0164242, IMG submission 108783) | Miracle-Growth compost microbial communities from Emeryville, California, USA - Original compost - Miracle growth compost (MG) ... | reverse complement strand
CCGTCGGCTTCCTAATGATGAGCCACATGACGACGCCGGAGAACCTGGCCGTCGAGGCGAAGAAGATGGAAAGCTACGGCGCGACCTGCATCTACGTGGTCGATTCCGGCGGCGCGCTGAACATGAACGACGTGCGCGAGCGTTTCCGTGCGTTCAAATCGGTGCTGAAGCCCGAGACCTTGACCGGCATACATGCCCACCACAACCTGTCGCTTGGCGTGGCCAATTCGATCGTTGCCGTTGAAGAAGGATGCGATCGCATCGACGCGTCGCTCGCCGGCATGGGCGCCGGAGCGGGCAATGCACCGCTCGAAGTGTTCATCGCCGCCGCCGAACGCATGGGCTGGGATCACGGCACCGATCTGTACACGCTGATGGACGCGGCCGACGACATCGTGCGCCCGCTGCAGGACCGCCCCGTGCGCGTGGACCGCGAAACACTCGCGCTCGGTTATGCCGGCGTGTATTCGAGCTTCCTGCGCCACGCGGAAATCGCCGCCGCCAGGTACGACCTGAAGACCGTCGACATCCTCGTCGAACTCGGCAAGCGCCGCATGGTCGGCGGTCAGGAAGACATGATCGTCGACGTCGCGCTCGACCTGAAGAAGGGGCGGAAAGCTCGCACAAACGACACGGTCGTCTCCTGATTCAGGACTGGATAATGACGAAGTTCATAGTGAAATTCGAGCCCTCGAACGTCGAGTTGCCCTGCGGCGGCGATGCGACGTTGCTTGATGTGGCGCTGGAGTCCGGCTATTTCCCGAAGCACAGCTGCAGACGAGGGGAATGTCGAGCTTGCGAGACTCGAATCGTTTCTGGAAGTGTGCGATATGCTGCTGGACCGTCGCCTGATGGCCTGAAGGCCGGTCATTGTTTGACGTGCCTCGCACATCCTCTGTCAGATGTCGTGCTGGATGCACCCGAGGTGTCGGGTGTTCCCGGTCTCCGTCTTGTTAAAGCGGCCGTTCGCGTGGTGTCGGTAGACCGCGTTAGCCCCGATGTAGCCGTCGTCCGCATGCAATTGCCCGCAACCGCTGGCTTCCGTTTTACGCCTGGCCAATATGTGGACGTGGTGTTGCGAGATGGCGCACGTCGTAGCTATTCCATGGCGAACACGCCTTCCGATGATGGACAAATCGAATTGCATATACGCGCGATGCCGGGCGGCCGCTTTTCGCAGCACGTGTATCGGAGTCTTAAACCACGAGATCTGCTGCGACTCGAGGGCCCCTTCGGTTCCTTCACGCTGAGCGATACGCAAGCGCCCGTGATTCTGCTCGCCTCTGGAACTGGATACGCACCGATCGCCTCGATTGTGCATGCACACCTCAACGAGCTGATCTCGCGAGGGGCGACACTCTATTGGGGCGGACGCCGTTTGCAGGACCTGTACGCCTCGAAAGATGTCGAGAGTTGGGCGAATCTTTCGCCCAGATTGAAATTCGTGCCCGTTCTTTCAGAGCCGGACCCTGCCTGGCCGGGACGCACTGGCTTCGTTCACGAGGCCGTCCAAGATGACTACCCCGATCTTTCGGGGTTCGAGGTCTACGCATGTGGAAATCCTTTGATGATTGACGCGGCCCGTCACGCTTTCACGACCGAGTGTGGTCTGCGCGAAGGTGGTTTTCTTAGCGATGCCTTCGTAACTGCGGTCGGTCGCTGACTTCAGGGCGAGCGAGGAGCTGCCCATAACTGCAGCGTGCGGACTCGTCCATGTTGCACACGATCAGGTGTATACCCCGAGGTGAAACACGTTGACCGAAACCCACACACTCCATAACATACGCATACGAATGCGTATGTTATGGAGTAAGATGGGCCGCGCGAGGACGTCGTTGAAACGCAAAATATGAGGATCAAAAAGAATCGTTTCGACTGACCGGAAATAGAAGATAAGTAAAACTAATAAAAGGCATTTTAGCGTTATTGATTTTTCTCAGGCCATTAGTTTGGCTATGACTGTGCGGAGCTGCTCCCGTCTGCTGTGATGGGCTGGAAGGGCAGCCAAAAATTTAACTTAAGTCCGAAGGGAGACAAAGGTATGTGGAAGCGCGGAGAGTGGAAAATCAAGGTGTCGGTGTTGGCGATCGCCTGTGTGTGCGGAGAAGTTGCACATGCCCAGTCGAGCGTCAACCTGTACGGTATCGTGGATGGAGGGTTGCTCTACACCAGCAAGACGCTCAACCAGACGACGGGTCAAAATGCCGGTCGTCAATTTTCGATGATCGACAGTGGATCGGCACCGTCCCAGTTCGGGTTGACGGGAACCGAAGATCTGGGCGGGGGATTGAAGGCGAAGTTCAAACTGGAAAGTGGCATCAGCGTGGCGAACGGCGGCTTCGACGATTCGAATGGCAATCTTTTCGGTCGTGAGGCGTGGGTTGCGCTTGCGAGCCAGTACGGTGAAGTGACCGCTGGGCTGCAGTTTTCGCCATTCTTTATTTCCCAGTTCGAGACAGACGCTCGTGGGTTCTCGCAATTCGGTAGTGGTCTTGTAACCTATATCGACAACGCCATCGGAACAGGTATTTTCAACTCGAATGCTATTTCGTATGCGAGTCCGAATATTGCCGGTTTTCAAGGCAGCGTCATGTTGGCACTGGGCGGGGAAGCGGGAGACTTTCAGGCGGGCCGGCAGTACTCGGCCAGCCTGAAATACGAAAACGGCGGGTTTCTCGTGAGCGCGGCCTTCTATGACGGAAATAGCGGCGGCACGCTTCAGACACCGCTTCCGACCACGGTCCCGTTCATTGGGCGGACGATCGGGGCATCCTACAAGTTCGGCACCGTCACGGCCAAAGCCGCGGTCGTGAACTATAAGGTTGCGGGGTCTTTCAACAACTACATCTATAGCGGAGGTCTCGATTACCTTTTGACTCCGCAGTTCGATCTAAACGGTGGCGTTTACTACACGTCCGACCGGGGAAATTCGAAAAACCACTCGATCATGGGCGCATTGGGCGGGCAGTACTTCATCTCCAAGCGTACCGCCTTGTATGGTCAGGTTGGGGTAGTGGACAACCATGGTGCAATGGATACCGGATTGTCCGTCAACGGTGCGTTGTTCGAGGCGCCAGGAACGACGGTCGGCGCGAATATCGGTGTGCGCCATTCGTTCTGATTGCAGGTAGCCGGATCGTCACCGATTGGGGAGGTCCCTTTTCATAGCGGACCGCATTCCCGGTGATCGGTGGCGCTCGGCTCCTCGGGCGCTAGCAGCTAGTCGATCGGGGAACAAGCAAGATGTCGGGTCCCGCAATTCGTCGCGCCATACAAGAGGATGTGGGCAGCCACGCTGCCCACCAAGGAATTAAATTGCGAAAATTCCACTTCTCCATCCGCCTTAAACTGATTTTCGCTTTCGGTTGTTGTGCTGTACTAATGCTGGCGATTGGAGTCGTCGTGGCCTCGTGGTATTACCGGCGCGACGAATTGGTCGGAGTACACGGAAACTGGCTGATTGCTGGGGTGATCGCCGCTGCATTTTCCGGTCTGGCAGTCATTCTATATAGCGGATTCCACTTATATAGTTTGGTTTGCGGTGGTCTCGGGAGAATGACGGCGGTATTTGAATATATTGCTTCAACGTTGGATCTCACCAAGAGGGCAGCCCCGCCGAGAATGGACGAGTTCGGTCGCGCGGCGCTTTCCTTCGATCGTTTCATGTGTCGGGTAGCAGAAACGGTGTCGGTGGTCTATGCATCGACAGGCTCCGTTAGCACTGCGACGCAGGAAATCGCGAGTGGCAACGCAGATCTGTCGACCCGCACCGAAAGGCAGGCGCTATTTGTTCACGAGACAACTTCGAGCATGGCGGCGCTAAGCCAGACTGTCACCCAGAACACGGCGAACGCCCGACGGGCCAATACACTGGCAGCCGAAGCGTCACGGACCGTAACGGTTGGCGAAAATGTGGTTCACGCAATGGAGGATATCATTGGGCGAATTCGCAAAAGCTCAGGCAAGATCACCGAGATCACGGCGGTCATTGAAGGCATCGCTTTTCAGACGAACATCCTCGCGTTGAATGCTGCGGTGGAAGCGGCGCGCGCAGGCGAGCAAGGTAGGGGCTTCGCGGTGGTGGCTACGGAAGTACGCGGTCTGGCTCAACGCTCCGCTGTAGCAGCAAAGGAGATAAGGGACCTCATTGCTTCGTCGGTAGAGGAGATACAGGTTGGTTCGGAGCGAGCCACCGAGGTTAGCTCCACGATGTCGAGCATCAAGATTTCCATCGCTCACCTGGTTAGCGTAATCGACGAGATTGCGCGGGCTTCCGATGAGCAGGACCGGGGAATTGAGCGCGTCCACCGGTCAATCGTCGCGATCGATCGAGACACCCAACAGAATGCGGCGCTTGTCGAGCAGGCGACGGCTGCTGCGCACTCTCTCGACGACCAGGCGATGACCTTGGCGAAAGTAATCTCTGCATTCAAGGTCTAGATGCAGATTGATCCTCGCTCCGAGGCAGTGACCAACCGCCGATTGTCCACTTCAACCTGAAATTTTGCCGATCGATTCCGCAAGGCAGTGAATCGTCGATCGTCGTGCACGACATAAGCTTGGCATTTCGTGCACGCCTTGCAATAGAAGCTTCCTGGTTGACTAGCCAATGCAGATGGCCATCACATTCGGATGCCGTGATTGGGTGGATTCGTGCCGCACATGGACCCGCTTGGGGAGTGCTTCGAAACTATCACATGCAGAAGACCCTCGTCGAGCCGAAGGGTTCGGGGGACGCTTGCTACTTGGGATGATCGCCAGTGAGACCTGCTGTCCGTGGCGTAAACCATTAGCACGATGGAGTTGACTCGAATGAGTCTTGATTTGTAGCATACGCATGCGTATGTGTATTTGACTAACTGATTGAACCTGATTGCGCGTCAGATTGCCGGCTTCGACCACTTTCGCCGTAGGCTTTGCAAGTGTGAAGATGCTTCGTCAGATAGAAACTGATTCGGAGTACAAAGTAGATGAGGAGAGACGCGATAGAAGAAGTACAGCGGCTCTGAACTGAACCTCGAGAGTTTGATGGTATCGACATGATGGAGGAGACAATGAAAAAAGGATTTTTGCATCGCTTCGATGCGTGCGGGAGCAACCTTGTGCGCTTGCTGACGTGTTTGCCCCTAGCGTTTTCGCTGGTTGCATGCGGCGGCGGGAGTTCGCCGCCAGCGGCTAGTGCGCAACAGGCATTTCAGAAGACGTGTGCCGGCTTGGCGGGGCAAACCGTGGGAGAAGGAACGATTGTCAGCGCGGCAGACGTTCCGGCGTCGGGGGTGGTGCCGGAAATGTGTGACGCGATGGGAGCGATCGTTTCATCGCCGACGTCGACGATTAATTTCAAGGTCGAATTGCCGATACCCAGCGCGTGGAACAAGAAGATGCTTCAGGAAGGCGGTGGTGCGTTTGACGGGGTGATCGCCGACTACCTGCCCGCCTACGAGACTGGAAATGTTCGGCAGAAGGGATATGTGGTCGTCGCTGACGACTCCGGCCACCAGGACCCGAACATTACGGATCTCACCTTTGCGCTCAACAATGAGACGGCATTCGACAATTTCGCCGAGCTGGCCATTCCCCGAACCTATACTGCAGCCCAAGCGACGATAAAATTGATGTATGGCGTCGCGCCAACTCACAACTACTTTTATGGCATATCGACCGGTGGTCGGGAAGCATTGCAGCAAGCACAGCGTAACCCTCAAAACTACGATGGCATCGTGGCGGATGTCCCCGTCATCGACTATGGCCAGGTAATCCAGAAAGGCATTGCCGTTCAGCAGGCGGCGTTGAATTCCAACGGCGCTGGCTGGCTTGACGCCAACAAGATTCAGCTCTATGCGAACGCTCAGCTTGCAGCATGTGACGGCCTGGACGGCTTGGTGGACGGGATTATTTCGAATGTGGCCGCATGTCACTTCGACCCGACAACGCTGCGCTGCCCTGGTGGCACGGATGCAGGCGACACGTGCCTTTCCGATGCGCAGCTCGCTACCGTCAAGATACTGACGACCGACACCGCGTTGCCGGTTTCTCTGCCCAACAACCTGACTGTCGCGCCGCGCTGGGGGATTGGCGCAGAGACGGACGCAGGCGGAGGGTGGGCTGCGGAACAACTCGGCGCCGCGCCGCAGCCGGACATGTCTGCGCTGGGAATCTTCTCGGACCAGTATGTCAAATATGGCATCACAGGGAATCCGGCCACGAACCTGCTGACTTATGACGCCACGCAGGATGCGGCACAGTGGCAGGCGACCTCCGACAAGGTGAATGCGACAAACCCGGATATGACCTCGTTCGCGGCAAGAGGCGGTAAGCTGATTCTCTACTCAAGCCTGAGCGACCAGTTGAATGAGCCTTTCGAAACGATCGATTACTACAATGAGGTGGCGCAAACGATGGGCCAGTCCGAGACCGATTCGTTCTTGCGCTTCTACACGGCACCGGGAGTGACGCACGGCGGTACCGGACCCGGAGCCGGCCTGGCGGATCGACTCGGTGCACTCGAGAACTGGGTCGAGAACGGTGTTACGCCACCTGACCAGCTGCTTGCGAGCAAGGTCGCTCAAGATGGCTCAGTGGTTCTCACCCGCCCCATGTGTCGTTATCCGGACTGGCCTAAATACAATGGTGGCGATGTGAACTCCGCGTCGAGCTTCACGTGCGTCAACCAGTAACGAACCACCTCTAATCTGTCGGCCTCGTTGGGCGTGTGCCTAAACGAGGCTGTCTTCATTTTGGAGGAAGCCAATACGCGGAAGACCGAGCCACTTGAACTCTATCAGGATAGAGATTGGTGGCGTCGCCATCCACGCCCCTGTCGGTTGCATTGGGCAACCGCTGCTACTCTTGCTAAGCTCGATGCGTCATCTCGGTTTCGGCAGGTTCGCGGTGGCTGTTCAAGGCCGAGGGGGAGTGGCCGCGCGCATGGCGATGAATGTACCGAGCGCGGTAGGCAGATTGGTGACGCTCTACATTGCTCCGACGCTTGCGATGTATCAGCAGACCGATTTTCAGTTGGCGCGTGCTGAACGCTCGATACGCGTCCGCATAGTCGCGGATCGCTATTGCGCGACTGCGGCTAATGTATTGCGCGTTTCGCGAGCCACTATGCGGAGCACCTCCACAAAATTTCGAACGGCCACGGATTTTTCTCTCGGACGGTATATGAGCGCGATTGTCGTGTTCAGGTTTTTGTCCCGAATTTTCTGGTAGGTCACGCCAATGGCATGGATTTGGCGAATGGAGGCAGGGATCAGTGTTACCCCAAAACCCGCAGCGACCATGTTTACCGTTGAGGACAGTTGGGGCGACTCCATCTCAACATGAGGCGAGAAACCGGCCGAACGGCACGCACTGATAATCGAGTCGTAAAGGTCGGGGCCGATCAAACGAGGGAAAAGAATGAAAGGATCCGATGATAGCCGTGCGAGTTCGATGCTTCGCATTTTCCCGAGCGGATGGCCCGTTGGAAGAACCGCAATCATCTCTTCCTCCGCAAGGGAAACCGTTAGTAGTTGATCGCACGCCAACGGCAATCGAACCATGGCACAGTCCACGTTGCCTTCAACGACCCTTTCAAGAAGCGCGGTGCTGTTGCTTTCCTCAGTTTTGATCAGAACGCCAGGATAGCTCTGGCGAAACTTGCGCAGTGAAGCCGCAACCGACGGGTGGAAGACCGTCGACCCAGCGAACCCAATCGACAGATGGCCGCTTTCGCCGCGGGCCGCTTTCTTTACATGTTCAAGCGCATCGTTGGCCTCGTCGAGTATCCGCTGTGCCCGCTCCTTGAAGATTGCACCCGCTTCCGTCAGCTCGACGCGCCGTGGATACCTCATGAAAAGCTTCGTTCCAAGCTCCCGTTCGAGTTTGATGATCTGTTGGCTCAACGGCGGCTGGGCTATTCCGAGCCGCTCCGCTGCAACCGTGAAATGGAGGTGTTCGGCGACAGCTAGAAAATACCGCAACTGGCGAAACTCCATCGTGTCCCCCTACTGTGTCGTCCTGCTGGCGCTGAGCGAAGCCACGAGCATAGCTCGTCGTTGATCCATCGTCATATGTTTCTCGTCTTGAAGACGCGAACTCGAAGTATTGGATCGAATAGCTCCGCTCTTCTAAGCTAACGGTTGTCCGGGCGAGCGCCTGCTCAACTTGCCGCTTGCGGTGGTTTGACGCTCCGCTAAATGTTTCCAAACGAGTTTGACCTGAGGAGTATTTCATGCCTGCCGTCCTTGAATGGTCTTCCGCCGCTTCCCTTACGTCTGGCGCCGACCGTAGCCATCTGGTTTCCTACCTGAAGGAGATCGTCGGAAAGAAGCATGTGTTGACCGACGAGAGCGAGACCCGGCGTTACCGGACAGGATTCCGGTTTGGTAACGGCAAGGCTCTCGCTGTTGTTCGCCCGGGCTCGCTGGTCGAGCAATGGAAGGTGCTCAAAGCTTGCGTGGACGCGAACGTGATCGTGCTTTCCCAGGCGTCTAACACCGGTCTGACGGGAGGATCGACCCCCGACGGCAACGACTACGACCGCGACATCGTCATCGTCAGCACTTCGCGCATGAAGAAGATCTATCTGCTCGACGGCGGCAAGCAGGTGGTTTGTCTGCCGGGTGCTACCCTCGACCAGCTTGAGCATGCACTCGGCCCGATCGGGCGCGAACCTCACTCGGTCATCGGTTCGAGCTGCATCGGCGCTTCGGTATTCGGGGGGATTTGCAATAACTCTGGTGGCGCTCTGGTACAGCGCGGGCCGGCATACACGCAGATGGCTGTCTTTGCTCGCGTGGACGACGCTGGAAGCCTGCACCTGGTCAACCATCTGGGCATCCAGCTTGAAGGATCGGAAGAAGACGTTCTGGGGCGCCTGGACAATGGCCTCTTTTCCGACAGGGACGTGCTTCATGATGTCGGTGCAGGCCATGACGAAAATTACGTCCAGCATGTCCGGGAAATCGATGAGCCCACGCCCGCTCGTTTCAACGCGGACCAGAATCGACTCTATGAAGCGTCCGGTTCAGCCGGAAAGGTCATGATTTTCGCCGTCCGGCTGGACACGTTCCCAATGGAAAAAAATGCACAGGTGTTCTACATCGGGACGAACGAGGCGGAGGAACTGACTGACATCCGCCGGGAAGTTCTCGGCGGGTTCAAACATCTGCCTATCTCGGGCGAGTATCTGCACCGCGATGCGTTCGAGATTGCCGAAAAGTACGGAAAAGATACTTTTCTGGCGATTCAGTATCTTGCTACCTCGCGGTTGCCTGCGCTTTTTGCCCTAAAGGCGCGTTGCGATGCGATTTTCGACCGGATCCCGTTCTTGCCTTCGCACATGACTGACCGCTTCATGCAGGGACTAAGTCGCCTGTTTCCGAAGCACCTGCCGGTACGCATGAGAGACTTCCACAAAAAATACGAGCATCACCTGCTGCTGAAAGTCTCCGCTGAAGGCACTGAAGAAGCTCGCACTTGGCTCAGGGGCTACTTTGCCGGGGCCAGCGGTAGTTTCTTCGAATGCACGCCGGATGAGGGAGAGAAAGCGTTTCTGCATCGATTCGCGGCGGCGGGGGCGGCCAATCGCTATCGTGTTGTGCATACGCGCACCGTCGAAAATATTCTCGCTCTGGACATCGCGCTTCCTCGCAACGAACGCGATTGGCTCGAGAAGCTGCCGCCGGAAATCGATGAACCGATCACTTTGAAGCTTTACTACGGTCATTTCCTTTGCCACGTCTTCCACCAGGACTACATCGTGAAAAAGGGCAACGACTGCATGGAGCTCGAACACAAGATGTGGAAGCTACTGGACCGTCGAGGCGCTGAATATCCAGCCGAGCACAACGTCGGGCACCTCTACCACGCGAAACAGGCGCTACGCGATCACTACCAAACGCTGGATCCGTGCAACTGCTTTAACCCGGGTATCGGGCACACATCGAAGTTCGCGTTCTACCGCGAGTCCGAGAATGCGGAATTGGCGAACGCTGGGGGCGTGGCTGCCGCGCGATGAGGCCTTCGGGCGTGGCAACTGCAATATCTGAGGCACCGATTCGGACGCGAGCCAGTGTGAGAATTCCGCCTCACGTTCAAACGACGCGCGTCCGCATCTGACCCGCCTGAGAGAGAGCCACGACGGTGCTGTCGAATTAAATCGGCTAGGCTAAGCGGGCAAATTGGACGAGCGCGTGGCGAACGCGGTCGTCTTCTACCTCAAGGACAGCCGGGTGGCGGATTGATCGGCGCGTCATTTGGCCGAGGGAATCCGATAACCGTCGTCCAGCGTCGCCAGAAACGCCGCGACGTCGTCGATATCCCGCTCGTTCCAGAACGGCTTGTCGCCCTGCTTCAGCGTGAGCGGCGCATCTCTCGTGTCGACATAGATGCGAGCGGCGGGCGGCAGGTCATCGAACTTCACCACCTTGCCGTGCCTGTCCTTTGAATACCATTTGCCCGGATCGGTATCGCGCTCGACGTAAAAGCGTAGTGCGTCCTTCAGCGTGTGAAAGCGACCGTTGTGGAAGAACACGTGGCGAGTCGCGGTGTTGCGCAGCGTGGGCGTCTTGAACAGGCCGCAATACTCGGGGTGTTGTTTCGCCGCCTGATCCTGGCGCAGCGGTCCGCACAGACCCATGTCGTAGTAGTCCGGGTTACCGGTGGCGCGCAACTCGTGGTTGCGCGGCACGCCGAGCGCCTCGAAGCTGTAGTCGGTAAAGAGCGGATGCGCACCGTTCACGCCGGGCTGGTCGATATGGCACGACGCGCAGTTGCCGCGCTGCGGATCGTCGAACAGTTTCATGCCGCGCAGCTCCTGGGCCGTGAGCTGCACCTTGCCGTCCAGGTAGTAGTCGAACTTGCTCGTGTACGGATGGAACGCGGGATCGTCGAGTTCGTAGCGCTCGATGGCGGACGTTGCCGCCGCAACGGCCTTGCCCGGATCGGCGAACACGTTCGCGCCAAACAGCGCCTTGAAGCGCGCGGCGTACGGCGCACGCTCGAGCTTGTCCGCGACCGCCTGCACAGAGGCATTCGCCATTTCCGCCGGATCGAACATCGGGAACATGGCCTGGTCGCGCAGATGGTCGAAACGGCCATCCCAGCCGAAACCGCCGATGGGGGAGTTGTCCGAATCCTCCACGCGTTCGGCCAGTGCCGCCGCCTTCACGTGGGTCCATACCGGCGTGCGGTTGAGCACGTAGCTGAGGCTCGGTACCGCGCGAGCGCCCTGACGGTCCAGATGCAGGCCGCCGAGCTGGACGGCGAGGCCGTTCGGCGGGCCGAAGGCGTTCGCCGGGCTATGGCAGCTCGCGCACGACATTTTTCCCGACCCGGACAGCGACGGATCGAAGAACATCATCTTGCCGAGCGCGTCGGCCTCGCTTCGTTGCGCGGGAGACGAAATGGCAACAGCGGCCGAAGCCGCCGTTGCCGGGACTGCCCCGGCCGTACCGGACCAGGACGCGACACCGGCCAGCAGGGCCAGCACGATGCCGCTTGCATGCTTCAGTGTTGCGGGCATCAATCAGTTGCTGAGGTTCGTGTAGATGTCCGGGCCGAACGACTGAAGACCTGCCTGACCGGCGTAACCGAGGTACCCGAGGCCGAAGATGTCCTCGACGCTCTTCAGCATGGAGTAGTGGTTATACGCATTCTGCGAGACGGTACCGGCCTTGATGAACGGGGAGATCAGCACCGCGCCGGTCTGGTCGCCGCCGAAGCTCGCCTTGGTCAGGTTCACCTGGACCTGCGGCACCGACGGTATGCCGACTTCCGAGCCCGGCACCGTCGAGATGTCGTTCGTCGTCTGCGGATAGCCGCCCAGGTTCGGACCCGGTTGCTGGTTGCAGCACGAGGCGCCCGT
>Ga0164242_10007584_pt1 | contig 11854 bp, 9 predicted proteins | sample OricomgcompostMG_FD_108783 | JGI IMG/M metagenome (GOLD analysis project Ga0164242, IMG submission 108783) | Miracle-Growth compost microbial communities from Emeryville, California, USA - Original compost - Miracle growth compost (MG) ... | reverse complement strand
CGTCAAGGCAGCACAGGGGAAATAAGCAATGTCTATCCTGATCAACAAAGACACCAAGGTCATCACCCAAGGCATCACCGGCAAGACCGGCCAGTTCCACACCAAGATGTGCCTGGAATACGCGAACGGCAGGAACTGCTTCGTCGCCGGCGTGAATCCGAAGAAGCCGGGCGAATCGTTCGAAGGCGTGCCGATCTACGCCTCCGTCGCGGAAGCAAAAGCCGAAACCGGCGCAACCGTCTCCGTCATCTACGTGCCGCCACCATTCGCAGCTGCAGCGATCGACGAGGCGGTCGACGCCGGCCTGGATCTGGTCATCTGCATCACCGAAGGCATCCCTGTGCGCGACATGATCCGCACCAAGCAGCGCATGGAAGGCAAGAAGACCCTGCTGCTCGGACCGAACTGCCCGGGCCTGATCACGCCGGATGAAATCAAGATCGGCATCATGCCCGGCCATATCCACAAGAAGGGCCGCATCGGCGTCGTGTCGCGTTCGGGCACGCTGACGTATGAAGCCGCCGGCCAGCTGGCTGAATTCGGCCTCGGTCAGTCGACCGTGGTCGGCATCGGCGGCGATCCGGTGTCGGGCCTGAAGCACATCGACGTACTGAAGATGTTCAACGACGATCCGGAAACCGACGCGGTCATCATGGTCGGCGAGATCGGCGGCGAGGCGGAAGAAACCTGCGCGCGCTGGATCAAGGACAACATGAAAAAACCGGTGGTCGGCTTCATCGCCGGCGTCACCGCGCCTCCGGGCAAGCGCATGGGTCACGCCGGCGCAATCATTTCCGGCGGCAAGGGCACGGCCCAGGAAAAGTTGGCCGTGATGGAAGCATGCGGTATCAAGGTCACGAAGAACCCGTCGGAAATGGGCCGCCTGCTGAAGTCGGTTCTGTAATTCCCGTCGCCTTAATTGAAGGAACGAACTTTCCGCGAATGCTGATTCGCGGAAAGTTTCTGCCAAACATCTGCTGCTTCGCAGCATCGATCCATGGGGTCGCTTCGTAGACGCGACGCATCGCCGCGTTTATAATCTCGGCAATCTTTTGAAAGAGTGAAAAATGTCACAACGTTGGGTCCGTTTCAGCCACGCTGGAAACACGCAATTCGGTACGCTTGAAGACGACAAGATTCAAGTATTCGCTGGCGACATGTTTGCCAATCCGGTGAAAACCGATACGGTATTGAATCTCGGCGACGTCAAACTGTTGATGCCGGCCCAGCCGACCAAGATCATCGCGATGTGGAACAACTTCCACGCGCTGGCGAAGAAACTGAACCTGGCGGATCCGGCCGAGCCGCTGTACCTGATCAAGGCGCCCAATTCCTACCTGAACCCTGGCGAAACGATCCAGAAGCCGCCCACCGATGAAAAAATCGTGTTCGAAGGCGAACTGGGCATCGTGATCGGCAAGACTGCCAAGCGCGTTTCCGAAGCCGACGCATTGAATTACGTGTTCGGCTATACCGCCGCCAACGACGTCACCGTCGCCGACATCCTGTTCCGTGACGCGTCGTTCCCGCAATGGGTGCGTGCCAAAGGGCTGGACACCTTCTGCCCGTTCGGGCCCGCCATTGCGACCGGCCTCGATCCCGCTACGCTGGTTGTCAAGACCATCCTGAACGGCGACGTTCGCCAGGATTATCCGATCAGCGACATGCGTTTCTCGGTCCAGCAACTGGTGAGCCTGATTTCCATGGACATGACGCTGTATCCCGGAGACATCATCCTGTGCGGCACCTCGGTTGGTGTCGGCTCGATGAAACCGAACAGCGTCGTCGAAGTCGAGATTGCCGGCATCGGCAAGCTCACGAACGATTTCAAATAATAGTTGTAGGGGCATAGTATGAAAATCGCGGTTATTGGAGCCGGTGCAATCGGTGGTTATGTCGGCGTCAAGCTGGCGCTGGCGGGTGAGGACGTCACGTTCATCGTTCGTGGCGCCAACCTTGAGGCAATCAGCAAGAACGGCCTGAAACTGATCATGGACGACGGCTCCGAGCACGTCGCATCCAACGTCAAGGCAACCAACGATTACGACAAGGCCGGCAAGCAGGACATCATCATCCTGGCCATGAAGGCGCATCAGCTGGAAGCGGTTGCCGACGACCTGCACAAGCTGATCGGGCCGGATACCAGCATCGTCACGATGCAGAACGGCATCCCGTTCTGGTACTTCCACAATCACGGCGGCAAGCTGGCCGGCAGCCGCGTGCACAGCGTCGACCCGACCGGCAAGATCACCGACAAGATTCCGGCCGACCGCGTCATCGGCTGCGTCGTGTATCCGGCTTCCGAGCTGATCGCGCCGGGCGTGATCAAGCACATCGAAGGCGACCGTTTCCCGGTGGGCGAACTGGACGGCTCGACCAGCGAGCGCGTCACCCGCGTGTCCGACGTCATGACCAAGGCCGGCTTCAAGGCGCCGGTGCTGGACAACATCCGCGCCGAGATGTGGCTGAAGCTGTGGGGCAACCTGACCTTCAATCCGATCAGCGCGCTGTCGCACTCCACCTTGCAGGACATCTGCCAATTCCCGCTGACCCGTGGACTGGCTACGGCGATGATGACGGAAGCGCAAACCGTCGCGAACAAGCTGGGCATCGAATTCCGCGTGCCGCTGGAGAAGCGCATCGCCGGTGCGGAAAAGGTCGGCAAGCACAAGACCTCCATGCTGCAGGACGTCGAAGCCGGTCGCGATCCCGAGATCGACGCCCTAGTGGGTTCCGTCGTTGAACTGGGCCGTTTGACCGAAACGCCGACGCCGCACATCGATACTGTCTATGCGTTGGTCAAATTGCTGGCCAAGACCATGGGCGAGGAATCCGGTCACGTCAAGCTGCAGAAGGTAGCCTGATCCGCCTTATCCCAAAGCAAGGAAGCCTGCGAAGCGCAATGCCTCGCAGGCTTTTTGTTTTGGGCAACTGCAACGAGTCTGCGTGCTGCATGCCGCTGTGTATTACGTATAAATACGAATTGTCCGGCTGAGTTGCGGTGGTTAAAGATGTGAATTCTTAATGCCTATCAAGAAAAATGCTTGATACATTTCATAAAATCCGCGACATTTACGGAAATTCAATGTTGCATTGCCGGAACCGTATCGGTCTTTGATTAGTCGGTTGAGCCGGCATGGTCATACAGGATAGGGGCCGCATGCGCATCGGATGAACAATTCTCTGCCACAGAGCAGAAACGTAGAATCAGATTGGGCGGATGGAGGGGGTTTAAAGGAGGCCTCCTTCATTGACTTGCAGTACTGACATGAGGAGCCAGTCTCATTGATCGGGCCCAAACGGCTTGGTCGTCGAAGGAATAACCACGAGTTGGGTTCTGGGATGCGATCGTGTGGCGCCTGCCCAAAAGGCATGATGAGCGATCAAAACGGCATTACAAAATCAATATTCAAAGGAGACAGCAATGATCAAGGAATTCATCTCGCATTCGAAAAGCGGTGTGTTGAAGGCGGCCATGGGCGCTATCGCCGCAGCCGCCCTTACCGCGACCCCGGCTTTCGCAGCCTGGGAGCCGACCAAGCCGGTGGAATTCGTCGTGCCGGCAGGTACCGGTGGTGGCGCCGATCAGATGGCGCGTCTGATCCAGGGCGTGGTCATCAAGCATAAGCTGATGAACCAGCCGCTGATCGTGGTCAACCGTCCGGGTGGCGCAGGTGCCGAGGGCTTCCTTGACGTCAAGAATTCCAAGGGCGACCCGAACAAGATCGTTATCACGCTTTCCAACTTGTTTACCACGCCGATGGCGACCGGCGTGCCGTTCAATTGGCGCGATATGACCCCGGTCGCGATGCTGGCGCTGGACCAGTTCGTGCTGTGGGTAAATGCCGACAAGCCGTACAAGACGGCGAAAGAATACATCGATGCCGTCAAGGCGGCGGGACCGAACAAGTTCAAGATGGGCGGGACTGGCTCCAAGCAGGAAGACCAGATCATTACCGCCGGTCTGGAGAAGGCGACCGGGACCAAATTCATTTACATCCCGTTCAAGGGAGGTGGTGAGGTTGCGGTGCAACTGGTCGGCAATCACATCGATTCATCGGTGAACAACCCGATCGAGGCGGTTTCGCAATGGCGGGCCGGCAAGCTGCGCGCGCTGTGCGTGTTCGACGATCAGCGCATGCCGTACAAGGAAAAGATCACCGATACTCAATCCTGGAACGACATTCCTACCTGCAAGGAGGCTGGTGTTCCTACTTCCTATACCATGTTGCGCGGCATTTTCATGCCGCCCGGTGTAACGCCTGAACAGCAGGCTTTCTATGTCGATCTATTCAAGAAGGTGCGTGAAACGCCGGAATGGAAGGATTACATGGAAAAGGGCGCTTTCAATACCTCCTTCAAGACCGGCAAGGACTTCGTCACCTGGCTCGAAGCAACGGAGAAGCTGCACGCGACTCTGATGCGGGAAGCGGGTTTCATGGCGAAAAAATAAGCTAATCCCAGGGATATGGACAATCGGCCTCTGCCTCTGGCAGGGCCGATTGCATAGGCACGCGCGGCGAGAACAGCTTCTCGGCCGCGCCGGCCTGCCACGCCTGTTCCGCCCTTGCAAAAATTCAGGAGGATTTTCATGGATCAGAATTCGGAATCCGGCGGCATTCGCACGGGGGTGCCTACCTACATGGTCGACGCGGTGGTCGCCGCTGTATTGTTGGCTTTGGGACTGTTGGTCACGGTGTCCAGCTGGAAGTTGGGCGCAACGTGGACCAGCGACGGTCCGGGCTCGGGATATTTCCCGTTCGGCATAGGCATCATCATTTGCATATCGGGCGGCGGCACCCTGTTCCAGGCCCTTTTCGGCAAAAAGAAGAATACGGAGATATTCGTCGACAACGAGCAAGTCAGGCGCGTGCTGCAAGTCTTCATTCCGGCCATCTTCTACGTGGCCGGCATCGCTGTATTCGGGGTGTACATCGCTTCCGCCGTCTACATCGCCGCATTCATGATCTGGCTCGGGAAGTTTTCGCCGCTCAAGGCGGTCATCGCGGCCTTGGCCGTCAATGTGACCTTCTTCTTCATGTTCGAAATATGGTTCCAGGTCCCGTTGTACAAAGGGGTGCTGGATCCCTTGAGCTTCCTCGGCTACTAGCCATGTCCGCCGGCCGTGCCGGTTTTGACCCGGGTTGGATCAATTCAAGGAGTTGCAAGTAAATGGACGCGCTTAATTCTCTATTTCACGGGTTCGCGGTGATCCTGACACCGACGAACTTCCTGCTGATGGTGATCGGTATCACCCTCGGTGTGTTGATCGGGGTCTTGCCCGGCCTAGGCGGGGCGAATGGGGTGGCAATCCTGCTGCCGCTGACGTTTTCCATGTCGCCGACGTCCGCCATCATCATGCTTTCCTGTCTCTACTGGGGAGCCTTGTTCGGCGGCGCAATCACTTCCGTCCTGTTCAACATTCCGGGAGAGCCATGGTCGGTGGCGACCACCTTCGACGGGTATCCGATGGCGCAGAAGGGGCGAGCGGGGGAGGCGTTGACGGCCGCATTCACCTCGTCGTTCGTCGGCGCCTTCGTTGCCGTGGTGATGATCACCTTCTTGGCGCCGCTCGTGGCGAAATTCGCCTTGCGCTTCGGCGCGCCGGAGTTCTTTGCCGTCTATCTGCTGACGTTCTGCAGTTTCGTCGGCATGGGCAAGGGCTCGCCGATGAAGATCCTTGCCTCTATGGCGCTGGGTTTTGCACTGGCCTGCGTGGGCATGGATACCGTTACCGGGCAGTTGCGCATGACCTTCGGCTTCGAGGAGCTGATGCGTGGATTCGATTTCCTGATCGCGGTCATCGGCCTGTTCGGCATTGGCGAAATCCTGCTGTCGATGGAGGAGGGATTGGCGTTCTCCGGAAAGTCGGCGAAGATCAATCCCACCGTGGTCCTGCAGACCTGGAAGCAGCTTCCGAAATTCTGGGTCACTTCGCTGCGCAGTGCGGTCGTCGGTATCTGGATGGGCATCACGCCGGGCGGCGCGACGCCGGCATCGTTCATGTCCTATGGTCTGGCCAAGAAGATTTCGAAATCGGGGCCGAAATTCGGCACCGGCGAAATCGAAGGCGTGGTCGCGCCGGAAACCGCAGCCCATGCTGCCGGCACCGCGGCCTTGCTGCCGATGCTGGCTCTGGGCATTCCGGGTTCGCCGACGGCTGCCGTCCTGCTCGGCGGCCTGCTCATCTGGGGACTTCAGCCGGGTCCGTTGCTCTTTACCGAGCAGCATGACTTCGTCTGGGGGCTGGTGGCGAGCATGTATCTGGGTAATCTGGTTGGACTTGCGGTTGTGCTGACGACAGTGCCGTTGTTTGCCTCGATCCTGCGTATCCCGTTCGCCATCATTGCGCCGGTGATCATCGTAATCTGCGGCATCGGCGCCTATACGGTCAACAATGCCATGTTCGATATCTGGCTGATGCTGGTGTTCGGTCTTGTGGGATATCTGTTCAAGAAGCTGGATTACCCGCTCGCACCGCTGGTCTTGGCGCTCGTGCTGGGGCGCAATGCGGAGGATGCCTTCCGTCAGGCGATGCTGTCGTCGCAAGGCGACGTGTCGATCATGTTTTCGAACGGACTGGTCGGTAGCATCACCGCGCTGGCATTGCTCCTGCTGTTCTGGCCCCTGATCTCGAAAATCATTGCGAAGATCCGTCCGCCGAAGGTGGACGAGTTTGCCGCTGAACGTCCGGTGGACTGAAGTGTAGAAGCCAGCCTCCTCCTAACGTACGCGTTGGAGGAGGTTGTTCTTCCGGAAGGAAATGGGGCCGGCGGTCGGGACCTTAAGTTCTTTGGGGCGCAACCTCGGAATAAAGATTACTGCTTGGAAATTCAAAGCGGGAGTGCCGCCGCCGTTTCCTTTCTTATATCTTGCCCTGATGTTTCAATCTGCTCAGCGTTTCCGGGGAGAGATTCAAGTAAGACGCCAATTCCTTCTTGGGAATGCGGTCGAAAAGCTCCGGGTGCTTGCGCAGAAATCTTTGCACGCGTCCTGGTGCATCGAGCAGGTGCAGCGTGATCGTATGCGCCATGATTTCACTCATGACATGCATCACGTCGTGCTCGAAGGCTTGCTTGACATGTTCATGCCTATCCATGAAGGCGATCCATTGCTGTAAAGGCAATTTGGCAACGCGCGCTTTGGTCACGCAGATGATGCTGTACGGCGTGGGGGTCTTCAAACGCCAAGCCGCATAGCTGGTCTCCATATTGCGCTCGTCCGCAAAACGGAGGATCATTTCCTTCGCTTGCTGGTTTGTCACCACGCGCTTCAGGATACCGTCCAGGATGAAGTATTGCTCCATCTCGTGCACGCCTTGATGCAGCAGAAAGTCTCCCTTGGGACAGTCCAGAATAACCAGATGAGGCTCCAGTTCCGCCCATTCGCTGTCTGAAATGTCCTTCAGGACAAGATTTTGCCGCAACTGGACGCGAATGACGTTTTTCTCTGGATGGGTCTCAACGGTCGGCATTGGGCAGTGAACCGGGCAAGAAAAGAGAGGGAAGAAGGTCGATCATCATGCGGTGAAAATTGACCGTGGTCAATGATACAAGCGCGGGCAGATCGATATGATACGCGCACTTGAATAACGGTGTGCTATGCGCATGTTTAAGGGTATCTCTAAAAGTCCGGAATGGGACTTTTGGAGGTGCCTTTCAAGTACGGAAATTGCCCGGCAGGGCGGTTTTTCCATGGTACTGGGCCAAGCTCAGCCTTAATCGAAATCAACGAGAGAAGATCACTATGAAAAACGACATTCAAGCAGCAGCAGCCGACGTCGAGCTGACTGATGGCTTCCATCTTCTGATGGATGCGCTGGAAATGAACGGCATCAAGAACATCTACGGTCTGCTTGGCATCCCGGTGACCGAGGTGGGCCGTATGTGGCAAGCCCGCGGCAACAACTTCTACAGCTTCCGCAATGAGCAAAATGCCGGTTATGCGGCATCGGTTGCCGGCTACCTGACCAAGAAGCCCGGTATCTGCGTTACCGTTTCGGCTCCGGGCTTCCTGAACGGCCTGACCGCTCTGGCCAACGCCACGACGAACTGCTTCCCGATGATCCTGATCTCGGGCTCTTCGGAGCGTGAAATCGTTGACCTGCAGCAAGGCGACTACGAAGAAATGGATCAGCTGAACATCGCTCGTCCGCACTGCAAGGCTTCGTTCCGTATCAACCGCGTGGAAGACATCGGCGTTGCCGTCGTCCGCGCAATCCGCACTGCATTGTCCGGCCGTCCGGGCGGCGTCTACCTGGATATCCCGGCGCGTCTGTTCAGCACCACGATGCCGGCTGAAGAAGGCAAGAAGTCGCTGTGGGTGCCTGTTGATCCCGCTCCGGCACAAATTCCCGGTCCTGACGCAGTTCAACGCGCCGTTGACCTGATCAAGGGCGCGAAAAAGCCGCTGATCCTGCTCGGCAAAGGCGCTGCTTACGCGCAATGCGACGCCGACATCAAGGCGCTGGTCGAGGAAACCGGCATTCCGTTCACCCCGATGTCGATGGCCAAGGGCCTGATTTCCGACGTGCACCCGCAATGCGCCGCCGCGGCACGTTCGATGGTTCTGCAGGAATCCGACGTCGTCATCCTGATCGGTGCGCGTCTGAACTGGTTGCTGTCGCATGGCAAGGGCAAGACCTGGGGTGCCGCGCCGAAGAAATTCGTACAGATCGACATTCAGGCTAGCGAAATCGACAGCAACGTGCCGATCGCTGCGCCGCTGGTGGGCGACGTCCAGTCCTGCGTCAACGCGCTGCGCGCTGGCCTGAAGGGCATGAACAAGCCGACCGAGTGGATGAACGCCGTGGCCGAACGTGCTGCAGGCAGCCGCACCAAGCTGGCAGCCAAACTGTCCACCCCGACGCCGGTGATGAACTACCACAACTCGCTGGGCGCGATCCGCGACGTGCTGAAGAACTACCCGGACACCATCCTGGTCAACGAAGGCGCCAACGCGCTGGACAACGCCCGTATGGTGATCGATCAGTACCTGCCGCGCAAACGCGTCGATACCGGTACCTGGGGCGTGATGGGCGTTGGCATGGGTTCGGCAGTTGCTGCGGCCGTCGAGTCCGGCAAGCCGGTCGTTGCCGTGTGCGGCGACTCCGCGTTCGGCTTCAGCGGCATGGAATATGAGACTCTGACGCGTTACAACCTGCCGGTCACCGTCATCATCATGAACAACGGCGGTATCTATCGCGGCGACGAAACCAGCCCGAACCACCAGTTCTCGTGCATGCTGTTCAATCCGAACACCCGCTACGACCTGCTGAGCAAGGCGCTGGGCGGTGAAGGCGTTCGCGTCACCACGCCGGAAGAACTGGCCAAGGCGCTGGAAGATTCGATCAAGTCGGGCAAGACGACCATCATCGATGCCATCATCGATCCGGCTGCAGGTGTCGAATCGGGCCGTATCGGCAACCTGAACATCGTCAGCACCATTGGTAAGAAGTAATGCGGCGATAGCAGGCGACGCGATACCGTCGAACCTGCATAGACAGGAGGCCCGGCGCTTCACGGCGCTGGGCTTCTTGCGGTTGTATGGCTGTTTGGATCGGAAAAGCATCTATCCGGTCATCAATAAGCAAAACAACGAATCAATAATAGTTATAGAATAAGCAGTCTGCCGAGTCGGCAAACCTCAATTTCCACCGCAACGGTGGGACTTTTATTCGGACAGGGCGATACCTCTGCAACTGTCCGGAGCAATAGTTAACGCTTGAAAAAAAGGAATCTATCAATGAACAAACCACTAGAAGGGATCAAGATCATCGACTTTACCCACGTGCAAGCTGGTCCTGCATGTACCCAGTTGCTGGCGTGGTTTGGCGCGGACGTCATCAAGGTCGAGCGTCCGGGTTCCGGCGACGTTACCCGTAGCCAGTTGCGCGACATCCCGGGTAAGGACGCGCTGTACTTCACGATGCTGAACAGCAACAAGCGTTCGATCACGCTGGATACCAAGACGCAGCAAGGCAAGGAAGTCCTGGAAAAGCTGATTAAGGAATCCGACGTCATGGTCGAGAACTTCGGCCCGGGCGCACTGGACCGCATGGGCTTCTCGTGGGCGCGCATCCAGGAACTGAACCCTGGCATGATCATGGCATCGGTCAAGGGCTTCTCCGAAGGCCACCACTACGAAGACCTGAAAGTCTACGAAAACGTCGCGCAATGCGCAGGTGGTGCCGCTTCGACGACCGGCTTCTGGGATGGTCCCCCGACCGTTTCGGCTGCTGCGTTGGGCGACTCCAACACCGGTATGCACTTGGCAATCGGTATCTTGACTGCCCTGATGGGTCGTCAGAAAACCGGCAAAGGCCAGAAGGTTGCCGTTTCGATGCAGGACGCCGTGCTGAACCTGTGCCGCGTCAAGTTGCGTGACCAGCAGCGTCTGGACAAGGTCGGCTACCTGGAAGAGTATCCGCAATATCCGCACGGCAAATTCACCGACGTCGTGCCGCGTGGCGGGAATGCTGGCGGCGGCGGTCAGCCGGGCTGGGTTCTGAAGTGCAAAGGCTGGGAAACCGATCCGAACGCCTACATCTACTTCACGATCCAGGGCCATGCATGGGAACCGATCTGCCGCGCACTGGGCAAGGAAGAATGGATTAACGATCCGGCCTACAACACGCCGCAGGCTCGTCAGGACAAGATCTTCGACATTTTCGCTTTCATCGAAGACTTCATCAAAGACAAGACCAAGTTTGAAGCTGTGGACATCTTCCGCAAGTTCGACATCCCTTGCGCTCCGGTTCTGTCGATGAAAGAACTGGCTGCAGACGAATCGCTGCGCGCCAGCGGTTCGATCGTGGAAGTCGAACACAAGGATCGTGGCGAGAAGTACCTGACCGTCGGCAGCCCGATCAAATTCTCCGATTTGAAGCCGGAAATCAAAGCATCGCCGCTGCTGGGCGAGCACACCGACGAAATCCTCGCTCAACTGGGTTACACCAAAGAGCAGATCGCCGAGATGCATGCTGCAAAAGCAGTCTGATTCAGACATGCTCTAAAAAGGCGCCCTTGCGGCGCCTTTTTCTTTGTGCATGACAAATGCAGCTTATTGCAGCGTGAAAATGTTTTACTTGTCGATTTTAAAAGTTAATCGAAAGAAGGACTTTTCGGTAGGCATAACTGATATTTGCCGGTAACATATAATGTTTGGCTCCATACTTTCGTGTGTTTCGCAGAGTGCGCATGAATGCAAGGCCGGGACATGGCGAGGCAGCAGGGGCAAGGAGCCATCCTTGGCATCGCCCCGATCCATTCTCAGGCTTATCGTCGGGTCAAGCGTCCGACACGGGATCTGGCATTTCAAACGGAAGTGCCTGAAGGGTTAAGGGACCACGAGCGCAAGGCTCGCAGCGCGGGTGAACAGCCGATCTACCCACGCTTTTGAATGATAGGAGTAGTTAATGAGTAAGGCATTAAGCGGCTATCGCATTCTCGATTTTACGCACGTTCAGTCCGGACCGAGCTGCACGCAGCTGCTGGCATGGTTTGGCGCGGATGTCATCAAGGTCGAACGTGCCGGCGAAGGCGATGTGACGCGCAGCCAGCTGCGCGATGTCCCGGAAGCGGACAGCCTCTATTTCACCATGCTTAACCATAACAAGCGCTCGATTACGCTCGATACCAAAAAGCCGAAAGGCAAGGCAGTTCTGGAAAAGCTGATCAAGGAATGCGACGTCCTGGTGGAAAATTTCGCCCCGGGTGCGCTGGACCGGATGGGTTTTACCTGGGAGCGCATTCACGAGTTGAATCCTCGCATGATCGTCGCCTCGGTCAAGGGTTTCGGTCCTGGTCCCTACGAGTCGTGCAAGGTTTATGAAAACGTCGCGCAATGCACTGGT